>Ga0208157_1000058_pt1 | contig 85506 bp, 72 predicted proteins | sample 5_EtaG_FD_184077 | JGI IMG/M metagenome (GOLD analysis project Ga0208157, IMG submission 184077) | Marine viral communities from the Subarctic Pacific Ocean - 5_ETSP_OMZ_AT15132 metaG (SPAdes) (version 2) | ecosystem: Environmental > Aquatic > Marine > Oceanic | place: Pacific Ocean | collected...
ACCAATGGCAGCAAGACTACAACCACCATCGACCCCATAAATCGCTGGGTTACCTGGCCCCAATGGACGTCGTACCTTAACCGAAAACCTCCACTTTCGATCGCCCCGGATTTTGGGGAAGCTTACACATCCAGGACGTCGTGAGGGGATGGAGGAGAGGTTGGTTGGGCGGTAGGCGTCGTGCCCTCCCGATAGCGGACCTGCCAGCCCCCTTTCCTGTGAGCCCGCTAAATCGCCAGGTTATGCGTCTGGCTCACTCAAATAAAGATGTGCTATCAGTTCAGACCAAGCCTTTTCAGGTGGACAAGGCAACTTCAATCGTTTGTGCTCACCGACGGCATGATGCATGAAATGTTGATTGACCTCCGTTATGGACAGAGACTCGGCATCGATAATCTTCTGGATCGACTGAACAAGCGCAGGAGCGACCATCGAAAGGTCCATTGTGAAGGGAGGGCTCAGCTTCCTCAACGAAGGATCGGTTAGCCCTCCCTGGTTGTTGGGTCCATTGAAGTCCAGATAACAAACCCACAAATAGGTTTGTAAAGCCTGAATATTCCGCCCCTCCTTTCTCAACGCTTCCGCCATCCTAAAGCGAGTGTTTCGATACAGTCCCCAGTCACCACGCTTGGCATGCTCATGTAGTTCACTGTTCAACATCCCCCACTGAATATCAAACTCAGATGCACCTTCGCCAAGCAGCTTCTCGGCACGTGCCCTCTCTTTTTGAATCTGCTTCTTCTTGGCTATCCACTGGTCGTGTGTCCCGTTTTCGATGGCCCAGAGTTCTTCTACAGCATCCAGTTGGTCTTCCCGTACTAGTATCCTCTGTTGATCCTGTGGTCTTGTCCGAACATAGATATGACGTTCACAGTGAGGACACTTTTTCTTCCGGCCTGGGTATTTGTCTAACTTCGAAGCACAGTATGGACACACAGCCTCAGTAATTCCAATCACACCAACGTTTATAGTTGGTTTCTTCCTCTTCTTGAATAGATCGATCAGTCCCATATTATAATCTTCAGACGCATTACGGCTGGCGGATTTGCGGCGAGCTGACGCTCCCCTATCAGAAAGTAACCGTTTCAGATCAGCAAAGCAGTCAGGCGAGCCTGCAAAATGCGCTTGTTAAGAGTCCGGTCTCTTCTGTGAGATACACTTTTTCGCAATCGATTCGAAGAAATCCCAGAATTCCTGTTCGCGCAGTGGAAAACCGTACTCGCGGTACCTTTCATTCTCAAAACTTATTGCCCTAACCACCTGGTCCATACTCGAACGCGGGGGGTATTTTTGAGCAAATAGCTCTCTGCATCGACTGGTCCGGCGCAACAATAAATCGAGGTCTCGAATAGTCGAATAGTCCAGAAAGTCTAGTTCTGAAAGGTGGGACAAAACCGTCAGAAACTGGTGCTCGTTTCTAGAAACTGGCAAACCACCCTCAAATTTCGCGAGATAGCTCTTTACCGATGTGGTCGAGATTGGAATCCGTTCCAATTCGCTTTCTTGCTGGTAAGCTTTTATAATCTGAGAGCCTATCTCAATTTCCCTTTGCTCCTGTTTTTGCACCAGAATCTTGGCACCTGCATCGAGGTCGATAACCAGATATGAGGAAGTATGCACTGTTCCCGTAGACATGGCAACAAAAACCTCGATCCCTTGCTGTCCCGATAACTCACTGATGAGAAACGTTTGAACAACAGCAAGCTTCGATATCCAATAATCAACCCTGCCTCTTGCCGGAATCGTGCAAGGAGGGCAATCATCGGATGATGTGAGCTGCTGGTTCATATTCCAGGTTTGCCCAGCAACAGAAGTGAACACCTTGTCTATCGGTACATTCTCCTTGGAGGGATTTCTGACCTTAATTAGGAGGACTTCACCTTCTGCGAACTCGTAAGGAGGTCGATCATTCCGATCGACGAACGACACCTCTAATGTCAAACGTGGACGATCTAGAAACCGATTGATGATTGTGGATGCGATGGACATATCCAAGAGATTTACCGGACTCATTATGGCTGGGCAATTTGCGGCGAGCTGGTGCCCACTTACCAGAAAGTAAATGTTTCCGACTGGCACCGCCCATTGCGAGCCCGCTAAATTGCCTTGTTATACATCCTTTCCCAAAAACTCCTTCCTAAAGATCTCTTTGTCTTCTTCAGTAGGGAGTAGCTCTATCTGTCGTTTAACTCTCTCTCGCCAGAGATTTTCAAATGCTCGCTTGTACCACAAGTACGTCTGAGCCAGGTTAGACATATCTTCATCAGTAACCTGAGTGTCGTAGTACGTTCTTGGATGAGTAAGCCTGTCCCGAGCATTTTTTGCGGCCAGAAATGCTTCGTATTCCTGTCCATCCGTATTCAATTCAACGTCAAGTGACCACACTTTGGCTAATACCCTGAATGGGATTTTTAGACTCTCCTCTAAAGGGATATGGATTGGAATGGTCGCACCGTCTTTCTGCTTGCGCTCCCAAATGGCACTCTGCTCCTTCTCGGATAGGTTGTGCCGCGCTGCATCCGACCGTAATTCTGATCTAGCCTCATGTCGAAAAATGTGACTACTTCCCTCAAGAAAGGCGAATACTGCTCGGAAAGTAACACGTCTTAAGTACTGAGACTGACGGTCCTCCTCCAACTGCCTGATTGCAATACTGGCATCGTCAATCAGAACCTCAAACATGTCGTGAAGCCGGGTCAGGCCTTCTCCTGCTGTTGGTTCGCTTGCCATCGAAAAAATGGAAGGACGTATAACGGCTGGCGGAATTGCGGCGAGCAATGCGCCCCTTCCAGAAAGTAATCGTTTCAGATCAACAATACAGATCTGCGAGCCCGCAAAATGTGCTTGTTATTCGGAATTGACCCTCTGCGCGTTGTCGTAGACGTACGATGCGACAACCGCAGATAGCACTTCATTCAAATCCGAAATCGTTCTACGCATCATGCGAGTGAAATCAGTTCGAGACTTGAGCTGCTCAATTCCGTGCTCTACCGCAGCGTCAGCAAAATAGAATCTGACTCGTTCCATGGATTCCCCCAGAGAAACGGCCGCGTATCGATTTGACTTAGTCTTTGAGGCCGTGTCAAAGTGTCCCAAATAACCTGCGGCGAGCTTGTCCGTGTCGTAGTGGAAGGACATACTATTTCGAATCGAAGACAGGCCCATCCCGAACTTGTCGTTCTTGAGGCCTCCCTTTGTGGTCGCAACCGCGAAAAGCGTATTCCACCTACGCTGTTGCTTCGGGGGAAGCCTCTTGAAGTATTTTTGAACCTCTTCTGTTTGAACCAAACGTTTCTTTTTCTGGAGAAGCACGATCAGTTCGTGGACAACAGCGACTGCATACTTGTTGAGTTGAGTACCGAAGCCATTGAATTCGCCGTCACTCTCTTCGGTGGTGTGTGGTCCCGGCTCATATGGACTGAGATGCTTCCGAAACCACACGATTCCTTTGATATCATTGTACGCGACAGCCAGCGCGAGATAAAACGCACCGACCTGATCGTCCTTTGATTTCAGGATCTCCAGCGGCTCAAACCAATCAGCCGCCTCAAGGTCAAATGCCTCGCCCTGTCTCCGCTCAACGTTGTTACGAGCCATTGAACAATTCCGAATAACGGTTTGGCGCTGAGCGGCGAAGCGGAGCGAGTCCGCTCCAGCGCCTGGTTATGTGCCCCCCTCGTCAATTGGGCATTGCCCCTCTAACTCGAGGCGCACGCTTTCTAGCAACGCGGCGGCCATTGCCGAGTACTCCTGAGTCTTCTCACTCGCTCTTTCCAGTTCGGAAACCATCTCCCGCCTGAGAGCTCCAGGGGTTTCCGACTGGATCGCGTCCGCCAGGCGTACTAGGGTATTCCATTTGTCAAGGCGTCGCTCCACAAGAGGCAGTCTATTTAGGTCGAGCCTAAGAATCGACAACTTGGCCTTGCTGCTAGCGAGACGATGCCGTAGGAAGGGACCATCGAAGTGCAGTTCGTCTGCCGGATCGTCTCGGTAAGGATCCAACAATGGTTCGTCGGGATCGTAGTAGTCCCACTTGGCGCCGTTGCACTTCGCGCATGCCAGGGTGAGATTGTCGTAGTTCAAGGCGAGGTCTCGCCGAGCCCCTTTCGGAAGAATGTGTTCTACATCACCGAAGTAAGTTGCCGAGATTCGCGACTCACAGTAGGCACACTTGTCCGAAGTTTCAGAGTTGATCGACGACTTCACCACTGGATCTGCATAGCACCGCGGAATATCGACATCCATTTCGGCTTTTAGCTCTTTTTGCCGCCATCTTTCTGCGCAGTCCGCGAGCTTCTCGATGGCAGCTGCCGAAGGGGATGAAACGAGTCCAATCAATCTGCACCTCCGCGGTCTTCGGCCAACCAGGCCAACCCGTCAGGGACATAACGAGCTAGTCCCGCAGCCTCGAGGTCAGTTCTAAGATGCGCAACCTCCCGGTCATCTGCGGCCTCAAGGTAGGACTTCATGACTGTCTCAAATGCTCTGGAAACCCACTCGCCCGACGCCGACTCCACGCCGAGGACCTCTCTGAGTATGTCGTTCGATGTACCTGCCTTGTCTATGTCGTCCAGTAGTACGCTAGTTACCTTTTGCTCCTCGCCATATCGGAGCGCGTACACCTTTGAGTCCCTTACCGACCCAACAACGAACGGGTTGTGGGTCGCGACCACGAACTGCGCGGACGGGAAGGCGTCGAGGAGACGGGGAATGACGATCCGCTGCAATTCAGGATGAAGGTGTGCCTCCGGTTCGTCGATAGCGACAACAAATTTATCCTCGAGGTGAGAGTACAAGTGTATTTGCCACGCGATGTCAATCATAGCTGCGATTCCGCCGGAGACTGCATCGAGCGAGAAATCACCAGACCTGGTGGACAGGACCACATCAGGCATGTTTATCAGCAGCTTGGTAAAGCCGAGAGAGTTTGGCAGGATCTGAACCAGTACTTTCTGAAAGCCTTCGAACAGTTCTCTCGCCTCCGGATCCGGAGTCACCGCCTCATTTCCATAGCCGAACGTTGCAAGCGAAATAAGAGCCTGCTTGAGATGAAAAGATGCGGACGCCACCCGGGAGTTCGGGTTGTAACGGCTGCGCAGTTGGTCCCAGTACTGCTGAAAAATCTGGTTGCGAATGTCCAGTTTTGTGGGGACTTGGTCGACCGGATGCGGAAGATACAGGGGCCGGTGGGACGAGACATACACTCCTTTCACCTGTTGCCGTCCGTGGATATTTACGCCGAACGTGGTTGAGACCTCTTCGGGAACGGTCAGCAAGGCCTGCTCTCCTGAACGATAGGCAAGTTCACCGATCCTAACATGTCCACGCGGCACCGAATCTTGCTGCCGGCCCTTTAAGATCCCCCAAAACCCGGTCCAGTACCTACGTTTTCGCCCTCTTCCTTCAAGTGCAGCTACATACGGAATATCCCATCCCCAGTGCCGGTTCAGAATGTGAATGATGGTCGTCTTTCCCGCTCCGTTCGCACCTGTTAGGACAGTGAGTCGCTCGTGAAACTCAATGTCTACGTCCTCGAATTGACGCCAGCCTGCCAGCTTAATTGAACTGAACATTTAGAAGTGCATGGTTGAGGTATGACGGAGGCACATAAATAATCTTCTACGGATTGCCGTTGGGCGATATGGTACACATAGTAACGCGGCTAATTCGGGAAAGAATAAGTGCAGCATGCAGCTAACGCAAGATCGAACTGCATAGCATGCTATGATATTCCGCATTGGATCGAGCTACTGCTAGCAAGCCGTACCCAATATCATCTCCTCCGCCACAAGCAGCTCGGCGTTGAGGACAGCTCCACCGGCCGCTCCCCGGATAGTGTTGTGCGACAAGACGTTGAACTTTATACCGAGGACGGGGCAGGGGCGGATCTTGCCGATGGAGACGGTCATTCCGTTGCCCAGTCCGACGTGGCGCGCCGGTTGCGGGAAGGAGGAGTCGTCGAATACTTCGAGGGGCTTTTCGGGAGACGAGGGCAGGCCGCGGACGACGTCCGGCGCACGCCAATTGCGCAGGACTTCAGCGACGGCGTCGGGAGATGGTGAGCCAGTGAGGCGCACTGAGACGCTTTCCAGATGACCGTCGACTACGGGGACCCGGTTCACGCTGGCGCTGACGGCAAAGTCAGCGGGAGTGATTGCTTGCGCGCCTGACAGGTCGCCCAGGATCTTCTGGGGTTCTGTTTCCAGTTTGTCTTCTTCGCCGCCAATGTGGGGGATGATGTTGCCCAGGATGTCGAGGGCTGGGACGCCGGGGTAACCAGCGCCGGAAATGGCCTGCATGGTCGTGACGAAAACGGATTCAACGCCGAACGCATCGTGCAAGGGTTTGAGGGCCATGACGAGGCCCACGGTGGCGCAGTTTGGATTGGTAATGATGCACCCCGCGTCCCACTTTTGTTGCTCGATCAGCGCAAGGTGCTCGGGGTTGACCTCGGGGATGAGGAGCGGCACGTCCGGGTGCATCCGGTGGTTCTTGGCGTTCGAGATGACCGGGTATCCGGCGGCGGCGAAGGCCGATTCGACTTCTCCGGCGACGGAGGAATCGAGTCCTGAGAAAACCAGATCGAATGGGCGTGTATGTACGGTTGGGGCGTTCGGGGTTGATTGCGCGGGCGGGACACACGTGCCGACCGTCAGGTCGGCGACGGCGGGCGGGATGGGGCGGTGGCCCAGCCAGTTGACGGCGTCGCGGTAGGGACGGCTGGCGCTGCGCTCGGAGGCGGCAACGGCGGTGACTTCGAACCAGAGGTGGTTTTCTAGGAGTTCGATGAAGCGCTGGCCGACGGCACCAGTGGCCCCGAGAATGCACACGCGGAGTTTCGGGGAGTCCGGGTTTTCCGGATCAAAGGAAGGATTGGTTTTCACGTATCTCTTCAAAGAGTGGAAGCAGCCGCGGGCGATGCAGCAGGCGTGCCGTGCTTCAGGAGGTGCGCGTCGCGGCCAATGCGGTCGGGGAGGGCGCGGGGGAGGATGAGGGTGCCGTCGCCGTGGGGGTGGAGCGTGCTGCGGACGTGCACGGGAATGCATCCGCGGACGACGGGGTCGAAGGCTTGCTCGTGCATGCCGAGGGCTTTGGCTGCGTTCCAGGTGCTGGCATCTTCGGCCAGGAGGAACGAGAAGCGGCGGGCCGAAGGATCCAGGCGCGGATTGGCGGTGTGGATGCCGTCCACGTCGGTCCAGCGGTCCAGTTTGCGGGCGCAAAGGGCCTCGGCAATCAGCGCGGCACTGTAATCACTTCCGCCTCGGCCCAGCGTCGTCGTCCGCCCGGTGATCGATCGGCCAATGTATCCGGTCAGGATGGGCACCGTGCCGGGCGCGAGCGACGTGTACCACGAGCGGACGGCGACGCCCGTGGCCGCGAGGTCTACGACCGCCGCGCCGTGGGATTCGTCGGTGAGGATGAGGCGGCGCGAGTCGACCCACGTGGAGGGGACTCCGCGCGTGCCGAGCGCCAGGGAAATGAGCGGTGCCGAAAGCCGCTCCCCGACCGACAGCACGGCGTCCCGGTCTGCGGCGGATTGTGATCCGATCGCGATCATCTCCGACAGCCGCAACTCCAAGCGCCCCAGCACAATGCGGATAACCTGGGTGTATTCGGGAAGGGCATCGGCGGGCAGGACCTCCCGGGCCAGGTCCAGGTGGCGTACGCGGAGGGCATCGACCGCGACGGCGGTGGAGCCGTCGCGTGCGGCATCCATCAACCCCTCCAGCGCGTTCGTGACGCCGGAAAGCGCGGACACGACCACAACCGGCGGATCGGACTCGCCGGCCACGATGGTCAGCAGCTGCTCGAGCGCCGGGGCCGAGCCCACGCTGGTGCCGCCGAACTTCAGGACTTTGGGTGCGGGAACGTCAGTGGACATAGCTCCCCGCGTTGATGTCTATCGTACATCCCGTCGCGTGGTCCGACAGCCCGCTCGCCAGGAAAACAACCGTCGGAGCCACGTCGGATGGCTGCGTCAGCGTAGGCAGCGCCAATTCTGACAGGATGGTCTGCTCCCCCCCTTCGTCCATGAACTGCTTGGCCATGTCGGTCATTACCCAACCCGGGGCAATGGTGAACGCTTTGATGCCATCCTTTCCGTACGCGCGGGCAATCGAGCGCGTCATGGCTACCATGCCGCCCTTGGACGCTGCATAGGCCACATAATCTTTCGTATCGCCGCGGAAAGCAGCCCTGGACGCGATGTTCACGATGCGGCCACCGTCCCCGTCGGACCGGAAATGATTCACCGCGGCCCGGCACAGCACGCCCGATGCCCGCAGGTTCACGTTCATCGTCCTGTCCCAATCATCCACGAATGTCGCGAGCGGAGCATCGAAACCCGAGTTGACGGACACGCCGGCATTGTTCACCAGCGTGTGGATGCGTCCGTTCACGGCCACGGCGGCCCGGAAGAGTTCATCGGCGGCTTCGGCCCGCTCCAAACTGGCCTGCAGGAGCGTCACCCGCGATCCCAATTCCGTCTGAAGCGCTTCGGCAGCGGTGGCCGACTGGCCGTAGTGCACAATCACGTGAGCACCCGCGGCGTGGAGTTGCCGGGCGATTTCTGCGCCAATACCGCGGCTTGCGCCGGTTACGAGGATGGTCTGGGAAGTCAAGTCAATGGTCATGATATCAGCGTAGCCAGGCCGCCACAAGCGACCCGAGGGTGTCCGTGTCAATGAGGAAACCGTCGTGTCCGTGCTCGGACCGCATGACGGCCAGTTCGGCGCGGGGCATGAGGGCCGTCAGCTCCTCCTGTTCCGCCAATGGAAACAGTACATCGGAATCCACGCCGATTACAAGTGCCGGCTGCGCAATCCTGCCCAGAACCTCGGCATAGCCGCCGCGCCCGCGCGACACATCGTGCGTATTCGCCGACTGGCTCAGCCGCACGTAGCAGTTGGCATCGAACCGGTCCACCAGCTTGCGGCCCTGGTAATGCAGGTAGGACTGGACCGAAAACAGCCCGTCCGCCGCCGGCGCTCCGTCCCCTGCACTGGCAATATCCCGACCGAATCGTGTCTGGAAGCTCGATGCATTGCGGTACGAAAGCATGGCCATCATCCGCGCCGCTGCCAACCCGTTTACCGGCGTGCGGTCCGGCGTGTACCGCCCGCCGTGCCAGTTCGGATCGGCATAGATGGCCTGCCGCTGCGATTCTGTCCAGGCGATGCACCAGGCCGAGTGCCGCCCCGACGTGGCGACCGGAACAAGCCGCTTTACCAGCGGCGAACCGTCCGCTGTCGTCTCGAATGCCCATTCCAGCACCTGGAAGCCCCCCATGGAGCCTCCGACGACCGCCGCGATGCTTCGGACGCCCAGCCCGTCGGTGAGCCGGCGGTGCAGCCGGACCGTATCCCGGATGGTCGGAATCGGAAAATCCGGTCCGTACGGCAAACCGGTTTCCGGATTCACGGACGTCGGGCCCGTGGTGCCGTAGCAGGACCCCAACACATTGGCGCAGATCACGAACCAGCGATTCGTATCCAGGGCGGCACCCGGCCCGACGAGGCCCGGCCACCACGACGGCGCATCGCTGTCGCCCGTCAACGAATGACACACCACAACCGCGTTGTCACCCGCCGCATTCAGGGTGCCCCAGGTCCGGTACCCCACCTGGACCCCGGACAACGTAGCGCCGGACTCAAGCGCAAACGTGCCAACAGGAAAGGTACACGGTGCTTCCATCTCAGCACCTCTCCTGCGGAACGGCTTCCGGCTCGCGCGTCGCCGCGCCATCGCCCGACGATGCGTTCGCGTCAACCTCAACAACCGCCAATGCACGAGCCAGATCGGCCAACAGGTCGCCCGTGTCCTCAATGCCCACGGAAAGACGAATGATCTGGTCTGTAATACCCGCGGCCGCGCGCTGCTCCGGCCTCATGGAGGCATGGCTCATGGTGGCAGGCTGCTCGATGAGCGATTCCACGCCGCCCAGCGATTCCGCCAGCGCAAAGATGCGCGTGCCGCCCAGCACCTTGCGAACGTCAGCCGGCGTGCCGTCGAGTTCGAACGACACCATGCCCCCGAAACCCGACTGCTGGCGGCACGCGATGTCGTGTCCGGGATGGTCCTCCAGGCCGGGGTAGTACACGTTCTTCACCCGTGGATGTGCTTTCAGGAAGCGGGCCACCGCCTGGGCGTTTTCTTCGTGCTGCCGGAGCCTGAGCGGGAGGGTCTTCAACCCGCGCAGGAGCAACCAACTGTCGAATGGGGCGGCGGTCAGACCGAGCGCGTTGGACGTGAACCTGATATCCGCCGCCCGCTCCTCGGTCCGTGCAATCACCGCACCGCCCACGATGTCCGAATGCCCATTGAGGTACTTGGTCGTGGAATGGATGATGAGGTCTGCGCCGTGATTGAACGGACGCTGGAAAAGCGGCGACAGGAACGTGTTGTCTACGATGAGCTCGATGCCCGCCAGACGCGCCACAGCCGATACCACATCCAGGTCAATGATCCGGAGCAGCGGGTTCGATGGCGTTTCGGCCCAGATGGCACGGGTATTCTCCCGGATCTCGTCGGCCAGGGCCTGCGTGTCCGTCAGGTCCACAAACGACACCGAAAGCCGGCCCTGCCGGTCCCACAGAGAGAGGAGCCGCTCTGTGCCGCCGTAGCAGTCGTGCGAGCAAATGATATGGCTGTCCGCATCGTACAGGCCCAGGACGGTGGTCACGGCCGACATACCGCTTGACGTCGCCACGGCCCCAGCGCCTCCTTCCAGGTCGGCAAGGACTTCTTCCAGGGCCGAGCGCCCGGGGTTGCCACTGCGCGAGTAATCGTATTCCGGCTTCGTATCCGGGTTTTCGAATTTGAAGATGGCGGACTGGTAAATGGGGGGTACCACGCTGCGGTACGCACCATCGGTGGTCTGTCCTGCGAGAGCGAGTCGGGTCTGGAGCTTCATGTCGGTTCGGGCTGGTGCCGGGTCCCGACCCGATCCTTCGCAGCGTCCCGTTGGCTCCCGGTGCGGCGGCAGGACCTCGGCGCCGAATCCGGCACCGGATCCTCCCATCACCCCCGAAACGAAAAAACCCTCTCGGGATGGAGAGGGTTCGCGTACATCAGGGAGCCCTGACGGCATCCCTCCCATTTCCCTCGAGCTTCGTCTCGAGCAGGATTTAGCACCAGGTCAGCTCCTTGTAAACAGGAGCCCGGTTGCTACGACGTCATCGGGCCAGTCCCTCGGTCGTTCTTTATGAGAGTGATGCAATAATACGGCACCCCGGCGGAGTGTGTCAAGCCCCAGTCGACAAGACGCGAAAGACCGCCATGTGCGTGCGCACGGAGACGGATGTTATGGATTCGGAGATGCGGGGTCTACAGGTACCCAATCGACTGGTTTGAGCCGCCGCTGAAACCCGGCGCGTCGAAAGTGTGTATGAATTGAACTGGTCATACACATTGAGTCAATCATGCGAACCAACATCGTCATTGACGACACCCTCATGCAAAAAGCCTTGAAAGTCACGGGTCTCAAGACGAAACGTGAAGCCGTAGAGCTGGGACTTGAAACACTCGTCCGACTTGGGGAGCAGGCCAAGATCAAAAGTCTTCGCGGGCAGGTCGCGTGGGAAGGCAACCTGGACGAGTTGCGAACCGACGCATGATCATTGTAGATACCAGCGTCTGGGTCGATTTCTTAAACGGCCACCCAACCAGGGAATGCGATGCGCTGGAATCCATCCTGGGGGTTGAACCGGTTGGAATCGGCGACATCATCCTGGTTGAAATTCTCCAAGGCATTCGCTCGGACGCGGACTACAGAAAAACCAAGAACCGGTTGGCGTCACTGCCCACATTCGACATGCTGGGAGCGTCCCGTGCCGTTCAAAGCGCCAACTACTTCCGCATGCTCCGCAAAAAAGGGATTACCATCCGAAAGACCGCCGATGTCATCATCGCCGGGTTCTGCATTGAAAATGGATTCCCGCTTTTGTACTCGGACCGGGATTTTGACCCGTTTGTCCAACATTTCGGGTTGAGGGAAGCGCTACGACAGTGAAGCCCCCCTCGTCACTTCCCGTCCGGCGGCGCTCCCGAGACCACGATAACGCGTCCTGAATGCCAGCCGTTCACGGCGCTGTAGGCCGATGTCAGCAGGAAGTCGCCGTGACCGTCGCCGTCCACATCGCCAATGCGTGTGGTGTCGAACCCGAGTGTTTCGCCCGGTACGCGGCCGGTGATGGTCCACAGCACCGACCCATCCGAGCCCGAGACCACGTACACCTTGCCGCCGCTAGCCGCGGCCGAACTGTGTTGCCACGCGGCCACGACCAGGTCCGCCGCGCCGTCGCCGTTCACGTCACCCGCCACCGATTCGCCAATGCCCAGGCCGTCGCCCGGGGCCTCGCCCACCATGTCGAAGTGCTTCGACCCGTCGGCTCCGGAGAACACATAGAATTTTCCGTCGGCGCTTCCGACGCCGTCCTTGTTGTGGCCCCAATCGGCGATGTACAGGTCTGGAACGCCATCGCCCGTGGCATCACCGAAATAGGACATGAACATGGCCCCGAATTGGGCGGCACCCGCATCCGGTACCAGGGTATAGGCCGGAACTCCGGTATACCCGCGGTAGCCGTAGGCACGTCCACCGCCGGCTGCAGCAGGAGCACCGATCACGAAGAAGACCTCACCGTCGTATGTGCCGCCATGTACATTCGAGCCGAACGCTTCACCGGCGGCGGCGCCTGCCAACTTCAACAGGATGCTGCCATCGGCGCCTGAATACACATACGCGTTCCCCGGGCGGGTCATGTCGCCATTGTTCACCGGGAAGCCGAAAATCTGATAGGGCTCGCCGACCAGGATATCGCCGTGGCCGTCGCCATCCAGATCGCCAATTCCACGCACCGATGCTCCGAATCCACCCGTATTGTCTGCAGCCGTCCAGTGATGGATGACACCGCCCGTTTTACCATTGTACACGAACACCTCTCCGGCATACGGAGCGCCGGCCACAACGTCCGGAATACCATCGGCGTCGACATCGCCGGCCGCCTCGATTCCCATGCCCAGCCGGCCACCGGCCACCTTTCCTGTTGCTGTCCACAGAAGCTCTCCGGTCGCTGTGGAATACGTATATACCTTTCCACTTCGTGACCCTGTTTCAACCACAGCATTGGATGACGTTGTGAAATCGTCCACGCCGTCGCCATCCACATCGCCGATATTCCGCGCGATCCAGCCATAGACGTCCCGCGGACCTTCACCGACCCACTCCTTCAGGATGGCCACATCCTCCACGAATGGATGCGCATAGTCGTCCGCCGACGGCAGTAGGGCCTTCAGCTCCGGCGTGTCCAGAACCGTCTGGGCAACGGACGTGGCCAACAGGTTCGTGATATCGATGGCCCCGGAGGCCACGGCCGTGCTCAATTCCCGTGTGGCAGCACGTGTTTCGCCATTGGAGATCAGGGCGACGCCGAGTGCGAATCGGGCGCGGGGTTCGCCTGGCGTACCGGTGGTCAGTTCCAGGGCCTTTCGGTATGCGGTGAGCGCCTCACGAGGTGCATTGTTGGCCTGGTGCGCCTGCCCCAGCGTGGAATACAGCACGGCCTGTTCGGGAGATGCTTCGATGGCCTCGTTCAATGTCGCAATGGCCGCCGCGGCATCGCCGCTGCCAAGTTGCTGCCTCGCCGTCTGCAGTGCGGTCTGCACGGCAGATTGCTGTTGGGTTTGGCGCGCATACACGTTGGACGGACTGGGTGCGATGGCAAGTAGGATGAGTATTACACTCAGAGCCACCGGACTCTTCGCAGAGACGGTTTTCATGGGTCTTCAGGGTTGTTTCGAAACGTAACACCGTTAACCTACGATATTGCCGGATAGATGCCTATCCCATTGCCCGCCCCTTAAATGTAACTTTCATTGTTACATTTTTACAACGGCACCGGAGCGCACCGTTTTGTCTCCCGACAGGCGCACCAGGTAGGACCCGGATGGCAGTCCGGCCAGTCCATCCAACCGGATGTCAGCAGAGCCGCTTGGTACGTCCTGGGTGAGCACCCGGCGCCCCAGCAGATCGAATACTTCCAGGCGCATCGGCACCTGAGATGGGTTGCCCCACTCCACGCTTGCCGAACCGGTGGCAGGGTTCGGGAAGATGGACAATGCGTGGCCACCCAGCGTCCGTTCCGGTAGCGATTCTGTCGCCACTCCGGAAATACCGTGTGCATAGAGCCCGCCGTCGACCGTTCCCACCCACCCGGCGCCGTCCTGACCGAAGGCGATCGTGCGGATACGCAGGTGTCCATCCAGGCCGGAGTTCGCGGCTTCCCATCGTTTCGTGAACGGATGCAGTTGGAACACACCGGAGCCGAAGGTCCCGATGAACGGATTCCCGAAGCGGTCGAACGTGATGTCCTGCACGTCTTCCGAGCCGCCAAGGCCATACGCCGCGATGTCCCACGAACGTCCGCCATCGACCGATTCCAGAACGCCGGAGAACCGCGTCCCGATCAGGATGCGGAAACCATCGAAGGCGATGGATTGGAAGTCGAACCACGCCAGCGTGGGCGTGGACATGAGGGACCACACGGTGGAGCCGGGCTCCAGTCGCCAGGAATCGTAGGCGGCGCCTGCAATGACTGAGCCATCGTCCAACACCGCCAACGACGATACGTCCCTGTAGGCCCCGTCATCGCCCTGGATGAACATGGGGCTCCAGAAGGAGCCGTTGTACAGTTGTACGCCCGAGTGGAAACCGATCCAGATGTCGCCGTCCGGTCCGACCGTCAGCGCGCCCACACGCGGCCGGTTCGATGGACCGAGGAATTCCCAGGGAACGGGATCACCGTCGGCATCTGTTGCTGCTGTATCGAGCCGCCACAGGCCACCGGTCGTACCGGCGAGCAAGCGACCTTCCTGGTCGAGCGCCATTTTCCGGACATCCTGGATGAGCGGCTCGAATTCCTGCACGCGGCGCCATGTGCCGCCCTGGTTCTCGGTCATGAAGATGCCGCCGCCGGTCGCTGCATAAACTCGTGCGCCATCCAGCAGCAAATCGCGTACGGGGCTGAACAAGCCGTCGTTCGACGTGGTCCACGTAAACCCGTTGTCGCCTGATCGCGTCATTCCGGCACCGGCGCTGCCCGCGAGCCACGTTCCGGGTTCTACTTCCACCAGAGCTTCGATGGTTGTGGGCGCCGCCGGCCGCGCACTCCAGGTGTCGCCGCCGTTCGTGGAAGCAAATACGTTCTTGAAGCCACCGGCCATGACGCGGCCGTCGGCGCCCACAGCCAGGGACCGCACCAGAATCGGATCGGTGACAGGCTGTACACATGTCCAGAGGTTTCCGCTGCCGCGGGAGCGGTACAGCGAGCACCCACCGTTCACCGGTGTTACGCCAGCGAACACATGCCCCTCGGCATTGGTCGTCAGCGCGTGGACATCGAATTCCTGCATGCCGAAAGAGGCGTAGGTCCAGGTGAGGGCATTGTTCGATGAGCGGAATACGCCCACCGATGTCCCCACGAATACATGCGTTTCGCTGGAGGCCAGCGCATCGGGCACCGCCTGGATGCCGTCGAGCGATACCGACTGCCACGAGACGCCATCGTCCGTGAATCGGACGCCGGCATTCGTTGCAATGACAATGCGTCCGGTCACCGTCTGCGTGATGGCCGCCATGAAGGTCGTCGGAAGCGCCCAGCGCGTCCACGCGCCCTGACCATCGTCCCATTGGTACATGCCATCGCCCCAGGTGGCCGCCATGAGCGTGCCATCGAGCAGCACGTGCAAGTCGCGGATGTCGGGCTGGGCCAATCCCTCCGACGCCGATGCCCACGACAGGCCGCCATCCGATGACCGGAATGCCCCCGAATTGGTGGCTGCCACGAGGTCGCCATCGTGCCGGACCACGTCCGAAACGGATACGCCGCCGTACGGGCCATCCACGGCGCGCCAGAAATCGGTCTGGGCGTGCGCCAGCGGAACGCACAGGAATGCGAGCAGCGCAAAAAGAGCTCCTATGGACGTTTTTTGTCGATACATCTTGGACGTTCAGTATCGACCGGAAGCGGGTGGGCTGAAGTCGGTGCGCGCGTCTTAGATTCCGTGTCCCGAACCGCTACACGCCATGTCACGATCCTGCGCCATCATTGCCCTGCTCGTCCTGTCCGCCGCTGCATGCGAGTCGCTTCCTGAGCCTTCACTGCGGCAAAACGCCATGGGGGTATCGCTGGATATCCGCGGCGATTCGCTGTACATCACGTTCCAGAACCCCGCCCCTATTCCGACTCGGATCCGTATTTCATCCCCTGCGACGGATGTGAATGACCGGGTAGCGTCCCAAGTCGTGATTGAACCGTCCCGGGAAACCGTTGTCTCCTATCACATTGCCGGCCTTGATACCAGTCGCGTTCGCGAGGCCGTGTCCTTGAGCTCAACCCTGGGAAGTCTGGACGTGCCCGTGCGCCCGGTGCCGCTGGCCTGGCCGTTTCCGGCGGGCCGGTCCTATGCCATCATCCAGGGATACCAGGGCTCGTTTTCCCACACCAGCTCATATTCACGGCATGCCCTGGATTTCGATCTGGCCAATGGAGATACCGTCTCAGCCGCCGACGATGGGTTTGTGGTCGGCGTGATCGAGGGGTACGACGTGGGCGGCAACGACCGGAAGTACCGTCCCTACGCCAACTTCATCACATTGTACCATCCGCATTCCGGTGTGATGACCCAATATGTCCACCTCGCGCCGGAGGGAAGCTTCGTTGCCGTCGGCGATACCGTGACGCGTGGTCAACCGATCGGGCTCGCCGGACTGACCGGATTTACATCGGTCCAACACCTGCATTTCAATGTGCTCGTGGCCGATTCCACGGACGGCATCGTGTCGTTCCCCGTCACGTTTGAAGACGGTACAGACGGGGCGTCGTTGCAGCGCGGCGACCGCGTCGGGCGCTAGGGCCTAACCCTTTATCTGCCGTAACGCTTCCTTCTGCGCGTCAGTAAGCGTCGTAGGAATGGTGATCTGCACCTCCACCAGCAAGTCGCCCTTCGCATCCTTGTCCGGAATGCCCTGGCCCTTGATGCGCAACTTTTCGCCATGCTGCGTGCCGCCGGGAATGGTGAGCTTGAGCGTGCCGCCACCCGGTGCCTGCACGGTGGCCGTGGCCCCTGTCATGGCGTCTATCGCGTCGACATCGAGCGTCGTATGGACGTTCATGCCGTCGCGCCGGAAGCGCCCCTCATCGGACGTCCGGAAGGTGACGTAGAGGTCACCCGTCCGCGGTCCTATTGTCTTTCCACGCGCCTTGATCCGTACGCGGTAGCCATCCTTTACGCCGGCCGGAAAGGGGACCCGGATACGTTCGCCATCGACCGAAAACGTGGCTTCGCCACCCTTCATCATGCGCTCGAACGAGAGTTTGACCGTGCGCTTGTCGTCCAGGTCCACAGCATGGAGTTCATGCGGCGGGGATTGGAAACCCGGTGGGCGACGACCACTCCTGCCTGCGCCACCCATACCCGCACCGCCCATTCCGGCGCCGCCGCCGAAGAATTGTTCGAACAGGTCACTGATGTCGCCCGGCTGGCCCTGCTGGAAGCCGCCGCCACCACCCGGCATACTGCCCGCGAACGGATTCCGCCTGAGCCGGTCGTATTGTTGGCGTTTCTTGGCATCACTCAGGACGCCGTAGGCCTCCTGGACTTCCTTGAAGCGATCCTCGGCTTTCGGGTCGTCAGGATTGCGATCCGGGTGGTGCGTACGCGCCAATGTGCGGTATGCCTTCTTGATGGCATCCGCATCGGCTGTCTCGGGAACGCCAAGAACCTTGTAATAATCGATCGGCTGGGACATGGTGATGCTTTGAAACGTACCTTGGACCCAAGCAAAAACCATTCCGATGGACGAAATGGCAGACCGGGTCAAGATCAACAAGGTACTCATTGCAAATCGGGGCGAAATCGCCGTTCGTGTCATGCGCACATGTCATGAACTTGGCATCGCCACGGTCGCAGTATACAGCGAACCTGACGCATCGGCCCCCCATGTGCGGCTGGCCACCGAGGCCTGGCCCGTAGGACCGGCCGCATCATCCGACAGCTATCTCCGCGCAGATCGCATCCTGGAAGTAGCCAAGCGCTCCAGCGCCGATGCCGTTCATCCGGGATATGGGTTCCTGAGCGAAAACGCAGACTTTGCGGCCGCCTGTGCCGAGGCCGGCATCACATTCATTGGCCCACCGATCGGCGCCATCCGTTCGATGGGAGACAAAACGGCCGCCCGCGCCCTGATGGACGAGGCCGGTGTCCCCATGGCGCCCGGAACGGTCGATGCCATAGACGACGTGCCGGAAGCGGAACGGATTGCCGGCGAGATCGGGTTTCCGGTGCTCATCAAGGCGGCCGCCGGCGGTGGCGGCAAAGGGATGCGCATTGTCCGGGACGCCGAGCATTTCGTGTCCTCCATGGAAGCCGCCCGCCGCGAAGCCCAAAGCGCTTTCGGCGACGGCCGCGTGTTCATCGAGAAATACATCGACGAGCCCCGCCACATCGAATTCCAGATCCTGGCCGATACGCACGGCAACATCGTGCACCTGTTCGAGCGGGAATGCTCCATCCAGCGGCGCCATCAGAAAGTGATCGAGGAAGCCCCCTCGTCGGTACTGACACCCGAGCTGCGCGAGCAGATGGGGCGCTCGGCGGTGGAGGCCGCGCGGTCGTGCGGATACGTCGGCGCCGGTACCGTGGAATTCCTGGTCGACAAGGACCTGAACTACTATTTCATGGAGATGAACACCCGTCTGCAGGTAGAACACCCTGTGACGGAATGGATTACGGGCATGGACCTGGTCGCCGAACAGCTCCGCATCGCGGCCGGTGAGCCGCTTGGCTATACCCAGGACGACCTGCACATCCATGGCCACGCCATCGAGAGCCGGGTGTATGCCGAAGACCCCTCCTCCGGCTTCCTGCCCAGTCCCGGACCACTGCTGCGGCACGCCATGCCTTCCGGATTCGGCGTCCGCGTGGATGCCGGCGTCGAGGAAGGCGGCGAAGTACCCATCTACTACGACCCCATGATCTCGAAGCTCACGACGTGGGGCCGCACCCGTGCCGAAGCCATCCGCCGCATGCACCGCGCGCTCGAGGAATACGAAATCGCCGGCGTCCCGACCACCATCCCCTTCTGCATGTTCGTCATGCGGCACGAAGCCTTCACGTCCGGCAACTTCTCCACCCACTTCGTGGACCAACACTTCTCGGCCGATAAGCTGTTTGCCGACGACCCAGTGCTCACGGAAGCCCTTGCCGCCGCAGCTGCGATGTTTGCGGAACGGGAGGAGAACGGAGACGGCGCACCATCGCCGGCCGACGGTTCAGCGGCCGGTGCATCGACTGGGAATGGGTTCAGCGAGTGGCACGTACGACGGCGCTGAGGTGAATAGTATGGTGTGTTTTTCGGGTCGGCCTGTACCTTCGGTACACGAGGCCCCGAAAACCACACCATGACGCATTCGGACAGTGGCTCGGCGTCACTTCTGTCCACCACCTGCCGACGGGAGCGTGCCACGGGTCAAGGCGGGCAAGCGAGGACGACCGAGGCGTACGATCCGTACGCCGCAGGGAGCCGCAGCGTAGTCCAACGCAGAGCCGGGTCACGAAACCAAGGCAGGTCAGATCCAGGATTCCTTGATGTGGAGCCCTTGTGATTCCAACCACACCGCCACTGCCATCACCGCCTCGCGCACACCGCGTGTGGAGAGCGGCTCGCCGAATCCCTGGAGCGATACGAAAACGGCATCGTCCTCCTTCTGCCAGGCTTGAACCAGCAGCTCCTGGCGGAGATCGGGCTCTTCGGAGACGACCTTGAAGAGGAGGGCATCATTTGACAGATCGCGGAAGGCCTCGAGAATGATGGCCGTGCCGCCGTCGAAGCGGCGCACCTGCTTGGAGAACGTGCCGATGGAGGCAAGGGTGCCGGTCAGAAGGGCGTGCTGCATGGGGACGACGGCGGTCTGGGGCGGTGTGAACGGCGCCCGCTCTTTCAGGCGGAACCGGACATGGAATATGGGCTTGTTCTGGCCGCGCCACTTGAGCGCGTACTTCGTTTCGAGCGTGGCGGGCGGGGGTGGTCCCTGTTCGACATCGTAGCATCCGGAGGCGGTGCCTTCCTCGAGGGCAAACTCGAAGTAGCCGGGATGGTCCGTGGTCAACAGCAGGTCCCCGCCATCTTCCAGTCGCGTCGACAAGGTGCGGAAGAAGTCGCGCTGCAGAAGGCGGTTCGGCCAGTGCTTTTTGCGGGGCCACGGATCCGGAAAGTTGACGTAGACGCGGTGCAAGGCTCCGGCGGGCATGACGTCCCGAACGATGAACCCAGCATTGCCCTTGTAGAGGCGCACATTGGCAATATCATCGCGGTGCATGCGGCGGTAGGCCCGCCATACGGAGCCCAGCGATACCTCGGCGCCCAGCAGGTTCCACTCAGGGTGGGCCGTGCCCAGATGCGACAGGAAGCGGCCATCGCCGAATCCGACTTCCAGTACGAGGGGAGCCGGGCGGTCGAAAAGCGACGCCGGATCAACCGGAATGCCGAGGTGTCCGTTCTTGAGGATCATAGTTGGTGGAGGAGCCCGGCGGCTTACCCGGCTTCCGGGGCGTAGGAACGTGCGCCCAGTTCACGATCAATCATGAGCAGGCCCTGACCGGAATCGCCTGCCAGCCGGAGACTGTCAATGATGGCTTCGGCGGCCTCTTCTTCCTCGACCTGCTCATCGATGAACCAGTGGAGCAGGGGCTGCAGCGGATAATCCTTCTCTTCAACAGCCAACTCATACAGCTCGTGGATGAGCTTCGTTACATGCTGTTCGTGTTTGAGGACCTGCTCGAAGGCCTCAATAGCCGACGAAAAGGAGACTTCCGGTTTATCGAGTGCCTGCAGTTCCGGGTAGTCGCCACGACGGATGAGGTGATCGAAAAACTTCATCGCGTGGGCGGTTTCTTCCTGCCACTGAATCCGCATCCAGTTGGCGGCGCCCGGGAGGTTCATTTCCTCGAAACGGGATGACATGGCCAGGTAATACCATGCCGAGTGGAATTCTGCCGTGATCTGATCGTTGACTGCTTTGAGAATGCGCTCTTTCATATCGGAAGATGTTCGTGCAATGATGTCGGTATAACGGCCTGCCCTGCACCATGTTTGCGAACACATCAACAATTCGCGGGTATCAGGCCTCCACATCAACCAACGCCTGCCTGCATCCGCCCCACAGCTACCGTTTAACCGAACCGAACCGAACGACGATGGCTACACCTTCACGCATCCTCTGGGCGGATGACGAAATCGACCTCCTCAGGCCCCACATCCTTTTCCTGGAATCGAAGGGATACGAGGTTGTCTCGGTCACGAATGGCTCCGATGCCATCGAGGAAATCCGCAAGCAGCGTTTCGACGTCGTGTTGCTGGACGAACAGATGCCGGGCCGTGGCGGCCTCGATGCCCTTGACGACATCAAGAAGATCGACCCCGACGTGCCGGTCGTCATGGTGACGAAGAGCGAGGAGGAGCGCATCATGGAGGAGGCGCTTGGTGGCAAAATTTCCGACTACCTCACCAAGCCGGTGAATCCGTCCCAGGTTCTGCTCACGTGCAAGCGCCTGACCGAACGCCGCCGACTGCAGCATGAGCGTGTTTCGCAATCGTACCTGCAATCGTTCGGCGAAATCACGGCTGCGCTCCAGAATCCGCTCGACCATACGGAATGGGTCGAGCTCTACAAGAAGCTGCTGCAGTACGATTTGGAGTTGAGCGCCGACGAAGGTGTGCGACAGATCCTGGCGGACCAGTATTCCGAGGCCAACCGGGCCTTCTCGAAGTACGTGGAGTCGGAATATGCGACCTGGATTTCCAACGCGGACCGCCCGCCGGATGATGACCGGCCCGTGCTGTCCCACGAGGTGGTACCACAGTTCGTGTTGCCCCACATGACAGGAAAACGACCCGTCGTCTTCTTTGTCATTGACTGCATGAGGCTGGACCAGTGGTTGGAATTCGAGCGACTCCTGTCTCCGCTCTTCAGCATGGAGAAAAAATTCCACTACGGACTGCTGCCAACCGCCACGCCCTATTCGCGGAATGCCATTTTCTCCGGCATGCTACCGATGGATCTGGCCCGCAAATACCCGAAAATCTGGTCCGATGGTGAGGATGACGAACACAGCCGGAACCGGAACGAGGAAGAATTCCTGAACGATCTGATGGCGCGCAAGCACCGCAAGGATCGTGTATCGTACCGCAAACTCGTCGGCTCACAGGACGGCCGTGATTTCCTGGCATCGGTTCATGACGTATTGAACAGCGATCTCAGCGCTGTCGTCGTGAACTTCGTGGACATCCTGGCCCACAGCCGGTCCGACTCGGCGGTGCTGAAGGAAATCGCGCCCGATGAAAAAGCGTATCGCGCCCTGACGCGCACCTGGTTCGAGCATTCGTGGCTGTTCCAGGCATTCCAGCAACTGGCGGAATCGGACTGTACCATTGTCATCACGACCGATCACGGCGCCGTTCGCAGTCTGCGTCCCACGAAGGTGATCGGCGACCGGGAAACATCGACAGCGCTGCGCTACAAGTACGGCCGCAACCTGAAGTGCGACTTCAAGAACGCCATATTCGTGAAAGACCCGGAGACGTTCGGGCTCCCTCGGGACGCAGCGAATACCAACTTCATCATTGCGAAGGAAGACTATTACTTCGTATACCCCACGAATTACAACTACTACGTGAACAAGTACCGCGATACGATGCAGCACGGCGGCGTGTCGCTGGAGGAAATGCTGCTTCCCGTCATCACCATGCGGCCCAAGAAGTAAGGGGAACCAACCGATGATCCTCGATGCGCTGTTTCCGGTTCGGACGGCATCCGTTGGTGAGACGGAAGCCGTGGGGAAGGAACTGGCCAAGTGGCTTGGTGAAGGCGACGTCGTAGCGCTCATCGGAGATCTGGGAGCCGGGAAAACCCACTTCGTGCGCGGTGTCATCGCCGGCCTCGGGGGCGACCCCGACCAGGTATCCAGCCCCACGTTCACCATCGCCCAGGAATATGCGACCGAGCCGCCCACCGTTCATCTGGACCTGTACCGGTTGAAGGACGAGGCCGACGCACGCGACGCGGGAGCGGAAGAGTACCTGGCAGGGCCCGGCATCTGTCTTGTGGAATGGCCGGAGCGGGCACGAGGCCTGCTTCCGCCCGGGACCCTCGTGGTTCGCCTGACACACACCGGGGGCGATGGCCGCCTGCTGGAGCTCCTCGCATCATGAATCCACTTCTGGAGAACCTCCCGCGGTTCGCCACATCCGGTGCCGTTGCCATGAACCCGGGGCTGGACCGTATCCGCGCCCTGTTGGCCGCAATGGATCATCCTGAACGGGGCATGCCGGTCATGTTGGTTGCCGGGACGAACGGAAAAGGATCCGTAGCCTCCATGGTCGCGGCGATAGGCACGGCCTCGGGCCTCCGCATGGGACTGCACACATCCCCGCACCTGCTGAACGTCACCGAACGGATGCGGGTGGACGGCACGCCCGCCCCCGCCGCGTGGCTGGACGCAACACTGGACCGCTACCGACCGGACCTGGAACGGATTGGCCCGAGTTTCTTCGAGGTCACGGTGGCATTGTCACTGCTCTGGTTCCGCGAGGCCCGGGTCCATGCAGCGGTCGTGGAGGTCGGCCTGGGCGGCCGCCTGGACGCCACCAACATCCTGGAGGCAGATGTCAGCGTCATCACTTCGATAGGGATGGACCATACGGACTTGCTGGGCGCCACCCTCCCTGCCATTGCCCGCGAGAAGGGCGGCATCATCAAGCGCGGAAAGCCGGTCGTGCTGGGCTGTATGGAAAGCGATGCAGAGCGCGAATTGGAGGCATTGGCAGGGGCGGCCGGGGCGCAGGTACTCAGGGGTGATGCCGTAGTCCTGCCCGCGGGCCTGTCGGTGGATCTTCCGGGGCCACACCAGCAGCGGAATGCCCGCATTGCTGTCGCGGCTGCCCGGGCCTGGCATGGTGCCGGCATCACGGACGTCGCCGTGCGCACCGGGCTGGAACAGGTCCGTGCATTGTCCGGACTCCGGGCCCGGCTCGAAACCGTGTCCACTTCGCCCCGGATCATTGTGGACATGGGCCACAACGCCGATGCCATTGCCACGGCGCTTGCCGCCCTTTCGGACGACCCTGTGGACGTCGTCCTTCTGGGACTGCTTCGCGACAAGGATGCCGCGGCTGTAGGCCGGGTTCTGCAGGACATGTTCCATGGCGACCTGTGGCTGGTTTCCACACCCGGAGACCGCGGCCAGAGCGCGGCCGAGCTTGCGAAAGGACTGTCCAGGAGCTCTGCGCGGCTGTTTCCGACGGTCGCTGACGCATGCAGCGAAATGCTCCGGAGTCGCACATCAAGCCTGTGCATCGGATCGCATCATGTGGCGGCCGAAATACTGCAGGCGTTCCCGGAATAGGCTGCAGAATCGCTAAAAAGGGCAAGAAAGGCATCCTTCTGGATTTAACCGCGTAATGGGGTATATTGATGGTGAATCGGCGAACACGATGCTGGTCGCCGCGGGTCTCATCTCCTTTCAGAGCCCCCCACTGCCACACCCCCGGGCCCCCTGCCCTCCGGTGCGAACCACTCCAGTCTTTCTCTTGATACAAAGCTGTGGGCGCCTGCCCGAAATGTGGCCTTTCTTACTACAGATAGCGACGACGACAGACTGATCGTCCTCCATACGACTCTATGAATATTGCAGACCTCAAAGACAAGAAACTCCCCGATCTGAAAGAGATTGCCAAGGGAATGAACTTGTCCGGTTTCTCGAACCTCCGCAAACAGGACCTCATTTACCTCATCCTGGAGGCTCGGGCCGAAACAGTAGCCGGCAAGGCCCGCCCGGGAGACGACGACAAACCCTCCCGCAGCAGCCGGGACGACAACAAGCCCGCCCGCGCAAAACGGGAAGACAAGCCCGGACGCGGCAGTCGCGATGGTGGCCGTGACGGCGGAAGGGACAGTAGTCGTGGACGGGGTCGTAAGCAGAAGGACGAGTCCGACCAGCCGGCCGAGCAGGAGAAGGAGCAAGCCCCGAAGCGCGAGTCGCGTGGACGTGGACGCCGCAAGGACGACTCCCGGGACAACCAGTCCAAGGATGAAAAGACGCAACGGGACGAAACCCCGACGCCATCTGCTTCCAACGACACTGATCAGAGCGACAACAGCGGCGATGACCGCCGGAGTCGCGGACGCGGACGTGGTCGCGGCAGAGGTCGTGGACGCGGCGACAGCAGCAATCGGCAGTCAGAGCAGTCCGATTCCGGCCGTGGCAATGACAACCAGGGCGGCGGGAACGACGGCAACCGTGACAGCAACCGCGGCGGAAACGACGGCAACCGTGACAGCAATCGCGGCGGGAACGACGGCAACCGTGACAGCAATCGCGGCGGGAACGACGGCAACCGTGACAGCAATCGCGGCGGACGTAATCGGGGTCGCAACAACAATAACGACGATGACCGGGGTGGCCGGAATCGCGGCGACGACGATCGCGGCGGACGTAATCGTGGCGACGACGAGCGCGGCGGACGTAATCGCGGCCGTGGACGGGGTCGGGACCGGGATCGGGACCGTGGTGGTCGTAATCGGGACAACCGGGATAACCGGGATAACCGCAACCAGACGGACGAGCAGCGTCGTCAGCGCGTGTATGCCGAAGCGCCTCCCTACATGCAGGAATACGATCCGAGCGATGTAGACCTGGCCGCCATGATCAACAAGGTCGGTGTGCTGGAAGTCCTGCCTGACGGGTATGGCTTCATGCGCTCGGCCGAGTACAATTACCTGCCCAGCCCGGACGACATTTATGTGTCGCCATCGCAGATCAAGCGGTTTGCGCTGAAGATCGGCGATACGGTCGACGGAGAAGTGCGCCCACCGAAGGAAGGGGAGCGCTACTTCGCCCTCATCCAGGTGAACACCATCAACGGCCGTGCGCCAGGAGACCTGGACGAACGTCCAAGCTTCGATTTCCTGACGCCGTACTACCCTGAAGAGCAGCTCGTCCTCGAGACGCTGCCCGGTGAGTACACTACGCGCGTGATGGATCTGTTCTCACCCATCGGCAAGGGCCAGCGCGCACTCATCGTGGCGCAGCCGAAAACAGGTAAGACCATCATCCTGCAGAAGATTGCCAACGCAATCACGACGAACCACCCGGAATGCACGCTCATCATCCTGTTGGTCGATGAACGGCCCGAGGAAGTGACGGACATGCGTCGTCATGTGAACGCCGAGGTCATTGCATCGACCTTTGACCAGGAGCCCGAACGGCACATTGAGGTCGCCGAAATCGTGCTGAACAAGGCCAAGCGGCTCGTGGAAGCCGGTCAGGATGTTGTCATCCTGCTCGACTCCATCACCCGTCTGGCCCGCGCGGCCAACGCCTGCTCACCGAACACGGGCAAGACCATGTCCGGTGGTATGGAAGCCGGCGCGCTTCGCGGTCCGAAGCGGTTCTTCGGCGCGGCACGTAATGTGGAGGAAGGTGGTTCACTGACCATCATCGGTACGGCCCTCATCGACACCGGAAGCCGCATGGATGAAGTCATCTTCGAGGAATTCAAGGGCACCGGTAACTCGGAAATCGTCCTGGATCGCGACCTGGCGAACCGACGCGTTTTCCCGGCCATTCACGTGGTCAAATCCGGGACGCGGCGCGAAGAGCTGCTCATCCACGAAGCCAAGCTTCAGCGGATCTGGATCCTGCGCAAGATGCTGGCCGACATGGCGCCTGTCGAGGCCATGAACTGGCTGCTCGACAAGATGCGCGGCACGAAGAAGAACGACGAGTTCCTGGTCGTAATGAACAGCTAGAAGGCTGTTGAACCCTAGGCGATTCCATCCTCCGGTGTCGGCATGCCCGGCACCGGAGGGTCTTCGCGTTTCTCGGGCTCGGGCAATTTGACCTGTACCATCCAGGCCATGGCCAGGATGGAAACGGCGCCCACCATGGTGTTGCTGATGTAGCCGTACTTCGTGTACGCAATGCCGGCGAATGCACCTCCCAGACCAATACCCACCTGCCCGATGGCAACAGCCAGGCTCAGCAGGGCCCCGCGCCGCCGGTCTTCCACGAGCGCTGTCATGAGGCTCTGCAAGGGGCTCATGCGCATGGCGACCATGATCATGGCGGCACCGAAGAACAGATAGGCCACCCACATGGATGTCACCATGAACGTGGTGAGCGCCATGATGACGGCCAGGCCCAGGCAGGAGAACACGATGAGGGGCTTGCGGCCCGTGGTATCGGAAATTTTCCCGGCCATCGGACCCGCCACCACAGTGGCCAGACCACCCACGAAAAAGAGCGATGCAATGGCCGTTCCGGACACGTCAAGCTCGTGCTCGAGCCACGTGGGCAGATAAATGATGAACAGCCCGATGGAGAAGAACATCAGGAAGTAGGTAATGGAGGCCGATACCACTACCGGACGCTGAAGCAACTCCCGGTAGGTGGATATGGCTTTGCCGAGCGTCAGCCTGTCGTTATCCCGGTCCACTTCGGGCTGAGGCACGAACGCCCAGATGAGAATGGTTGTGAGGCTCATGGTGCCGGCAAACATGAGGAATGCCGCCCGGAAGCCGAACTGGTCGGCCAGGATGGTCCCGATGGGGATACCTACAATCTGACCGAAGGCCACACCGCTCATGACCCAGCCATTTGCCCAGCCCCGTTTGTTGTAGGGGAAATAGTCTCCCACGTACGACACCGCTGCCCCGCTCAGCATGCCTCCGGCCGCACCGGCCGCTGCCCGGACTACCAGCAGCGACACAAAACTGTCGGCCACGGCGTGCAGCCAGAGCGCGACGGCCATGGCTCCGCACCCGATGATGAGGACCACACGACGTCCCACTTTGTCCGAAATGGGGCCAATGATGAGCGCAAAAATGCTCAGAAAGACCGCGTACGAGGTGATAAGCCACCCTTGCAACGCCTCCGGAATCGATAACGCTTCTCCGATCCTGGGCAGAATGGGCGATATGATGATGACCTGGCTGCTGGCCGAAAAGACCATGAGCCACAGGGCAAACAGGATGAGGTTCGGATGGGAACGATCGCGCAGCAGGGGCGCGCCGGGAACGGACATGGGCTCGGGGTTACAGGTCCGACATGATACGGGGCTTTCCCGAGACTTGCCGACTGCGTCGCAACGCGTTGGGCCCGGGCTGGTGCCGATTTATCACAAAAAAACAGGGGCGGGGGGCTCTCGCCCCCCGCCCCTGTCCAGCGGTAGATATACCTTGGCCTGTTTACTTCAGCAGCATCATCGTCTTTGAGACGGTTGCCGTTGGCGTTGCCAGGCGGTAGAGGTACATGCCCGACGCCAATGACGAGGCGTCGAACGACGTCCGGTAGTTGCCGGCAGCCTGTACGCCATCGATCAGGACAGCAACCTCACGGCCCAGCACGTCGTGCACCGACAGGCGCACGGCCTGCGACTGGTCCAGACGGAAGGCAATGGTGGTCGTCGGGTTGAACGGGTTCGGGAAGTTCTGGTCCAGCGCCACCGTGGTCGGCAGTTCGCCGCCCATTTCCTCGACAGCTACCGTCTGGCCCGTTGCGAGGTCGCCCAGGTAGCCCATGTCGGACAGGGCCGTCCAACCGTGGAGCCAGTTGTCACGACCGAAGGCGCCCATGTAGTCGACCGGCGAATAGAACGCATCGGCCGGGTAGGCCGCGCGGGCTGCCGTGAACGCCGGGCTGTTGCCGGTGGGGCGCGGGTCCAGACCGCCATTCGGCGTCGTGTCGCGCTCGATACCTGCCAGCATCGGATCCACGACCTGGTTGCCGTTGGCGACCAGGTAGGAAATGATGGCAGCCTGGTTGGCGAGTGACGGATTCACGAAGGCCTGCGGCGTGTTGCCAGCGCCGAAGTTCCACCACAGGTTGTTCGTCAGACCCAGATTGCCGTTCTCGAACTGGAGACGGCTGTCTTCCGGCTTCGAGCCTGCATTGTCGATGTCTTCGATCGTGATGGCCAGGCCGCCCTGGTCGCTCTGGAAGTCAGTGAAGATGGAGTTGTGGTAGAAGCCACCCGTGTTGTCACGGAACATGAGCATCTCCGCGCGATCACCTTCCGGCTGGTTGCCCACGCCGGCACCCACGAACGTCGCATTGTAGATGCGCGGAATGGCGTATGGCTGGAAGAACTCGTCGCCACCGGCACCGTCCTGCTCAGCAGCAGCACCGGCCTTGTCCGTGCCCTGAAGCACGAACCAGAACTGGCCCTTGCCACGCCATCCCTGATCCCAATCAATGGAGTCGTCCGAGTTGAACGCCGAAACGAAGTGCTTCAGGTTCACCGTTCCACCGAAGAACTCCACGCCGTCATCGCCTGACGAGAAGGACTCGATGTAGTCCAGCACCGTGCCGGCACCCACGCCACCCAGTGTGAGGCCCTGGATTTCGTTGCCGTCGGACTCGCCGATGTTGATACCGGTGTGGCGGATGGACACGTAGCGCAGGATGCCCGAGCTGTCGTTGTCGTCGTTGCCGCCATACTGGGCGCGCGTATCACCTGCTGAAACGAGCTCATTCACGCCTTCCACTTCCTGGTAGTCGCCGCTCGCATCACCGGGGTTGTTCGTCCCGGCATGACCCAGCAGCACCACGCCACCCCACAGACCACGTGACTCGTAGGTCAGCAGGTCGGGACTGGAGATGTTGTCCTGGATGGAGGTGAAAATGACCGGCTCCGAGGCCGTGCCTTCGGCGAACAGTTTGCCACCGCGCGCCACAATGAGTGCGGAAGCCGAAGTGCCCTGCCCGTCAAGGGCCTTCACGACGGTTCCGGCTTCGATGTGCAGTTCGGCGCCATCTTCCACGAAGACCGCACCATCCAGCACGTATACGTTGTCGGCCGTCCAAACGACGGTTTCACCTGCATTGATGGATGCATCGGTAACCATCACTTCCGGACGAGCTTCCACGTCGTCATCCGGCCGGGCAAAATAGCCCACCGCATCGAGCGCAGACCATCCAAGACCCCAGTTGGCCCGGCCGAATGCGCCGATGAAGTCAACCGGCGTGTAGAACGCATCGTTCGGGTAGTCCTTCCGGGCTGCCGTAAACGCAGGACTGCCAGCGGCCGGACGAGGATCCATCGTGCCACTCGGGTCCGTATCGCGGTCCATTCCGCGAAGCTGCGGATCCACGACCTGGTTGCCGTTGGCGACCAAATAGGAGATGATGGCAGCCTGGTTGGCGAGTGACGGGTTTACGAAGGCCTGCGGCGTGTTGCCAGCTCCGAAGTTCCACCACAGATTGTTCGTCAGACCCAGATTGCCGTTCTCGAACTGCAGACGGCTGTCTTCCGGCTTCGAGCCTGCATTGTCGATGTCTTCGATCGTGATGGCGAGGCCACCCTGGTCGCTCTGGAAGTCGGTGAAGATGGAGTTGTGGTAGAAGCCACCCGTGTTGTCACGGAACATGAGCATCTCGGCGCGATCGCCTTCCGGCTGGTTGCCCACACCGGCACCCACGAACGTCGCGTTGTAGATGCGCGGAATGGCATACGGCTGGAAGAACTCGTCGCCACCGGCACCGTCCTGCTCAGCAGCAGCACCGGCTTTGTCCGTACCCTGTACGACGTAGAGGAACTGCGCCTTTCCACGCCATCCCTGATCCCAGTCAATGGAGTCATCGGAGTTGAATGCGGAGATGAAGTACTTCAGGTTGACCGTGCCGCCAAACAGCTCGACACCGTCATCGCCGGAGGAATACGATTCCACATACTCGATGACCGTGCCGCTTCCGACGCCACCCAGCGTGAGGCCCTGGATTTCGTTGCCGTCGGACTCGCCGATGTTGATACCGGTGTGGCGGATGGATACGTAGCGCAGGATGCCCGAGCTGTCGTTGTCGTCGTTGCCGCCGTACTGGGCGCGCGTATCACCTGCCGAAACGAGCTCATTCACGCCTTCCACTTCCTGGTAGTCGCCGCTCGCATCACCGGGGTTGTTCGTCCCGGCATGACCCAGCAGCACCACGCCGCCCCACAGACCGCGCGACTCGTAGGTCAGCAGGTCGGGGCTTGAGATGTTGTCCTGGATGGAGGTGAAGATGACGGGTGCATCCGGGCGGCCCATGGCGTAGATCTTGCCGCCGCGGGATACGATCAAAGCCGAAGCCGAGGTGCCCACGCCGTCGAGCGCCTTGACAACCGTTCCGGCTTCAATGTGCAGTTCGGCGCCGTCTTCCACGAAGACCGCACCATCCAGCACATACACGTTGTCGGCCGTCCACGTAACCGTGTCGCCTGAATTGATGGACGCGTCGGTGACGGTCACTTCGGGACGCAACTCGACGTCACCGGATTGGGCCATTGTGGCGACGGGGGACGCCATCAAGAGCAGAAGGAGGATTGTAGAAATTCGCTGCATGGTACAGGTTGGTGGTGGTTATGATTTCTTAACATGGCCCTTAAAACGCCTGAAGGCGGCCTTTCGGGCCGCCTTCAGGGTCTCAGGTAATGATGGAATGAGAGGTCGTGACATCAATCGATGGCGTAGGTGAGTCCGATCGAAAGGGTCCGGGATCGCGAGTACGCGATGTAGTCATAGTCGACGCCTTTGTAGGTCTGCGTCTGCCGGATATCCGTGCCCAGCACGTTCTTCGCGGTCACCTTCATGCGAAAACGCTGCGCGAGCGTCTGCGAGACCGTGACGTCCAGGTCGCCGCGTGACTTCTCCACGACATCCGGCGTGGCACCTTCCGTGACCGCCAGCAGACGGTCGCCGAAGATCGAGTAGTACACACCTACCGCCGTTCCGGCCGAGGGGTGTTCGTAGTTCACGCTCAGGTTCAGCAAGTACGGCGACTGTCCGACCAGGGCACGCGTGTCCTCGGCTCCGGGATCGGCCGCACGAATGATGACAAGCTCCGCTTCCGGAATGTCCACGTACGATTGCACCAGGGAGAAATTGCCCCCCACGGACATGCGGCTGAGCACGGGATACGAGAACAACCGGTCGAGACCCATCCGGGCTTCGAACTCGGCGCCGTAGACCCGTGCGGCTTCCACATTCTGGAACGAAACGAAGCTCCCTTCACCCACATTCCGGATGACCTGCTCAATGGGGTCGGTGAACTCCTTGTAGAACGCGCTCACGGCTACCAGCTCGCCCGGGCGCATGAACCACTCCCAACGAAGGTCATAGTTGTCAATGAGCGTGCGCGACAGGAGCGGGTTGCCTTCCTGGATGTCACCGCCTACAAAGTTGAAGCTCTGGAAAGGCGCGAGCTCACGGAACGTGGGGCGCGCCAGCGTACGGGTGACAGCCGCCCGGATGTTCATGTTCTTGGTCAGCCCGAGGACGGCATTCACGGACGGCAGGATGTCTGTCTCGTCCACCTTTGCCATCCGGATGTCATCCGCGAGGGACGCGTCGAAGCTCTCGGACTGGATGGTGGTCGTTTCCACGCGCGCTCCGGCAATGAACCGGAGGGCCCGCGTAATGGGCAGTTCAATCATGCCGTAGGCAGCCGCCACATCACGATCGGCATCGTAGTTGGCACGGGCAGGTGAGTTCTCCTGCAGGTACAGCCCGGCGTTGAAAGCCGTAATGGCACCGACATTCAGTGTATCGAGTACGCCGAAGTTGCCGGTCGCAAAGTAGGCTTCCACATCGCCGTTATAGTCGGCAAACCGGATTTCACGCCCTTCGGAATATTCGAAACGGCGCTGGCGGAAGGTCCGGCCGGTTGCGTCCATGGACCCACCTACCTTGATCTTTCCTTTCAGGCTGCTCCACACCGTCATGGGCACCGTCACATCGAGCTTCACGCTGCGCGTGTCTTCTGCCAGGCTCCGGAAATAGCGCTGCGGCGGCGGGGCATTGCCCCCACCCAGGCTGTACGTGGTATCCATTCCGGCAGACGTCATCTGGATGTTCTGCACCGATGAGAAGAAGCGCAGATCGGGCTCCTCCTGCGTATTCTCGCCAGCCGAAGCAGCCCACTCTACCGTAATCGGGCTGAAGTAGTGCTTGCCGCGCAGCTGGAAGGACGTCAGGGCCCGCTCTTCGTAGTCAATGGCCCGCGTCAGGAACGTGGCCGTGCTGTTTTGGTCACGGAATCCGCCAAGCAAGGTGGCTTCCGTCTTGCCACTTTGCGTGCGAAGGGCGTTCAGTGTGACTTCGTGATTGCCGCTCGGCCGGAAGGACAGCGACGCCGACGTGCCCCAGTTGGCTTCGTCCGTACCGCGCATGTTGACGAAGCTCGACGCTTCCAGTGAATCGGCGCGGGAAATCAGGCTCAAGTCCGGATTCGCACCGAAGTATGTTCCGGAGGTCAGGTTGTCCACACCGGCCACATCGCCGCCCGACAGGGACCACTGACTGAACACACCGTCTTCGTACATGCTGTATGCACGGCCGTAGGTCAGGCTGCCGGTATATCCGACCGGCATGCCCAGGAAGCGCGTCTGGCCGCCGATGGCCGATGAAAAGCTGTAGTTCACGGGCGCGGACCGCGTCGTCGGTGACATGACGTTGTTGAATGCGCTCGCGAAGCTGTTCAACGTATCGGCACGTGCCGACCTGATTTCATTGGTCACATCGCGACGGACATCCCGCAGGTCCTGTTCCGTGGGAAGCTGCTTCGTCGGGTCTTTTTGAGCCAGTACATCGGGTAGGGCGCGGGCGCCGTCATCGTACCCGAGCCAGTCCGTACCGCTTCCGTCGATGGACAGGAAGTTCGAATTACCCGTTGCCAGGTCATCGTACGTCATGGACGCGGAAACCTGCAGCGTGAAGTTGTCCGGGAAGGTTTTGGTCGATACGTCGACCAGGCCGCCACTGAAGTCGCCTGGCTTGTCCGGCGTGAAGGTCTTCAGGGTGACAATGTTTTCGAGAAGGGCCGACGGAAACATGTCCAGCTGGAATGCCTTCCGATCCGGGTCTGAACTGGGGAGTGACGAGCCGTTCAACGTCGTGCTGGTGTAGCGGTCTCCAAGGCCTCGGATGTACACGTACCTGCCACCGACGACGGAGGCGCCCGTCACCTTGGACATGGCGGCAGCGGCATCACCGGATCCGCTGCGGCTGATGGCTTCAGCACTGATGGCATCACTGACCGCATTCGATCGCTGGCGGTCCTTGAGCAGCGTGGCTTCATTGTTGCGGATGGCACGGGCCTCTACAACCACGTCACCGTCCAGCTGATACGCTTCCGGGACAAGCGTGGCATCGAGTCGTGATGCATCGCCTGCCAGGATTTCGACGTTGTTTACAACGAGCGTCTGGTATCCGATGAAGGAGAACTTGACGGTATAGGTGCCGGCGGGAATGGCATCGATCCGATACCCTCCATCCATGCCGGTGGCTGTTCCGATGAGGGTTCCGTCGAGCAAGACGTTGGCGCCGATGAGTTCGTCGCCGAATTCGTCATCGATGACCGTCCCAATGAGTGTCCCCGTCTGGGCGTACGCGCGGCTGCTTGGCGCGGAGATGGACAGGACAACGAGCAATGACATGCACGCCGCCGCGATACCAACTCTCATAGTGTTCTCTTCGTTTGCGTGGGAAGTGGCTCCCGACCTCGAACTCCGGCTCAGAGTGGGTCGAGCGCACTGTATGCCCGAAGAGTACCTGTGGGATATTACCTCATTATTACCGCTTGCGTGAAGGTTCCATTTGCAAAAACTCGCTTGTAAACGTATCCGGAGCCGTTAATACTCCGGTAACGTTGCCGTCGTAAGATGCCGTCCCTTTGTGCCTTCAATGTGGCGTCGAACGCGGCATCCGCTGGGTGACACTTTTGGGTGCCGCCAGTACGCCACCGCAGGGAGACTGCGCGTCCGACGGGATGTTGCGGACCCTGCACATCGAGCGGGGGGCGGGCCATGGCCCGCCCCCCGTCTCTTTTTTCATGCCTGTCTGAGTGGGTGACTCGCCCAAGGTACGCGAATCAGTCGTTACCGTGCGTGGCCCGGACCATCATCTCCGTCATGTTGGCCACGAGGTCCTGCGGACTGGTCAGCGATCCTTCCAGCAGCTGGGCGCCGGCGAACAGCTGTTCGATGGCCATATCCACCAGGGCCTCCTGGTCCGGCATGCTGCGCAGAGCCGACAGATTCCGGATGAGCGGGTGCTGCGTGTTGATTTCGAGCACTTTCTTGCCGCCCTGGAAGTTTTCGTCCATCATGCGCATCATGCGTTCCATCTGGGCGTCCATCCCGGCCGCACCCGTTACCAGTGTGGCGGCGGAGTTGACCAGTCGCTCGGACGGCCGCACGTCTTCAACCCGGTCGCCGAGGACCGACTTCATGTGCTCGACCAACTTCTTGGCCTCCTTTTTGGGCAGCGCATTCTTCTCGGTGTCCTTCTTGTCCAGCTTCAGGTCGGCCTTTTCCACCGACGTGAGCTCTTTCTCCTTGTAGTTCGGAATCCCGGGGACAATGAAGCTGTCCACGGCCTCGGTCATGAGGAGCACTTCGATGTCGTTGGCCCGGAAGTATTCCAGGTTGGGGTTGCGCTCGGCGGTCTCACGACTGTCTCCAAGGACGTAATAGATGGCCTCCTGGCCCTCTTTCATGCGATCGAAATAGGCTGCCAGGGAGGTGAACTCGCCTTTTTCGGTGGCTGTGGACTCGAACCGGATGAGCTCCGTCAGCTCGTCCCGGTGGTCGAAGTCGGACGAAAGGCCACTCTTGAACAGCGGCCCGAACTCCTTCGTAAAGGTTGTGAAGCGCTCCAGATCATCAGCAGCCCATTCCGCCAGCATCCCCAACATCTTGGACACCAACGTCTTGCGGATTTTTGCCATGACCGGGCTGTGTTGGGTTACCTCGCGCGAGACGTTCAGCGGCAGGTCGGCCGTGTCTACAACGCCCCGGACGAAGCGCATGTACTCAGGCAGTAGGCTCGTACAGTCATCCTGGATGAACACCTTGTTCGAGTACAGGTGCAGCCCGTGCTCGAAGTCCTCCCGGAACATGCCCCGCGGAGCTTTCTTCGGGATGAACAGGAGGGCGCGGAAGCTGACGACACCCTCAATGCTCAGCTGCAGGTGTCCCAGCGGCTCGTCGTAGTCGTTGGAAACGAACTTGTAGAACTCGTTGAGTTCTTCCGGCGAGACCTCCCCCTTCGGCCGATGCCAGAGCGCCTGCACCGTGTTCACCTTCTCCTCCTCGACCAGGATCGGGAAGGCCACGAAGTTCGAATACTTGCGGATGATTTGCTTCACCCGGTAGGCATCCGCGAACTCGCCTTTGTCCTCCTTCAGATGGAGCGTAATGGTCGTGCCGCGTTCCGTCCGATCGCTCTCGTCAATCGTGAACGATCCGCCGCCGTCCGATTCCCAGCGCAGGCCAACGCTGTCCGTATCGGCCGCGCGCGTATCGATGACAATCCGGTCGGCTACCATGAACGCCGCGTAGAAACCGACGCCGAACTGACCAATCAGGTGGGCGTCGACCGGGCCATCCTTCTTCTTGATCTCCTCGAGGAAGGCCAGGGTGCCACTGCTGGCGACCGTGCCGATGCGCCCGATAAGGTCCTCCTTGGTCATCCCGATTCCAGTATCGGTGATGGAGAGTGTGTTATCGTCCTTGTTCAGACGGATATCGATGGTCTGCTCGGCATCCGGGTCCACGATGTCACGATCCGTGAGCAGGCGGAATCTGACCTTGTTGAGCGCGTCGGAGGCGTTCGAAATGAGTTCGCGCAGGAAGATTTCTTCGTGCGTGTACAGGGAGTGGACAATGAGATGGAGCAGCTGCTTCATCTCGGCCCGGTATTCAAAGGTCTCGGGCGCGTGTGTGTCGGATGAAGACATGGATCAGTCTGTCAGTTGAGTGGGATCCCTTGTTGACAGAAAGGCCGATTTTGTTCCTGTTTTCGCTGTTTCTTACCACACCCCTTCTACCATAACGCTGGGGCAAAAAAATATGGGGCGGCCCGTTCGGGCCGCCCCATGAAAAGGGATCGGATTCAACTGCGTCACGCCCACCGGGGCGGAGGTGTCAGAATGCCTGTGTCAGCTACCGGTGCGGCGCACGCGGCTGCGTGACGGCATGGCACGACGATCTTCGCGTCGGATGCCTGGACGGGAGGCCTCCATGGCCGGCATGGCGCGCAGCAACGGATTGTCATCGGCAGAACGACCGGCGGCGGACATCGCTTCGGTGGCCATGTGCAGCCATTCGCGCAGATCACGGTCCTGCAAGAGGGCGGTGGTCACGCTCTGTCTGTCCGAAGCGGTGAGGTCTCCGGCCATGTAGCCGGCAAGCTGATGTTCGTCGATACGCATGGGCATTTCCTATTGAATACGCCCACGGTATCGACCGTCCCGGAACGGACTTAAGTCCCCGGACGAAAAAAACCTGCGGCTACCTATCCGTTCGAGGCCAGGACATCCAGCCCCTGCTCAAACACGATGTCCACGGGGATGCCCGCCGCGCTCAGCCGGTCCAGGTCGCGCTGCAAGTCGCTGCCCACACTTCCATAGGTCGCAATGAAGGCCTCGACACCGGCATAGTCACCATTGCCCTGGTACGTCAGGATCCTCTCGGACAGCGCATTCATGGCCTCTTCCATACGGTCGAAATCGGCCCGGTAGGTGCCCGTGGCCTCATCGCGGGTGAACGCTCCCATCTCCTGGAAGAAGTTGAACCGGATCATGTTGGCGCGTCCATGAGCGCTCGACGCCCCGAACCGGACGCTCCGGAAAATGCCGGCCAGGAACGTCACGTAATGATCGCGGATGTCGGCCTCATACTCACCTTCCTCGATCATCTTCTTGACCATGTACAGGCCCAGGATGTCGGCTTTTCCCTCTTCCAGGGCGGAATAGTGCTCCTTCAGGGCGTTTCGCACCGTACCCGATCCGTCAATCGTGTTTTTGATTCCCAGGCCGTGCGCCACTTCGTGGAACATCGTATTGCCGAAGAACGCATCGAACGTGATGTGACTGCGTTGGTCCTCGGCGATGAGTTCGTCGCCGATCGGAATCAGGATCTTGTCGAACTTGGCCTTCATGGCGTTCTTGAGCTGCAGGCGCCTGGTCCCCTTCTCCAATTGCACCTGTTCGTCGTTCGGCAGGTTGATGGCAATGGTCTTGGATCCTGCGTTCGAGTCGCCGGCATAGTACACAACGTCGTAGGCATTCAGGTCGGAATCGGTGCCCGGAGACTCCTGCTTGTAGGCATCAGGGACCGGCAAGCCTTCCTGCAGCATGGGCAGAAGCGCCGCATACCGCGAGAGGCGCTCACTCCAGGTCAGATCCTTCACCAGGACGTAGGCCTCGGCAGCTGCCTTGTACCCGAATAGGGCATCCTCGTACACCTCGATGGGGCCAATCACGATATCCAGTGTGTTGTCCTTCATGTCCATCCAGGCCATGTCGCTGGCGCGGTAGTCGGACGTGACGAGGGCCTCGGCGCGAAGCTCCAGGTACGATTTCAGGCCCGGATCGTCAGCAAGTGTCGCCGCGGCACTCAGATGCTCGGCAGCCGCTTGAAGCTGTTCGGCGAAGGCATCATGATAGGCGATCGATGTCAGGTTCTCGTCGCCATCCCGGACCACCAGCGTGTACAAGTCGCGCAAGGTCGGATCGGTAGCGGCGGCGCGCTCGAACTCTTCCTTGGTCATGTCCGGCGGATACAGATTCGCGCCGTCCGGCTTCTCACCGACGCCATCCACAAAGGGTGCGTTGCCGTTGATACGGTCCCAGGGACCGTAGTTGATGCGGGCATAAGCGGCCACGGCAGGATCGCTGATCGATGCCAGGAGAGCGTCACGATCTCCGTACGTTTGCATCCAGAAAATGGAATCCATCTCCTTGGCGGCGGCCACCAGGTGCGGCAACATGCGGCATTCATTCTCGGAAAGGACCGATGTATCGGTTTCCAGTCGGAACAGGGTGTAATTGGACAGCATGCCGGACGGGTCGTTCATGTCAAGATCCACGGTAGTACCGGATTCCTGTGTCGACAGGAAGTCCGCACAGTCGAACGCGGTGGTCGCATTGTCCGTGCCGCATGCGGCCAGCAGCAATACCACCACCAAGGGTAGAAAGGATTTCATGGGGCTTATCGGGTTCGTGTGTCGTAGCTGCGGGGCAGCGACGCGTCCGAAAGAATGACAAAATCACCCAATCCAGCGTGATCGTCTGGATTGAAGGTGTCCATGTCATCGACGGGTTCGACAGCAATGACCAGGGTCCGGGTGGACGGGCGATAGGACAACAGGTGTTCGGGGGTGCCGGTACCGGTGGCAACGTGGAAGCCGCCAACCATGTGCACAACCCGCGCATTGGGGTATGCGAGCAGGTGCTCTGCAATGGAGTAGGCCATGGTGGCATCCCACAGGACCTGCGCCTGCAGCATGTTTTCCATGGATGGCATGCCGGGGTGCTCGGGAGCAGGAGCCGGGGCCGGTTCTTCAACAACCTCGGCAGCCTCAGCAGCCTCTGCCATGTGTTGGGCATGCATGGCCGCATGATCCTCCCCCTCCATCGCGTGCTCGTGCTCTTCACCTTCGGCGTGCTCGTGCTCCTCGGCTTCTTCAGGCTCGGCGGTATGGGTCGCGGCCCCTCCGCCCATGGCAGCCCCCATGATTTCATCCCACTGGGCCCGGTACCGATCGGAAGCATTTCCGTACGGCATGGGGGCCATGTACTCGAAAGCGCGGTCGGACAACCTCTGGAGCGCTCCCCGGCCCTCGCGCGTTACCAGATTGGCATACCGGCGGGGGGCATTGGCGGCAATGACATGCATACCAGCCTCCTTGGCCGCTTCCACGAATGGCCGGTAGTCGGTCGCGTAATTGGACCACGGGCTGCTGGACGACGTGAAATGGGACTCCGTGATGGCCCCGGACAGGTATTCATTGACGATGTACTGGACATCGCGGGCAAACATCTCCATCGACACGGCTGCCGGGCGGCCGTCCGGCGCCGAAAGGGCGGCCTGGTACGTCCACAATTCGACGGCGTGTGCCACCGGGTCGTTGTGGTTTTCCCCCACGAAAATGACATCAGCTGCCGCGACCGCCGCCCGTATATCGTCGAACGAAGCGGGGGTACCATCGGATGTATAGACGCGGTAATGCGCGTCGGTCACCTCGACCGTGTCAGCGACGGCGAGTGGGGTCAGCAGGAGAAGCAGGGCAGGTAAAAACATCGTAGTGCAATAATTTGATTGCACCAATGTAGCCCTGCCGGAAATCAGTTACGAACGTGACTTCCCGTCTACCTTGTGGAGGCTGTCGTGGTAAATGCCGTCGAGCAGCATGGCCAGCAGCTCCGGCTCCTCTCCGGCCAATTCCTCGACCAGATTCTTGAAACGGGACAAACGCTCCCGCTCAAGGTTCGTGCGGTCACGGTACATGGATTCGAGCATCACCGTAAGGCGCTCGGTAACCCGCTTTTCAACATCATCCTGGCTGGGAACGTCGTGTTCTGTCATGGGAATACCGTAGCGCTGACCGATGGCCAGCATTTTTCGATGATCTTCAATGGTCGTAAGGGCAATGGACGTACCGGCTTTGCCCGCTCGCGCGGTGCGCCCGGCCCGGTGCACGTAGTACTCTGGATCCTGCGGGACATCGACCATGAACACATGGCTGAGGTCGGAAATGTCAATTCCGCGGGCCGCCACATCGGTGGCTACCAGGTACTTCAACTTGTTGTCGCGGATCTTCTGCATGACCTTCTCGCGCGCGGCTTGCGTCAGGTCACCGGAAATGGTGTCGGCATCGTACCCATAGTTCTTGAGGAACGTACCCAGGTATTCCACTTCCCTTTTGGTGTTCGCAAAAATAAGAGCGCTTTCCGGGTTTTCGAGCTCGATGAGCCGCACCAGGACGCGGTCCTTGTCCATGGCCGGGACCTTGTACACACGATGGTCGATGGCATCGACCGAAACGTTACCGCTTGACAGAGCCAGGAAAGCCGGGTTCGTGAGGAACTCGGAGGACAGGTTCTGGACGCGGGGCGGAATGGTAGCCGAGAACATGGCCGATTGCCTCTTTTCCGGCAGGTACCGCTTCAACCGACGCATGTCCGGGTAGAAACCCATGGACAGCATTTCATCGGCTTCGTCGAAGACCAGCATTTTCAGCTTCTCCAGACGCAGGTTGCCCCGCTGGATGTGATCCAGGATACGGCCGGGCGTGCCAATCACGATCTGGGCGCCATCCTTCAGCGCTTTGATCTGAGGCTCGTATTTGACGCCGCCGTAAATGACGACGCCCGTGAGCTTCTGGGACCCCTTTATGCGGGTGAACTCGGTGTAGATCTGGTTGGCCAGTTCGCGTGTCGGCGACAGGATAAGGACCTGCGCGACCATGTCATCCTGGTCCATGTGCTCGAACAGGGGCAGGAGGAACGCGCCGGTCTTGCCCGAACCGGTACGCGATTGGACAATGATGTCGCGCCCTTCGAGCAGATACGGGATGGACTGCTGCTGCACCGGCATGAGCTTGGTCCATCCGGCGGCCTGAACAGCCTCCCGGATGGTATCCGGCAAATCGGCAATGTCGATCGACTTGAGGTCTGCATCCTCCGATTCCAAGGCTTCACGTGCCGTATCGGCAGCGCGTTCGGCCTGGGCCCGGGAGGTCAGGTCAATGCGGGTGGTATACTTGTTTCTGGACATGGATTACATGGCGAGGCCGCCGTCGACCTGGAGCACCTGCCCGGTCACGTAGGAAGCTTGTTCGGAGGCCAAAAAGAGGACAGCGGCGGCGATATCGGCCGGAGTGGCCGGACGCCCGGCAGGGACTCCGCCCAGCATGGCTTCACGCGCTGCGTCTGAAAGTGAGGCTGTCATATCCGTTTCTACGTAACCAGGAGCGACTACGTTCACGGTGACACCACGGGCGCCCAGCTCTTTCGCCAGACTTTTGGAAAACCCGATGATACCCGCCTTGGAGGCGGCATAATTGGTCTGGCCGGCATTGCCCATGACGCCGACAACAGAGCTCATGTTCACAATACGGCCGGCGCGCTGCTTCATCATGGGCCGGTAAGCGGCCTTGCAGTAATTGAACACGCTGCTGAGGTTGGTGCCGACAACGGCGTTCCAGTCATCCTCACTCATACGGAGCATGAGGCCGTCACGTGTGATACCGGCATTGTTCACGAGCACGTCAATGGAGCCCCAGGCATCGACCACATCGGCCACCGCCTTCTGGGCGGCATCGAAATCGGACGCATCGGCCTGAAATGTCATGGCGCGGACGCCCATGGCTTCGACTTCGACCTTCAGCGCATCAGCTTCAGCGGTCGATGACCGGAAAGTGAACGCTACGTCAGCACCGGCACGAGCCAGCGCCAGGACAATTTCACGGCCTATGCCGCGGGTTCCGCCCGTTACCAGGGCATGCTTGTTCTCGAAATTCAGATGCATGTCAATTCACTGTCATAGTTCGTCTGCCGTTCCGACGGTGCGGGTTTCAACATCTCGTCCCAGTGTGCGCTTGACGAGGCCTGCCAACACCTTGCCGGCACCAACCTCCACGAACGTCGTGGCGCCGTCCCTGTGCATGGCGGCCAGTGTCTGCGTCCAACGGACAGGAGCGGTAAGCTGTTCGAGGAGCCGCAACCGGATTTCCTCCGGATCGGTGCAGGCTTCGCCCGTCACATTCAGGTACACCGGCACCCGCGGTGCGACGATCGTAAGTGCACGCAGCCCTTCCGCCAGTCCGTCGGCCGCATGTGCCATGAGGGGCGAATGGAAGGCCCCGGATACCGGAAGGGGAATGGCGCGTCGAGCGCCCCGATCAGGGGCAAGGGCCACCGCGCGCTCCACGGCCAGTGCATCGCCTGAAATGACGATCTGGCCCGGAGAATTGTAATTGGCAGGCTGTACGACGGTCGTGGCGTCGGATGCGTCGACGCAGAGGCTTTCCACGTCGGCATCGTCCATTCCTATGAGGGCAGCCATACCGCCCGGACGCTCATCGCCGGCACCGGCCATGAGCTCTCCACGCAGGCGGACCATGCGCAGTCCGTCTTCAAACGAAATGGCACCGGCCGCTGCAAGCGCCGAATATTCCCCCAGACTGTGTCCTGCCGCCATGTCCATGGCCGAGGAATCCATTGCCGCGAGAACGGCCATGGAATGCACGTACAGTGCTGGTTGCGTGTTCTGTGTTGCCTTCAGGGCCGCTTCATCGTCTCCGAACATGATGCCGGTCAGACCGAAGTCCAGGACCGCATCGGCACGGTCGAGAACGTTCCGTGCATGGGCATGTGCCGTGTACAGGTCGGCCGCCATGCCGGTGAACTGGGACCCTTGTCCGGGAAAAAGAAATGCGGTTCGGGACATGATGCTAAGCGTTTCCGTCGTAGGACCAGGTGATCCACGCCGATCCCCAGGTAAACCCACCACCGAAGGCTGCCAGGATGAGATTGTCACCCTTCCTCAGTTCGGATTCCCAGTCCGCCAGGCAGAGCGGGATGGTAGCAGCCGTGGTATTGCCGTATCGCTCAATGTTGAGCATGACCTTGTCCATCGTGATGCCCATGCGCCGCGCGGTGGCATCGATGATACGCAGGTTGGCCTGATGCGGCACCAGGTAGCGGATGTCCTCCGCCGCCAGGTTGTTGCGCTTCATGATGCGCTCTGCCACTTCCGCCATGCCGGTCACGGCCTTCTTGAATACCGGCTGACCGTCCTGAATCAAACGATGGAGCTTCTGTTCAATGGTAGCAGCCGATGGGGGATTCAGGCTGCCACCTCCGAGCATACACAAAGACTGCCAATCGCTGCCGTCGATATGCTCAATGGAGTCTTTGAGGCCGTATCCGTCTTCGGCAGCCTCCAGCAGGACAGCGCCAGCGCCGTCTCCGAACAGGATGCATGTGGTCCGGTCGGTGTAGTCGACAATGCTGCTCATCTTGTCTGCGCCAATCACGAGCACCTTCTTGTGCTTCCCGGACGCTATGAACTGAGCACCGGTAGACAGGGAGAACAGGAAGCCCGAACAGGCGGCGAGCACGTCATAGCCCCAGGCATTCGTAGCGCCGATATTGGCTTGCACGAGACACGCCGTAGCCGGAAACAGCATGTCCGGCGTCACCGTGGCCACGATGATGAGGTCAATCTCATCGGCCGTGATTCCCCGCTTCTCCAGAACCATCTCGGCCGCCTTGGTGGCCATGTAGCTGGTAGCCTTGGCAGGATCCTTCAGGATGCGCCGCTCCCTGATGCCGGTGCGGGACATGATCCATTCGTCGTTGGTATCGACCATGGTCTCCAGATCCTTGTTCGTCAAGCGATCCTCCGGGAGAAAATGACCGACGGCCGTAATGGCCGCGCGTACCTGATCCATGATGTTCGGGGTGTGGTTAAGCGTTGACGGCAGCCGCAATGGACGCTGCCACGCGGTTTCGGACGACGGCGTCAGCGCTCAAAATCATGTTCTTGATCGCGAGGGCGGATGAACCACCATGTCCGATGATGACCGTTCCGTCCACGCCCAGCAACGGCATACCGCCGTACTCCTCGTAGTCGAAACGGTCCCGCACCCCTTTGAGGGCGCGTGCGACGACCATCTGCTCGTCAGCCGTCATGCCAAGGCGCTGCATTTCAGCGCCGATCATTTTGGGAAGCACGCTGGCCACACTCTCGCCGAACTTCAGCAGGATGTTGCCTACAAACCCGTCGCAGACAACGACATCGGCGGCATGGCGAAGAAGATCGCGCCCCTCGATGTTGCCCACGAACGTGAGACCCGAAGCTTCGGATAGAGCCTTGAAGGTGTCCTTGGCCAATTCGTTGCCCTTGCCGGGCTCCTCGCCGATGTTCATGAGCGCGACCCGGGCCGACTCCACGCCCAGGACCCGCTCGGCGTATACCCGGCCCATGTGTGCGAACTGAACGAGGTGCTCGGGCTTACTGTCCACATTGGCCCCTACATCTACGAGGATGCACGTGCCGAGAAGCGTCGGGTAATAGCCAATCACGGCCGGACGCGAAATACCGCTTACCCTGCCGAGCAGAAACAACGAAGCGCCCATGACGGCGCCCGTGTTACCGGCCGACACGAACGCGTCCGCGTGTCCGGCTTTGCACAGGCCCAAGCCCACGTGAATGGATGAGCCTGTTTTCGATTTGATGGCGGCCGCTGGCGACTCGTCCATACCGATCACGTCCGGCGCGTGCTGCACGGATATACCGAGCGTGCCGTCCGGGTCGTGTTCGGCCAACAAGGGGGCGATGACGCCCTCCGGGCCAACGAGCACAGGCGCAATGACACCCGGGTGCTCCTTGACCACGCGCACAGCTCCCTCAATGACTACGGACGGGGCGTGATCGCCCCCCATGGCATCGATGGCTACGCGTGTTGGCATGGGTCGACTCGTCGGATGCTTATGCGGATTCCGCGCGTTCCACCACGGCTCGGCCGCGATAGTGACCACAATTCGGGCAGGCCCGGTGCAGCAGCTTGGTTTCGCTGCAATTGTCGCACGCCATGGTCGTCGGAGCGCTCAGGCGTCCGTAGTACTGTGCACGGCGCGAACGGGCACGGGCCTTTGATGATTTCCGTTTGGGATGTGCCATAACTGATTCGTCGGGGTTGGTTTACGGGGCATCCTCGCCGGCCTGGTCCTTCAGTTCCTTCAGTGCCCGCCATCGCGGGTCCACTTCCAGATCATCGGGTTCGCCGAACGTAGTGGGTATGTCGGCTTCTTCCGCTCCCGGTGCGATTTTGCGCACCGGAATGGCCAGGAGCAAGGTGTCCCGTACTATGTCAGTGAGGTCGATTTCCTCATCCGTCTCCAAAAGAGGTCGGATGTCATCGTCCCCGTCATCTTCCTGTTCAATGGACTCCGGAGGTGCAAAAAGCACACCCCAAGAGCCCGAAATAGCCTGGGTGAAATCGACGAGCGTCCGGTCACACTGCAGCACCGCATTTGCGGATGCCTGAATGACAACGGTCAACTGCCGGCCGGAATACTCCATGCGAACGTCCACATGGATGTCGCTGAACGCGTCCGGATCCATATCCACGTCGGCCGCCGTCGGTGTGAGCGACAGCTCATGCACTCCTGGCTTCAACGATCGGATATCGATTCGCAACATGGTTCTGGTATTCTTGTCAGCAATCGATCGGGATACGGACGCTATCCGCACACCTACAGAACATTGAATATACGGCGCGCCGAGAACACAACGCAATTCCCACCCCCCTTCGGAAACCCCGAAAAGCATGTGAAGGCGTGTCGTGTGAATACCGGCCCCGCCGCCTTGAATGTTGGGCCTCCCTGTGCTAGAATCCGGAGCGAGGCCCGGGAATCCCGTTCCGGACCGGAGTGTTGAAAACTTGTTGGCAAGGGTCCTTCACCGGACTCGTTCGTCGCATGGCCCCACACATGCGATGCACCGGTCGGAGATATTTCGGTACGGTTGCCTTCACGTAAGTATCTATTATTAAAGTATTTGGTGTCGATGGAGTCCTCGTCGCCCGGCGTCGGCCCCATGCAAACGGCCCGAAGGGAGTTCAACTCCCTGTTTTTCAAGACCATGTACCTGTTTTGTTGAAAAGCAGTGCATTATGAGCGCCTATGGAACGGACGGCTGAACATGTTTGGAACGAGTGTCTCGATGTCATCCGGGACAATGTCAGCCGCCAGAGCTTCCGGACGTGGTTCGAGCCGTTGAAGCCGATTTCACTCGATTCGAAGGACGATACGACAAGGCTGACCATCCAATTGCCCAGTCGCTTCTACTTCGAATGGCTGGAAGAACACTATTTTTCGCTACTCCGCAAAACGGTCACCAAGGTGCTCGGAAGCGGCGGCCGGCTGTTCTATGATGTCCTGATTGAGCGGGACAATGTGGACACGGGCTTCAGCGGAACGTCCATGCACCTGCCAGCGCGCCGGCCGGCCAATGAGCCCCAGCCAGACGATGCACTGACCCGGGAGCGTGCAGGCTCCCGACCCGGTCCGTCGGCCGGCGCCCCTCCTGCGACGAATTCCGGTGGAGCTGGCATCTCGAATCCGTTCGTGATTCCGGGCATCCGGAAGGTCCAGGTCGACAGCCAACTGAACCCGAACTACACATTCGACCGGTTCATAGAAGGCGACTGCAACCGTTTGGCACGCAGTGCATCGCTTGCCATTGCGCAACAGCCCGGGGGAACGAGCTTCAACCCGTTCCTCCTGTACGGCGGCGTCGGCCTCGGCAAAACACACCTCATTCAGGCTATCGGCAATTACATCCATGCCAACCGCCCGAACGATACCGTTCTGTACATCTCGAGCGAGCGCTTCACGAACGAGTTCGTGCAAGCCATCCAGCATAACCGCGTCAGCGATTTTTCCCTCTTTTACCGACAGATCGACCTGCTGGTGATTGACGACGTCCAGTTCTTCTCGGGCAAGGAGAAGACCCAGGAGGAGTTTTTTCACATCTTCAACGCCCTGCACCAGAGTGGCAAGCAGATTGTCCTGTCTGCCGACCGCCCGCCCCGGGACATCCAGGGAATCGAGGAACGTCTCCTGTCGCGGTTCCAGTGGGGCCTTTCGGCCGACTTGCAGCATCCTGACTTCGAGACGAGAATGGCCATCCTCCACCGCAAAGCCACGGAAGACGGCATTGACATCAGCGATGACATCCTGGAGTATGTCGCCCACAACATCAAGTCCAACATCCGGGAGCTGGAGGGTGCCCTCATCCGCCTGCTGGCGCACGGCACGCTCCATAACCGGGAAATTGACCTGACCCTTGCCAAGGATGTACTGCGCGACCTCATGGGCGATACGCGCGTCACGCTGACCATTGAGCAGATACAGCGGCTCGTGTGCGAGTATTTCGATATTCCCGAGGACCTGGTCCGGGCCAAGACCCGGAAGCGCGAAGTGGTGCAGGCTCGGCAGGTCGCCATGTTTTTCACCAAGCAACTGACCCCCCATTCCCTGAAGACAATAGGCCTCCACTTCGGGGGTCGGGACCACTCAACGGTGATCCATGCGAACCAAAGCGTCGAAAACCAGGTGGAAACAGACCCCTCCTTTCGGGAAATTATTGACGAGATTGCCCACAAGATCGATTTGCGGTCCCGCTAGTCGGGGCTTGGGGTAGACTTGCCACAAGGGGAGCGTTAACTTCCGGTATCACGTCAACCTGCGGAATGCGTCATGAAATTCGCCGCCTCCAGCGCCGATCTCCTCAAAGCCCTTCAGACTGTCAGCGGTGCCGTTCCGACGAAAAGCACGCTGCCGATTCTGGAATGCATACTCTTCGAAGAGGACGAGGGTGGGCTCCGGCTCAGCGCCACCGATCTTGAAATCTCCATCCTGCAGCGCGTAGGCGTCGAGGTGGAAGGTCAGGGTCCGTCCCGCGTAGCCGTACCCGCAAAGCGCCTCATCGATACACTGCGCGCATTGCCGAATTTGCCGGTCCAGTTCTCGGCCGATGACGAATTCAATGTTGTGCTTCGCACCGACAAGGGCGAATACAAGATGGTCGGACATGACGGGTCGGACTACCCCGCCCTGCCTGAACTCTCGGACAGCTCACGCATCGAGACGGACGGTGCGCTCCTGAAACGCGCCATCCAGAAAACCAGCTTTGCCGTCAGCAAGGACGCCCTGCGGCCGGCCATGATGGGCATTTACTTCCAGATCAGCGGCACGTCCGGACGAGCCGTGGCCACGGACGGACGCAGCCTCGTCAAACTGGCCCTTGAAAACCTCACTGCGGCCGAGGACATCGACTTCATCGTGCCCGAAAAAGCGATGTCGTTGGCAGCGAAAGTGGCCTCCGATGGGCCTTGTGTCCTGGTCGTTGACAGTGGCTACGCCGGATTCGACTTCGGTACGTCCCGGGTCCTCGCACGTCTTATTGACGAGCCATATCCGAATTACCAGGCTGTGATCCCCGTCGACAACGACAAGAAAATGGTCGTGGACCGGGATGCGATGCTGGCCGCGGTCAAGCGTGTGGCGCTGTACTCCTCTTCAATGACCAACCAGATCCGACTCTCTGTTGACGAGGGCAAGGTGGGCATTTTTGCTGAAGACCTTGAGCGGGCCAGCTCCGCGCACGAAGATGTCCTCTGTGACTACGACGGGGAAGCCCTCGTCATCGGGTTCAATGCGCAGTATCTGCAGGAGGTGCTGCAGAATGTGGACTCCGAGGAGGTACTTTTTGAATTCAGCTCCCCGAATCGAGCCGGTGTTGTCACGCCTTCTGAACAGAAGGAAGGCGAGACCATGATGATGCTCATCATGCCGGTCATGCTGAATACATACGCCTGACCCGGAACGCATCAGCGCTCCGGCAATGACGTTTCGTCCGGGTTCTGCAAACGCAGGATCTCCTCCATTTCCCGGAGTGCGTCAAAGGCCTGCGGAGGAACCGCGTACCCCTTGTCCGACGACGCGATGGCCTGGACCATCAACGCATGTGCTTGGCCCAACACCTCCTGGTCATAGTGCACCATCACGCCCAGAAATGACTGCCGGGACGCGCGGGCACGCTCCATGGCTTCATGAAACGTCGCCCTCGGCTCTGTCGTGGGCACCCGCTCCGAGCCACGCACACGCAGCCCGACTTCTTCCCACGCATATCCCGAAACGCCCGTACCCTGTACGGCGAATGGATTCGGTGCAAGCATGGAACGCATGCCAGGGAGGCCGACTGCTATGAAAGCAGCCAGCACCATGGCCGTGGCGACATACCGCCGGCGGGAAACCCGGCGTTGCCTGGGTACCCACGTGCGCCCTGCGGAGTGTGCTCGCGGCAGCGGACGGCTGAAGTCATCAAGACAGTGTCCGGTAACGGCTTCAAAATGTTCGGCCGCGGACATACGACCCGACGCCTGGAGCCATCGAGCCATGTGACCCCTCCATCGCGAACGCCGGGCTGGATCCCGGATGACACGATTCAAATACCGGGAGGCCGCTTGCTGGATGGCCGGAACCGATCGGCCGGCGGACGTGGCCACCTCGTGTACCCAATAGGCCTCGGTTTCAGAATCCCGCGACGGATCCACGAGTGTGCGGGCATCCAGCAACAAGCGTTGCATGGCACGCCTCTTTTTTGCGCTTGGGAGGAAAGATCGCATGTTCATGGTGGGTTCAGGACACACAGGATGCGTCCGCATAACCTTGGAAACGTTCAGAGGTACCTGTCGGCCCAGGCGGCAAGCTCCCGGTCCTTCCGGAAACGGGCGCAGATCTTGTGGATGTAGGCCCGGACGGTCGGTACCCTTTTCCCGATGATGCGCGCAATTTCCTCATAGGACAGGTTCTCCACGAAACGCATGCGTGCCGTGGCACGCAGGAACAGGGGGAGGCTGTCTATGGCCGTGGTGAGGGCTGCAAAAACGGCACCGGCATCGACATCCAACTCCACCTCCGGCATCTCGACCGGAGGGTCGGGTATATGGTCAAGGGGGGTGATGCGCTTGCGCCTGCTCACGAAATTGTAATACGTGTTACGACACACGACGCTTACCCACTGGGCATATCGGTCGTGCTGTACGAGCTGGTGCCGGCGGGTTTCGACCTTGCCGTAGGTGAGCTCCACAACCTGCTCCAGTTCGGCACTCCGGAAGGCTGCCTCCCGGATGAACTTGATGAGGAAATAGCGGCGGATATAGCAATAGGTCCAGAGATCGACCAACCGGGCATCCGGTGGACAGGGTGCGGCTGCGTAACGGGCGTACGTCTCATTGACCTGCTCCGTCTCGTCAAGCGAGAACGGCAAGTGGGACGCAAGCGTGTCCAGCGTCCGCAATTCGGTGCGATACGACATGGCTCGGGGTGTCAAGCGGAAATGACCCAGCAAGAGTGGCGAACGTGCACCGGCAGGTGGTGAGGATGCGCACACGGACGGCCTGCGAAAGAAAAAACGCGAGGTCTGTTGGGATCACGACACGACCGGACGCAAAACACAACTCCTATTTCAAAGATTGGCCGAAGAAATGTCCTTCAGCCAAACATTCAGGTGCCTCATGCGTGCATCCCGGCCTCAATTACCGCAAAGTCAGTCCCTCCGGTCGCCCACACGCCCGGAACCTTCCACTCAAGGATTGACGAATGCCCGGTAATTGGCTATTTTAATGGTCTGCGGTTTTTTCAGGTGGCGTCTCCCCGTCGCACCGAGCCCGCATTTGAACGATTTAAAGACAGGTTGTCCCGATGGACGTCAATAGTTTCAAAACCGTAAGCGCCAAGCCTGCAGAGGTTGAGCGTGCCTGGCATCTGGTCGACGCCGAAAACATGATTGTCGGTCGCCTTGCCAGTCAGGTCGCTGCCATTCTGCGTGGCAAGCACAAGCCCAGCTTCACCCCTCACGTGGATACCGGCGACAACATCGTCGTCATCAACGCTGACAAGGTGCGCTTTACGGGCTCGAAAGAGACTGATAAAAAGTATTACCGGCACTCCCGTTACCCGGGTGGACTCCGCAGTCGCTCCCCCAAGGTTGTCCGTGAACTCATGCCGACGTTCATCGTCGAGAATGCAGTCAAGGGCATGCTGCCCAAGAACAGCCTGGGACGGAAGATGATCAAGAAGCTCCACGTCTACGCCGGCGCCGAGCATCCCCACGGGGCACAGCAGCCTCAGACGCTCGCACTGTAAACAATTCAGCATTATGGCTACAGCTATCCAGCAATTCACTGCCGTTGGTCGCCGCAAGAACGCGGTCGCACGCGTCTACCTCCGCCCAGGCGGATCTGGCAACATCGTTGTGAACAAGCGTGAATTCAACGAATACTTCCCGACGAACTGGCGCCAGCGCAGTGTCATGGCAGCCTTCGACGTGACGGAAACGACCGGCTCTTTTGACGTGGTCGTCAACGCACACGGTGGCGGCATGACCGGACAAGCCGATGCCATCCGGTTGGGCATTGCCCGCGCGCTCGTTGCCTATAACGAAGAACTGCGTTCGCCCCTCCGCCAGGCCGGCTTCCTTACGCGTGACCCCCGCATGGTCGAGCGCAAGAAGTATGGACAGCCAAAGGCTCGCAAACGCTTCCAGTTCTCGAAGCGCTAAACCGATATCCAGACCGCCGCAATTTGCGGCGGTCTTTGTTTTCACTACTCATACATCCCGATGCGTTCCGGGGTGGCCGGCGTTTCGACGTCGGTTCTGGAATGCTGATGACGGATGTAGCGGAATCAACCCCGAACAACAATGAGCGAAAATGCACAGAAGGCGCACCGCGCCTCGATCGAAGACCTGTTGAAGGCTGGTGTCCACTTCGGCCACCTGACGAGCCGTTGGAATCCGAAGATGAAAGATCACATCTTCATGGAGCGCAACGGCATCCACATCATCAACATCAACCACACGCAGGCGTACCTCGACGAGGCGGCCGATGCTGTCTCGCGGTTCACCAAGCGCGGCAAGAAGATCCTTTTCACCGGCACCAAAAAGCAGGGCCGCCAGGTGATTCGTGAGCAGGCCGAAGCGTGTGATGCCCCGTATGTCGTCGAGCGCTGGCTCGGTGGCACGATGACCAACTTCCAGACCATCCGCAAGTCCATCCGCCGCATGGAGGAATTGGTCCGCATGGAAGAAGATGGCACGCTCGATCAGCTCAAGAAGAAGGAGCGCCTCATGAAGGCGCGCGAGCGCGAGAAGCTCCAGAAGATCCTGTCTGGTATCCAGCACATGTCCCGCCTTCCCGGCGCCATCTTCATTGTCGATATCAACCGTGAGCACATCGCGGTCCAGGAAGCCCAGAAGCTTGGTATTCCCATCATCGCCATTGTCGACACGAACTGTGATCCGGACGTCGTCGACTTCCCGATTCCGGCCAACGACGATGCCGTGAAGTCCATCGAGCTCATCACGTCCGTCATCAGCCAGGCCATCCTCGAAGGAGAGAAGGAGCGCGAAATCGCCGAAGCCGAAGCAAAGGCCGAGAAAGAGAAGCGCGCACTGGAAGCCAAGTCCAAGAAGGACAAGGCAGCTGCCAAGGCCATCGCCGAAGCAGCCAGCGACGATGACGCCGACGAAGAAGAATAATCCCAACCGTAACCCTGTTTGAATCCATGGCGATCTCTGCCTCTGATGTAAAGAAGCTGCGCGACGTCACCGGCGTCGGCATGATGGATTGCAAGAAGGCCCTTCAAGAGGCCGATGGCGACTTCGATGCCGCCATTGACCTGCTTCGCAAGAAGGGCCAGAAAGTCGCCGCCAAGCGCGCCGACCGCGATGCCAAGGAAGGTGCCATCCTGACCCGCTCGTCGAGCGACAAGAAGACGGCCATTCTCGTTGAAGTGAACTGCGAAACGGACTTCGTTGCCCGCAATGAAGGTTTCCAGGAATTCGCTGACTCCATTGCCGATGTGGTCATGTCAGGCCTGCCGGCCGATCGTGACGCGCTTCTGGCCATGACCCTGTCTGACGGTCGGACCATCGAAACGGCCCTGACCGACATGACGGGCAAGATCGGTGAGAAGATCGACGTCCGTCAGATGACGGTCGTATCGGTCACCGATGGCGAAGTGGTGTCATACATCCACCCGGGTGCACGCTTGGGCGTCCTCGTCAAAACAACGGGCGAAGGCGACCTTGAATCCGCAGGCCGCGATGTGGCCATGCAGGTGGCTGCCATGAACCCGGTTGCAACGTCCCGTGACGATGTGGACGCAGACCTGGTCCAGAAGGAAATGGAAATTGCCCGCGATGCCGCGTTGCTGGAAGGCAAGCCGGAAGCCATCGTGGACCGCATTGCCCAGGGCAAGGTCGAGCGCTATTACAAGGACAACGTCCTGCTGGAGCAGCCCTTCGTAAAGGACTCGTCACAGACGGTCCAGGACATGTTGAAGGCTGCCAAGGTCGATGTGCACGGTTTCACCCGTTTCGCCCTCGGCGAATAGGCGTTTCGACCTGAAGATTTAGAGGCGGGGTGGGAGGAATCCCGCCCCGCCTTTTCTGTATCTGTGGGACTTTCATTGAAATACACGATGGGGGCTGTTAGCTTGCCCTCCCAAAATTGGCCGGAGCATTGGAAGACACACAGCGACCCTATCGCCGGATACTGCTCAAATTGAGTGGTGAAGCCCTGTTGGGCACGAAAGCCTACGGCATCGACGAAGAGGTCATTACCCGATATGCCAGGGAAATCCGCGACGTCGTTGAACTCGGCGTCGAAGTTGCCCTCGTGATTGGTGGTGGCAATATTTTCAGGGGAGTCGGGAATGCCTCCCAGGGCATGTCACGCTCACATGCCGACTATATGGGCATGCTGGCAACAATGATCAATGCGATGGCCCTGCAGGACGCCCTGGAACAGCAGGGACTGCAGACACGCCTGCAGTCTGCGTTGAACATGAACGAGATAGCCGAGCCGTTCATACCGCGTCGTGCCATCCGCCATCTTGAAAAAGGTCGTGTCGTGATATTCGGGGCCGGGACCGGCAATCCCTATTTCACGACCGATACCGCAGCCGCACTCCGCGCGCTGGAAATTGATGCCGACCTGATCCTGAAGGGAACGCGTGTGGATGGTATCTTTACAGCGGACCCGGAGAAGGACCCGTCAGCCGAACGGTATGACCGCATTCACGGGGACGATGTCATTGCAAAGAACCTGCGCGTCATGGACATGACAGCGTTCACGTTGTGCAGGGAGTCCGAAGTACCCATTGTCGTATTCAACATGAACACCGGAGGGGATCTGCGCCGCGTTGTGCGGGGAGAACAGGTCGGCACGCTGGTGTACTGGGGAGAGAACGCATGATTTCCGAAACGCTTCAGCTCGTGCTCGAAGAAGCAGACGAGCACATGAACGCAAGCATTGAACACCTGCGTGGTGAATTCAAGACCATTCGGGCAGGCAGAGCCACGCCCGCCATGCTTGAGAATATCCGGGTCGATTATTACGGCTCCATCACGCCATTGAACCAGATGGCGAGTGTGGGTGCCCCCCAGTCGGACATGTTGATTGTCCAGCCGTGGGACCGTTCTGCATTGAATGACATCGAAAAAGCCATCAACCAGGCTAATTTGGGTCTGAATCCGTCCAATGACGGCTCCATGATCCGTCTTCCGGTGCCTCCGTTGTCTGAGGAACGTCGTCGTGACTTGGTAAAGACGGCCAAGATGCGTGCCGAAGACGCCAAGATTGCCATCCGGAATGTCCGCCGCAACATCAAGGAGGACATCAAGAAGACAGTCACCGAAGAGACACTGTCCGAGGACATGCAGTACGAGGCCGAGGAGAGTCTGCAGCAGTTGACAGACAAGTTCATTGAAAAAGTGGACCGGCTCATGGACCACAAAGAGAGTGAAATCATGGAGGTTTGAGGGAAGAAGCAGCGTGATTCACGTTGGCTTCCCCTTTTCGAAGAAACAACATCGTGCCGAAGTGCATACTTTGGCGCTTCCGGAGAGGTGCCCGAGTGGCTGAAGGGGCTCGCCTGGAAAGCGAGTATGCGGGTTGACCTCGTATCGAGGGTTCGAATCCCTCCCTCTCCGCAACCGAAAAGCCCGGTGTGCCAACAGGCACATCGGGTTTTTTCATGCCCCGAGCCGTGCCCCGCACGAGCGAGCGGGCAGGAAAAAACCCGAATGCCCGCGTAGCGGGACCGGGCTTTTCGGTTGACACCCTCTCCCAAAGTGCGAGGTAATCCCGACCATAGCGGCGTAGGATGAGACCCGCGCAGTTCCGATTTTGTGCACCAACGGATCCGCACATTTCGCGTACTTTCCGTTATCCCATCCGACCCATCCCGTCCATGCGCTCTGTCGCCATTGCCCTCCTCCTTTGTATTGTCTGCGCCGTGCCCGGTGCAGCCCAGTCATTTTCCGAGCGCTCGGACCTCATTGGACAGCATCCAGACGGAAGCCTCCCTCCGCAGGGGGGAGCGTTGGCAGATTATAATGCCGATGGCCTGCTGGACCTGTATCAGCCGGGCCGCCTGTATCGCCAGAATCCGGACGGAACGTTCGATAATGTCCTCCGGGGGGCGGGTATCATGGTGGAAGGTACGAGCCCCATCGGGGGAGTATTCGGTGACGCCAATGGCGATGGACTCCTGGACCTCTTCATCGTGGCATCGGATCCAGGGAGCCGTACCTACCTGAACCAATCCGGCTCGACGTTCCACGTAGCTCCCTCGAGTCTGAACCTGTCGGTCGGACCAGGCGTCATCAACGGGATCTGGTCCGATGTGAATCTGGACGGGCGCCTGGATCTGTTCGTGGCTACCACGTCAGGCCAGAACTACCTGTTTGTCGCCCAGGCAAACGGAACGTTTGGTCAGGTCAGTAGCCTCCAAACGGCGAACGTATCCGGACCGGTCTGTTCTGCTAGCCTGCGCGACTACGACGGTGACCGGGATCCGGAGCTGTTTTTCTCCCGCTGTCGGGAAAACGGTGCCCCGAATGCCATGCTGCTGCGGAATCATTCGGTGGCGCGGTACGGCCCCATCAACAACTTTCCGACCGGAAATGCATCGTCCCTGTCGTCTGTTTGGTTCGACGCCAACAACGATGGCATGGATGATTTACTGGTTCTCAATCGGCGCGAAGGATTTGCTGCGGCCCCCAACCAGTTCCTCACGATAGCGCGATTCCCGGGCTCCTCAGCCATCTCAATTCAGGACCGTTCATTCGATAGCAACCTGGCTGGTACCGTACAGGAGAACAGCCGCCAGGCCGTGGCTGCGGATTTTGACAACGATGGATGGATGGACGTGTTTATCGTCAATACGGACCGCCCGTCGAAGCTCATGCGCAATTTGGGAGACGGCACGTTCGAAAACGTTGCAAGTGCGTCCTTCCCGGACGTTCCGGACGGGACCGTAGTCCTCGCCGGCGACCTGGATAATGACGGCTGGGTCGACCTCGTGTTTCCGGGTGCCGAACATACGAGCCTATGGTACAACGACGGGGGAGACAACAACTGGTTGGACATCAACTTGCGGTCGCAGGGTGGAAACCGCTTCGGAATCGGCGCGGTCATTGAGGCCGAGACCGCGGCTGGAACCCAGTATCGCACCATTGCATCCGGGTCGGGCATTGCCTCCCAGTCGGACGAGCTCACAGCCCACTTCGGACTGGGCGCTGCCGATCGTGTGGACCGTGTCCGTGTGAGGTGGCCGGACGGCTCCGTGGACGACTATGACTCGTTCGAGGCCAACCAGCGCATCCAATTGGTCAAAGGAGTCGGCGTAAACCAGGCGCCGTCCGCTTTCGGGCCCACAGAGCCCGTGCAGGGCGGTTTTTACCCTCTTGGTACCGAGGAAATCGCGTTTTTATGGACGGAATCGACTGACACCGTCAGCGACGAAGTGCGATACCGCCTCATTGTTTCCGGGAATGGCGTCAACATCGACGTTCCCAATATCACGGGAACCGAGTTCCGTCTGTCCACAGAACAGCTCATCCCGAATCAGTCGTACACGTGGACGGTACTGGCAACCGACGGGTTCGATATACGGGGATCCCAAGCCTCTCCAACCTTCAGTTTCGGGAATCCGGAAACGGTCAACAGCATTCTGGAGACTCCGATTTTCTATGACTTCGGTCTGCCGAGCATCCAACGGGGCGATGTTCAGTACGTGGACCAGGATCTGGATGGCGATCTCGACCTGTTCATCAGCGGATTTACCGGGACCCAGCATCGGTCGGTGCTGTACCGGGCTGAAAACGTTTCCTATCCCGTTCCCGGCTCGGAAGACGCCACCTTTACGTTCAAGGAGTTCTTCCCGGCACCGTTCGTACTGCCGACCCTGGACCACGCCCGCGTCCTGTGGGATGACCTGAATGGAGATGGAATTCCGGACCTCGTCATGACCGGGCTGGATCCGGCTTCGGGGACGCCTGAATTGAGCATGTTTGAAAACGGGATTATCGTCATGACAGAACGTGCGACTAACGACATTCCTGCCCTCTGGAACGGCAGTCTGGAAGCCGGCGACGTGGACGGCGACGGAGATCTGGATCTTCTGATTTCAGGAACGCCCGATATCACCGAGCCCTTTCAACCGGTCACGATGTTGTTGTACAATAATGGCGACCGGTTCCGCATGGACAGCGCCGCCCTGCCCGGCGTCATGGGAGGACAGGCGCGATTCGCCGACATTGACAATGACGGCGATCTTGACGTGGCATTGACGGGAAATGGCGGCGGCGGGCGCCCTCTGACCGCTGTCCTCCGGAATGATGACGGAACGTTTGTCCCCTTGGACCTGACGGATCCCGAGCTTCTGGGTGGCTCTCTGGCATGGGGTGACTGGGACCTTGACGGCGATGAGGACCTGTTGATCACGGGCGGCAAGCTGACCCCGAATCTGCTTGAGGCAAGCTCAATCATGTACCGGAACGACGGCGGTACCACCATGACGCCCGTTCCAACGCCCGTTCGCGGCGTCATTTTCGGACAGGTTGAATGGGTGGACTTCGAAGGAGACGGTGACCTGGACCTGTTCATGCTGGGGTCCGACGCTGTCTTCGGCGACGAGTCCGGCATCCTGTACCGCAACGATGCGGGTGGACTGTTACCCGAGTTGGAGACCCAGGGATCGCTGTACGGACGGTTTGCCATCGGCGACTACAACGGCGATGGCGATGCCGATATCGTCACTACAGGAAGCAATTCCGATGGCGCAGCCGTCACGTTATTCTACCTGAACGTCCAGGTCCCGGAGCGATTACCGGAGTAATGCGGATCGGCGGTCCGGTGCAGGAGTATACACCGGATGCCACTCCACCCGATGATCCCATGATTGCGAGCATGACCGGCTTTGGCCGGGGTGAAGCCTCCTCTGACGGCTACACTGCAACCCTTGAACTCCGCTCGGTGAACAGCCGGTATTGCGAAGTATCCACACGCCTTCCCCGTTCCCTCGGTCCATACGATGCCGATTTGCAGCGCCTGGTCAAGGACCGGTTTGCGCGCGGACGCATAAGCGTTCAGGTCCAGGTTGAGGACCCCGTTCCCGATGCCTTGCCGGTCAAGGTTGATGCCGAAGCGGCCCGTCGGTACCGTGCGCTACTGGACGAATTACGCGCTGCGGGACATATTTCCGAGCCTGTCACACTGGATCACCTGCTGAGGTTTTCGGATATACTTGTCCCTGTAGAACCGGCCGATGCCCCTGAAGACGCTGTTTGGAAGGCCACCCAGGAAGCGCTGGAAATGGCGACCGAGCAGATGCGCGCCATGCGATTGCAGGAAGGGGCTGCTCTGGCCCGGGAGTTGAACGATCGGATAGACGGCATTGAGTCCCGGTTGATACTGGTGGAATCGGAAGCGCCGGACCGGGTTACCGGCTCCCACCAGCGCCTCAACGAACGGTTGAGGGAGTACCTCGAGGATGAGCGCATTGACCGCAACCGGCTGGAGTTCGAAATGGCCATGCTCGCCGACAAGCTGGATGTCCGCGAGGAGTGCGTGCGGCTGCATTCCCATATCCACCTTTTCCGGGAGGCCCTGGCTGCCGACGAACCGGTGGGACGCAAGCTGAACTTCCTGTCCCAGGAAATGAACCGTGAAATCAATACGATCGGTTCGAAGAGCAACGATGCCGGAATGGCCCACCACGTGGTGGGCATGAAGGAAGACCTGGAAAAAATCCGCGAGCAAGTGGAGAATGTCGAATAGTCCCTGCATCATCGTATTGACAGCTCCGTCCGGATCGGGCAAGACCACGCTGGCCCGTCGCCTGTTGGAAGCCGAACCATCCATCCGTTTTTCGGTGTCGGCCACGACACGTGAACCACGGGCTGGCGAGCAGGACGGCGTGCATTACCATTTCCTGACCCCCGGAGCATTCCGTGAGGCTATCGCGGCCAACGAGCTGTTGGAACATGAGGAGGTATATCCGGACCGATTCTACGGTACCCTGCGCCGTGAGGTGGAAGCCTCAGCGTCCCATGCCCCGGTGTTGCTCGATATCGATGTGCAGGGAGCCGAACATGTCAAAAGGCTGTTCCCGGACCGCGCACTGACTGTATTCATCCGTCCGCCATCGATCGGGGAGCTGGAGCGTCGCCTCCGGAGTCGTGGAACGGAGTCGGAGGAGGCCCTTGCCGTGCGTCTGGAGCGGGTCCGGTACGAACTTACGTTCGAATCCCGATTCGATTCCGTAGTGGTGAATGACGATCTTGAAACGGCAACCGCTGCCTTGATCTCTCAGGTGCGAGCCTTTCTCTCCCACTGTGCCGAAACATCATGAGTGCGCTCCAAGGTCGACATATCATTCTGGGCGTGAGTGGTGGCATTGCCGCTTACAAGGCCGCTGAACTGGTTCGTCTCTACAAGAAGGCCGGGGCGCACGTTCGCGTCCTCATGACGGCCGATGCCGCACGGTTCGTCACGCCCCTGACACTGGGTACCCTGTCCGAAGAGGAGGTGCACACGCAGATATTCCCCGACAATGAGTCGGGAAGCTGGACAAAGCATGTAGCACTTGGATTGTGGGCCGACCTCATGGTAGTGGCACCGGCCACGGCCCAGACCATGAGCAAGCTGACCCATGGTGTCTGCGACTCCATGTTGACGGCGGTGGCTCTGTCCCGTCGCTGCCCGATGCTGGTGTGTCCGGCCATGGATCATGACATGTACGTGCACGCGGCAACCCGGGAAAACATGGCGACCCTGCGCGAACGCGGTGATACCGTCATGGAGGCAGAGCATGGGGCGCTCGCAAGCGGTCTTGTTGGACAGGGGCGGCTTCCGGATCCGGCTGCCATTGTCAATGAATCGACGCGGATCCTGGAAGCCGCCCGTAGTGCCCGAACGGGGCCTTTGTCCGGAAAGCGTGTGGTGGTAACCGCCGGTCCGACCCGCGAGCGGATAGACCCGGTCCGGTACCTGTCGAATCATTCATCCGGGACCATGGGATACGCATTGGCCGCATCGGCAGCAAGACTCGGGGCCGATGTCACGCTCATCAGCGGTCCGACAGCCCTCGCCATCCCCCCGGATGTCCGGCGGGTGGATGTGGAATCGACGGCGGACATGCACGGAGCCGTTTTGCAGCATTCCGAGGCGGACGTCCTGATCATGGTGGCCGCCGTATCCGACTACACGCCGGCCGAAACGTCGGCCTCGAAACTGAAGAAGGACGCGACCGGGCTCACGCTGACACTCAAGCCGACGGTCGACATCCTGGCGGACCTGGGATCCCGGAAAAAGGCGGGACAGCGATTCATCGGATTCGCGCTCGAGACGGACAATGGACCGGAGAATGCCCGGGGCAAACTCTCGCGGAAGAACCTGGACTGGATCGTGCTGAACAACCCCACAGAAGAAGGTGCCGGATTCGGGCCCGGGACCAACCGGGTTACCATCATCGGGGCTGACGGGTCAGAAACCGGACTGCCGGTCCTGCCCAAGTCAGAGGTCGCCGATGCCATCCTGCTGCATACGGTCCTGGAGGCGGGCTGAGGCCGACGCGGACGGTGGGCGATTTGTTGACAAACGCATCGGTAGCTGAACGCGCCGCGCCGGCCGGTCCCGTATTTTCTGTTCCCGCAATCCGAGCAGGACGCTTGTGGCCATCGAAGAAATCCAGGAACTGAAGCGCATTTTCGAACACCAGATTGCCCTCTACGGCCATGTGGTGTCGGGTCCTGACACGCATACCTCAGAGCCGTTGACTTTTTCCGACCCATACGAACGCATTGCCGCCCTTGTCCCGGAAACCGCTCCGTACGACGAACTCCGACGTCTGACGACGTTGGACGACATGGCGGCGTGGGTGGCGTCGACCGTCCTCATTCCGCTCGATGAAACGCGTATCAATCCAGTATTCGGGGTCGGTAATCCTGAGGCGGACCTGCTGGTCATAGGCGAAGCGCCAGGGGCCGACGAGGACAAACAGGGCGAACCCTTCGTGGGACGCGCCGGGCAGCTGCTGACCAAGATTCTGGAGGCTATCGGGTTCACCCGCGACACGGTCTACATTGCAAACATCCTGAAGAGCCGCCCGCCGGACAACCGGAATCCGCAGGTCGAAGAAGTGGCCGCCCACATTCCGATCCTGCACCGTCAGATTGCCGTCATCCGGCCCAAGCTCATCCTGTGTGTCGGCCGGACATCGGGGACCTCTTTGCTGGGAACGGACTCCTCGCTCAAGGACATGCGCGGCACGTTCCACGACTACCACGGCATCCCCGTCATGGTGACCTACCACCCGGCCGCCCTGCTCAGGAACCCGAACTGGAAGCGCCCGACGTGGGACGATGTGCAGGTGTTGCGCGCACGCTATGACGAATTGACCGCGTAACCATGTCCGAATCCCTACCAACCCGCTTCGATGCACCTCCGGCCCACATGGAATCCCGGCCGACTGGCGTAAACCTGCCTGCCGGGCGCGTCCCACCACAGGCTACAGAAGTAGAGCAAAGCGTTCTGGGTGCCATGCTCATTGCCCGGGAAGCGATTCCGCAGGCCATTGAGATCCTGGCACCGGATGCGTTCTACTCCGACCGGCACCGGAAAATCTATGCCGGTATCCTGAACCTGTTCGAGCGCGGCAACCCGGTCGACCTCATTACATTGTCCGATGAGCTGAACCGGCGGGGCGAACTGGACTCCATCGGTGGTTCCTACTACCTGACCGAGCTGACATCAGCGGTGGCATCGGCCGCAAATGTGGAATACCACGCACGCATCATTGCTGAGAAGTCGCTTCTCCGGAAGATGATCGAGACCATGACCGGCCTGGTGGGCCAGGCCTACGATCCCGCGGCGGACGCCTTCGAACTACTCGATGCCGCCGAGGGAGACATTTTCAGGATCTCGGATTCGCAGCTCCGAAAGTCGGCCACGTCCATGCGGGAGGTGCTCAAAGAGACCCTCTCGCGTCTGGAGTCCATCCACGGCCGGGAAGGCGGCATTACCGGTGTGCCGAGCGGATTCAGCCGTCTCGATCAAATGACGGGCGGATGGCAACCTTCGGACCTCATTATCATTGCGGCCAGGCCCTCCATGGGAAAGACCGCCTTGACGTTGTCCATGGCCCGCAATGCGGCCATGCACCCTGAAACACCCACAGGCGTGGTCATCTTCTCGCTTGAAATGAGCGCTGGCCAGCTGGCTCAGCGCCTGCTTACGTCCGAAGCACGGGTAGACGCACAGGCGGCCCGTACGGGTCGTTTGTCGGATGAGGATTGGCCCAAGTTGGCCCGAGCGGCCGGCCGGTTGTCCGATGCCCCTGTATTCATTGACGACTCCCCGGGCCTCACGGCCCTGGAGCTGCGCGCCAAGTGCCGGCGCCTGAAAGCCGAGCACGACATCGGCATGGTCATCGTCGACTATCTGCAGCTCATGCACGGATCGGGCATGGGCAAGAACTCGAATCGTGAACAGGAAATTGCAGGTATTTCGCGGTCCTTGAAGGGACTGGCCAAGGAACTCAATGTGCCTGTCATTGCCCTGTCACAGTTGTCCCGTGCCGTCGAGACGCGTGGCGGCGACAAACGGCCCCAGTTGTCCGACTTGCGCGAGTCCGGATCCATTGAGCAGGATGCCGACGTCGTCGCATTCATCTACCGGGCGGAACGCTACGGAATAACTGTCGATGAAAACGGCAACTCCACCGAGGGTCTGGCGGAAATTATCGTAGGCAAGCAGCGTAATGGTCCCATTGGTGACGTCAGTCTTGCTTTCGTGCACCAGCATGCCCGGTTTGAAAACCTCACAACGTATTATGGCCCAGGCGATTACGTCCCCGAAGGTGGGGATGGAGTGGGAGGCGACGATGCTCCTTTCTGATCCTGCGACCCCGTGCCCACATGATTGACCCCAAACAGTTTTACCGGAAAATGGACCGGGTCCTCGGTGGCATTGCCGAGACCGGGTCGGGCCAGACATTCCTGGGACATATCCTCGTTGAACTGGAGGCCTCTTTCGGAGACGACCTGCACTTCGGAAGCGGGCACCTGTATCAGGAAACGACGGAGGGGTGGAAGCTCGTGGAGGCCACGAAGCCACCAGCCATCTTCCCGGAAATCATACCGTACGATTCAGAAGTCGTACACCTGATTGAGGAGCACGGAGGGGTCATTTTCGATGACCGCAATGTGGCCACGGCATGGTTTTATCGTCTTGATTCCTACGTTGCCTTTGTCGGATTCCAAGTGGTTGGTCCTCCCGGACTGTCGGCCGTGCTGTTGTACGGGCTGTCGGAGGGTTGGGATCGTGAGGAAATCGCATTCTGTCTGAACGGTGCGCGGTTCGCCATGAACTACCGGCTGAAGGCCGAGGCTGCCCAGTCCGACATGGACAAGGCAGCGGCTATCCAGCGAAGCCTCCTGCCGACAAAGCCGCCGGTTTTCAAGGGATATGACATTGCCGTGCGCACACAACCGGCCGAAGCCGTCGGGGGTGACCTCTACGACTTCCTGGATCTCGGCGACGGAATCCTGGGCGTTGCCATTGGCGATGCGTCGGGCCATGGGTTGCCGGCCGCGCTGCTGGTCCGGGACGTGCTCATGGGCATCCGGATGGGCATCGGGACGAACCTGAAAATGCTCTTCACCATGAAGAAGCTGAACAGGGTCATCCATGAAAGCACCTACTCCACCCGGTTCATTTCCGTGTTCTTCGCGGAGCTGGAAGCGAATGGTGGTCTGCTCTACACCAATGCCGGGCACACGTCGGGTATTCTACTGATCGATGACGACGTGACGCTGCTCGAACCGACCGGTACCATCATGGGCCCGCTACCGGATATCCCTCTTGAACGGGCGTATGCCATGGTGCCCAAGGGCGCCCTGTTGGCGTTGTACACGGATGGCATCACGGAGCGCATGAATGATGACGGTTCGGAGTTCGGAGAGACGGGTCTCATTGCGTTGTTGAAGAAGTACCGCGACCTGCCGGCCGACGAGATCGTCAACACGATCTGTGATCATGCCCTGGCGCTCGATCACGAGTCGGATATCCTGGAGGACGACACGACGCTCATGGTCATCAAGCGGAACGCGACCTGATTTTCAGGTTCAGCATCTCGACGAACACCGAGAAGGCCATCGCAAAGTAGATGTATCCCCTCGGAATGTGCATGTCGAACCCTTCTCCTATCAGGGCGACGCCGACCATGAGCAGGAAGGAAAGCGCCAGCATCTTGACGGTCGGGTGCTCTTCTATGAACGCGGAAATGGATTTTGCTGCGACCATCATGAATCCGATGGCAATGACAATGGCCGCAATCATGATCGGCACCTGGTCGACCATACCGACGGCCGTGATGACGGAGTCCAGGGAAAACACGAGATCCAGCAGGAAAATCTGAACGAGGACACTTCCGAAGGTCACCGCCGCGACGCCCACGACCTTCTCGTCCTCAGCCTCCAGCTTGTTGTGGATTTCGTGGGTGCTTTTGGCCAGCAGGAACAGCCCCCCCAGGATGAGGATGATGTCCCGGCCGGAAATGGCGGCGTCCATGACGGTAAACACGGGCGCGGTGAGTCGCATGATCCAGGCCAGTGACAACAGCAGGGCAATGCGCCCGACAAGAGCGGCGAGCAGTCCCAGGAAGCGCGCCCGGTCCTGCTGCTCCACGGGCAGCCGCGACGACAGGATGGAAATGAAGATGATGTTGTCTATCCCGAGGACGATCTCCAACGCGGTCAGGGTTGTCAGGGCAATCCAGGCGTTGGGGTCGGCGAGCCAGTCAAACATGGGAGTGTGCGTTCAGGGTATCTGAACGCAGGATAGCACACGGCGGCCCGACGAGCAACGTTCACTCAGCGCAGCACGGACTCAACGCAACGGAGACCGGCGCCAGAAGGCGAGGCGGGTCTTGAGCACCCGGATAAATCGTTTCATGAGACTCATTCCGGGGCATACGGACCCTGCCGGAATTAGTTGGGGGGCGGTCGATCCACCACCAGCGGATACCCAAGGAGGCGCTGGGGAGTGTCAATGAGCCACTCCTCGACATGGAACCCGATGCTACCGAAAAAGCCGAATCCGCCCGTCACATTGGTCAATACGCCAGGCTGTGCAAGCACCTCAGGATCAAACACACCCTCCGGTGGATCCCACTCCTCATCCAGGATACGCAACTGAAGACCGACGGCCGCCAGAGTGGCGCCCGTCTCGTTAGGGAAGCTGCGCAGATATTCCCAGATTTCCGGCTGGTCACGTGAAATGTGGAGTCGGGTCCGCCAGCTACCATCGGCGGTGCGTTCTCCGACCCGTCCGTACGGCACCTGGACACGGAAATTCGTGGTCAAACCGGCAACATAAATGGCCGTGAGTTCCCACGGGGAAGGTATACCTGGAACCAGTACATCCTGCCAGATCTCCGTGGAATCGGCGTTGTACATCACCTCTGACCGCTGCATGATCTTCGGTTGGACAATTCGCGGTACCGTGGTTTCCGCGACGGCGGTCTTTCCGTCCCTTCGAATGACTTCAAGACGATACGTGCGACCGGGCCGCACAATGAAGCGGGCCTTGAACACGTGGCCATACGTGCCGTCATCCAACTGTACCAGCTCGTGGGTCCACCGCGTCCGTTTCTCCGTCGCCAGATCGGTCGTATAGACCTCCGCATCAATGGAAGCCTGGGCTTCCGTAGGATCCATGATGCGCTCTGCGAAACGTGTGACCGGCACCACGCGAACAACTTGCTCGGATTCAAGGGCATCCAGGTAGCCCCACACGGTGAAATACCGTCCGTCGTTGTCGAATGGATCGAGATCGGACTGGTCGCATCCGGCAATCGAGATGCCGAGAATGACGACGGCCGCAAGCGCGACACGCTGAAAGTGGGTTCTGAACTGCATGCGGAATGATACGCATCGACGCTTTCCCAGTACTGATTCCGGGCGTGGGACGGCATTTCATGTGGTCGAACGGTCATGATCGGCGTGCAAATGACCTCCGGAGCCGAACCAGGCGCGGCAAACGCCGTTCACGCGGCACACCCTTCCTCCGACCGACCATGTCTGCTCGCGCCCTTGTCCTGGCGTTCCTTCTGCTGGTGTCGTTTTCGGTCCCGTTCGATGCACGGGCCCGGCAGCGTTCGCATGCGACGCCGGACCGCGACGCCCTCATGGAAATCGCCGCGCGCGGCAGGGTCCAGGGGGGCCTGGCGCGCGCGCGTGTCGACGCGGCCACCCGAAACTGGCGCATACCGGCGCTCGTGGCCGACTCCTTGGCAGCCACCATACAACTCATGGATGTCCGGGACGGCCGGCCCGTGTACTACCGGGTACACAACCGACAGGCCATTGCCACCATCCGGGCCGACCGGCTGCACGTCGACGGACCCTTTGGCTGGAATCTCGAGGGGGACGGCGAACGGCTGGGGTTGTGGGATGCATCGCGGGTCCTGACCAGTCACGTCGAATTCCAGGGACGCGTTGCGCAGCGGGACGCCCCTCCCATCCTCCTGAACCACGCAACGCATGTTGCCGGGACCATGGTAGCCAGTGGCGTTTTCACCGACGCCCGCGGTGCCGCTCCAGCCGCCGGGCTGGATGCGTGGGACTGGAACGATGATGTGACGGAAATGGCTCTTTGGGCCGCCGAGGGGGGGCTGGTCTCAAACCATTCCTATGGGCAGACCGCAGGATGGACGTTCAATCTCCGCGGAGACGGGCGCTGGGCCTGGCAGGGAGATGCATCCGTGGATGCCGAAAAGGATTGGCGGTTCGGATACTACGACGAACAGGCCGCGGCATGGGACGCATTGGCTGCCGCTGCTCCCGGATACCTCATCGTCAAATCGGCCGGGAACGAACCATCGGATCACGGGCCGGTCCGTGGCGAGCCCTATTGGGCATTCACGGACCAATGGGTGCTCACGGACCGGCCCCGGTCGGGCGACGGTGGGGCGGATGGATACGATACCCTGCTCGATGCATCGGTCGCCAAAAATGTGCTCACTGTGGGCGCCGTGTCGGACATAGGCTGGGACGGAAGGACAGCTTCCGATATCCAGCTGATGGATATATCGGGCCGGGGCCCCACCGATGACGGGCGCATCAAGCCCGATGTGGTGGCTTCCGGGGAATTGGTGTTGTCATCCATGGCCTGGGGCGACAACGGGTATGGCTCGTCCTCGGGTACGTCCCACGCCTCGCCTGCAGTCGCCGGAGCAGCTATTCTGCTCCAACAGGAGTCCCGCCGCCGGACCGGCATGCCACTGACCGCCGCTGCACTGAAAGGCCTGATCATCCACACGGCCGATGGCATGGGACCGGCGGCGGGACCGGATTACGCAGCGGGATGGGGCCTCGTGAATGCGGAACAGGCTGTCCGCCACATGCAAGCCTTCGGCGTGATCGATTCCCTACTCACCGGGGGCGCAACACACGAGTATTCCGTGGAGCTCGACGCAGGCGACTCCCTTCAGGTGACCTTGTCCTGGACCGACCCGGCCGGTACCGTCGGGCCAAGATCGCCGAATGAGCGCCGGTCCGCGTTGGTCAATGACCTGGACATGGTGGTGGAAGGTCCGGGGGATATCGTGTACCGGCCATGGAAACTGGATCCCGATCACCCGTCGGCACCGGCGGTCCGAGGAGACAATACCGTGGATCCCGTGGAGCAAATTGCGGCCCGCGTGACGGCATCCGGTACGTATCGGATACGCGTGCGCCACAAGGGCGTGCTACAGGACGCTGATCGGGGCGATGGCCAGGCGTACGCGCTCTGGTCCGGTGTCGCCAGTACGACCGAGACCCCTGCCACCGCCAGCGGACTGCTGTCCGGACGGGTGGTCACGGGCGGCGTCGGTGTTGCCAATGTCACCGTGTACTTGTCAGGACCGCGCTATACCCAGCGGAACTCGGGACCGGACGGCTCCTTCTTGTTCGCCGATTTGCCGGAAGGCACGTACACGCTGCGGGTTGAGGGGGATGGGCACGTGGTCCCGGATGAACAGGTTGTGAGCCTGCCGGCAACAGGTCCGATCGTCATTTCCCTTCCTGGCGCCTTCTCAGTCTCGGGACTATCGGCGCTCACGACACCCGATCTGCTGCAGGTCGCAGAATCGGCCAGTGCCACGTGGAATGTTTCCGTGGCAGCCGGCTCCGTGTTCGGCTTGGTACTAACCATGGACCGCCACGATGGGTCCACGGCCGGATCGGCGCGGGTGGACCTCGACACCACCTTCGACCCGGCGGTTACGCCCTATATCGGGTCCAGCGCGGATTCCTGGCTACGCGCGTCGGCCGATTGGTTGCTGAGTCCGGCGCCGGATGGGTCATGGACCAAACGGATTCCCCTGCTCTGGACAGGCGGTGCCACGCCGCCGGGAACGGTGATTCGCATTCCGTTCCGCATTCGCAACGTCAGTGGATCGACCGTTTTGGCCGCCGACACGCTGCGGATTCCCGTTTCCGGTCCGGACGTGGATGCTCCTCTCGTCCGAGCCCACGTGATCCGGGGTGGTGAAGGGTATGCCCCACCCGGCTCGAACGTCGTTGTCCAAGCCCAGGTGTGGGACGGAACGCCGGTTCCCGAAGTCATCGCAAGGCTGGCGCCGGTGGGGGACCTTTCCCGCACGGCCACCGAGGCCCGCTTGCTGGACTCAGGCGATTTGTCCGTCCAGCAGGACATCGTGTACCGGGACGGTGTATTCACCGGCGTTGCTCGCCTCCCGGATGAGGGTGATTTCCGGGTTCAGTTCCTGGCGGTCGATGCGTTGGGCAACGCCTCTGCTACGTGGTCCGACTTTGTATTCTCGTCCCGCCCGTTTGCCCACTCGGAGCGACTGGCTGTGTGGACAAGCTCCTGGTTCGCATCGGGTACCGGCCGTGCATGGACAGCCCTGGCCGATGCATCGATCCCGTATGATGCCTGGGACGAAGTGGTTCGCGGTACGCCGCCTCCCGGGGTATTCGACGATCACGACGTGCTTCTGTGGATTCCTTCCATAGAGCGCCTCGAGTCGGAAGACGCCCGAAGCCAGGTCGATGCCTTTCTGGCCTCCGGACGCCCCGTCGTGCTCGTGCTTCCCGGGAAAGCGCCATCAGCGAATACGTCCGAGTGGTTGCTGGCCCACTTCGGAGCCGCTCCGTCGCCCTTGTCCTGGCGGGCGGAGCAGCAGTTGGCCACCCTGGCCGACACGTTTGACGGCTGGCAGGCCGTCCCGGCTCTGCCCGTCGCTCTCGGGCTGGCACCGTCACAGCCGGATGCAACCGTCCTTGTGGAAACCGCATCCGGAGAGGCACTGGCCGTACGAAAAAACCGCGCCGTCGCGACCACCATTCCGGTGGCAACACTGCGTGAGGATGCCTACAGGTCTGGTTTCCTGAGCCGGCTGCTGGTCGGGGCGACTGGAGACAGTACGTTCGCGCCCCCTCCCTTGCCCCCGGCACAAGTCCGTATCGAGGCTCCGGCGGGCGACAACCTTCTTGTTTCCTGGACTCCGCGACCGTTTTCGGTCTACGAAGTCGAGCTTGCGGACGGCGCCGGCCGCTTGATCGACTCGGTCCGGACGTCAGCCACGAAGTGGACGGTGGTATCGGCCAATCCGGTTCCTGATCCCGAGTCGCTGACCGTACGCATTCGCAGTGTATCACCGGTCGGCGTGGGCGAATGGGCATTGTTCGGAGCCACGGCAACCCATACAGAGGACGCCGTACTTCCCGCAGGGCTGGACCTGACCATCCGATCCCTGTACCCGCATCCAGCGCGGTCAACGGTGACGGCAGATGTCATCGTTCCTGCTCCCGGTCTCGTGACCACGACGGTGTACTCCCCACTCGGGCGTCGTGTGGGGCCACCACGGGTAACCCTGGCCGGACGCGGATCGCTGATGCTGTCACTCGATACATCGGGCCTGGCGTCCGGCATGTACCTGCTGGAAGTGGCCACGGAGACACGTCGCGTGGTCCGCCCCCTTGTCGTCATGCGTCCCTGAACGCCTGATACACAGCCAGTGCGCGGGCACGCGCTTCGGCATGATCCACTATCGGCATGGCCCTCCCCCGCGTCCATTGTCGAACGTACTGTCCCTTGGGATCGTGGGTTTTCTGCTGGGAATCCGGGTTGAAGATGCGAAAGAACGGCTGCGCATCGGCACCGCAACCCGCGGCCCACTGCCACCCAAGCGTGTTGCTCGCCAGATCGGCATCGATGAGGGTGTCCCAGAACCACGCAGCTCCGGCCTGCCAGGAAACAAGCAGGTCCTTCGTCAGGAACGATGCCACGATCATGCGGACGCGGTTGTGCATCCACCCGGTATTCCACAGTTCGTGCATGCCGGCATCCACGATGGGATAGCCGGTCTCCCCACGTTGCCAGGCGCGCAGGCCCTCGGCATCGTCCCGCCACGGAAACCCGTTCCAGGAGGGGTTCAGCGGGCCACTCACCGTTCCGGGAAAGTGATACAGCAAGTGGTAGCCGAACTCCCGCCATCCGATTTCCTTCAGGAACGTTGCCGGACTGCCGTCCATCACATGGCGGCGGGAAGTTTCGTGCCACACCTGCCGCGGGCTCAGCACACCGATGGCCAAGTACGGTGACAGACGGCTGCTGCCTTCGCGGTCCGGACGATTCCGCCCGGTGTCGTAGTCCAGCACGGGACCATCGACAAATTGCTTCAACTGCTGCATGGCGGCATCTTCGCCGGCCTCCCAATGGGAGGCCACCTTGGAAACCCACGCATGGTCGGGTACCAACGCCAGGGCGTCGATGGCCGCATGGGCCTCGCCTTCCAACTGCGCTGCGGCCGCGGCAGGGGCTGGCGGCATGTCGGGCAGGGCAACCGGCATGCTGACGGGCACACCCGCCAGAAATGACCTGTAAAAGGGCGTGAACACCCTGTACGGGTCCCCTTTCTGCGTCCGGATAGCGTCGGGGTCGTGCAGCAGGTCACCGGAAAACACCCGCATGTCCGTTCCTTCCTTTCGGCACTGCATGGTCATGGACTGGCCCAGCGCACGGGCGGCTGGCGTGATGGGTTCGTTCCAGTACACGGCCATGTATCCGCCGCCTGCCACAAGGTTGACCGGCGAATCCGTTGTGAGCGTGAACCGGATGCCCCGCTGCGACAACGCCGACGCCACGCGCATGAGGTGTTCGTGGATCCACCAACGCTGGGCGGCTCCCGGCATCCAGTCACCAAAAACGGCGTCGGACCACGCGTAGACGACCTCAACAGACGCATGGTGCCGGACGGCGTGGGCCAGCGCGGGGTTGTCCTGCAACCGCAGGTCCCGGTGCATCCAGACCAGCGCGCTCATCGGGGCATGACGGCCGACAGACCGCCGTCAACCGGCATGACAGCTCCGGTCATCCACGAGGCGTCATCGCCAATCAGGAATTCGATGGCAGACGATACGTCTGCAGGCTGCCCAATGCGGCCCAATGCATGCAGCGACTTGGAATACTCCCGGCTCGTGGGGTTGGAGAGGATGCGGGCCGAAAGGGGCGTTTCGACCATTCCCGGTGCTACCGCGTTGACCCGGATACCCCGGTTCGCATACGTCGCCGCTGCGGACCGTGTGAGTCCTTCGACCCCAGCCTTCGCTGCTGCAATAGCGCCGTGGTTTTTCATGCCCACGGACGCTGCCGCCGTGCTCACCAGGACAATACTGCCTCCGGTGGCGTACATGGCTTTCGTCGCCGCTCGGACCACCGAGAATGCGCTCTTCAGGTTCGTGTCCAGGGTTTGGTCGAATTCTGCTTCCGTGGTAAGGTGCTCGGGCTTCAACAGGATGGAGCCCGGAAGGTGTACCACGGTGTCCAGGCGTCCGAATTCAGCGACAATGGATTGCGCCAGCGCGAATGTGGTCTCAAAATCCGTGGCATCGACGGGCCTGGCCGCGCCTCCGGTTGTAGACGCGAGGCTGTTCAGGGCCTCGGTTGAGCGAGCCGACAGGATGAGCGTATGTCCGCGGTGGGCCAGCACGCCGGCCAGGTGCGTGCCGATTCCACCGGTGGCTCCGATGATCCACGTAATGTTGGACATGGCTATTCTGGTTTCATTTTCTTCCTACAATGTCCCAGTGAGGTGGGTGGTCCCGTGCTGCCACGATCACAGAGCGGTATCGCATGAAGCTTGCAGGGATCCCCGGAGTGGAATCATCGGGTCATGCCCACGCACATGCCGTACATTTCCGCGTATTATCATGTAAGATACCGCTACTGAAAAACCGTCATCGTTTCGCATGAGCCTCCGGATCGGAAGTTGTTTGGCCAATCTGGCACTGCTCCTGCTGATTTCGGCAGGACAGGCCTTGGCGCAATTGTTGTCGCCCGGCGACTTGGCTATCGTCGGGCTGAACATGGACGACCCGAACGAAATTTCGTTCGTGGCGCTGGTGGACATCCGGGCTGGTACGGAACTGCGGTTCACGAACAACGGCTGGACCGCGACCGGGGAGTTCCGGGAAGAGGAAGACACCATGATCTGGACCCCGACCCAGGATATTCTCCGTGGCCGGGTGGTCGTGCTGAACGGAACGGACGGGCGCGTTCCGGGGCTGGCAGCGGCGGGGGACCAACTGTTTGCCTATCAGGTTGCAGGAGACGGCACCATCCGTTTCATCTACGGCGTCAACAACACACCGGTTGGAGGATGGCAGGACGATGCATTCACCGATCAGGAGACCACGCTTCCGGCGCAGCTGCTGGATTCGTTTACAGCGGTATCGCTCCCCCATTGTGACAATGTGATTTACACGGGCATTTCGGACGGGCGGCAGGCCGAGCTGCTCATCCATATTGCCAATCCGGCGGGCTGGCTGTGCAACAACAACGCCCACTTCGCACTTGGTTCACACCCATTCTCGGTAACCGGCGTCCTGAATTCCCTGCCGACCTTCACGTCGGTACTGCCAGACACGACCATCCGGGTCGGACAGACCCTCGACTTCCGCTACCAGGCATCTGATCCCGAGGGGCAGGTCATCCTGTATTCCGGACAGGTTCTTCCACCCGGCGCGGTCATCGCGGCGACCAACGGCGTCGTCCGCTGGGTGCCAGCCGAAAACCAGATTGGTTCGCACACCTTCACTGTGCAGGCATCGGACGGCGTATCGGCAGCGACCGTTTCGGCCGTTGTGACGGTCGTCTCGGGAACAGCCTCCGTTCCCGGATGGACATCGGTAGATGGCACTACGGTGGCGGTATACCCCAATCCTGCGTCAGATGCGTTTACCATCCGCCACCCTCCGCTGGCAGACGTGTTGGTCACGGATGTCCTGGGCCGGGTCATGCATCGCTCATCGGAAGCCGATACCGAGACCGCGGTCCGCTCCAGTAGGTGGTCACCGGGTATGTACCTGGTCCGGATCACCACTCGGCACCGCGTGGAGACACGCACGGTACTGATCCGATGACCCATGATTCATGCTTCCATTCCCGTGCCACGATGACACTACCGTTCCGCATTCGCCACGCTCTTGTTTCAGCGTTGTCCATCCCGGTTATGCTTTTCCTGCTGTCCGGGTGTGCTTCCACACCGGACATGGAGATGCTCGAATCGGACCTCCAGGCCCTCGTCAATGCGTTTGATGGCGACGTCGGTGTGTACGTCCGGCATCTTCCATCGGGCCAGGAAATCGCGATCCAGGCCGACACGCTGTTTCCCACCGCCAGCATGGTGAAAGTGCCCATCATGCTCAAGATTTTCGACCGGATCGAACGGGGCGAGCTGGAATACACCGGCGAAATGGTCTACCGGGATTCGCTGTTCTATTCCGATGACGACCTGACCGGCGAACTCCGGGACAGCGCCACGACGAGCCTTGACAAGCTCGTGATGCTCATGATTTCGTGGAGTGACAATACGGCGTCGTTGTGGCTACAGGAAACAGCCGGCACCGGCACGGCCATCAACGAATGGCTGGCAGAGCATGGATTCGACGGTACGCGGGTCAACTCCCGGACCGAAGGGCGACGCGGCGATTGGGAGCGCTACGGATGGGGACAGACCACGCCCCGTGAAATGGCGGAGCTCGCCACGATGATTTACGAAGGGCGCGCTGTGAGCCCCGAGGCGAGCCGCGAAATGTACCGCGTCATGACCCGGTCCTACTGGGATGGCGAGGCATTGTCATCCATACCCGTGACCATCCGGACCGCGTCCAAACAAGGAGCTGTGACTGCATCGAAGTCGGAGGTCGTCGTCGTGAACGCCCCTCATGGAGACTATGTATTCTGCATCATCACCAAGAACCAGGCCGATACGCGGTGGGCAGCCGACAATGATGGGTATGTGCTGTTGCGGGAGGTGTCGCGCCGGTTGTGGAACGCATTCGAGCCAGGCATTCCCGCGCCGGGAACTGAGTCATCGGGGATATATGAAGGCCGCTCCGACTGACCACCCATTCATGGACGACGGGTCCGTCGATCCCTGGCCGGGCGCTCTATTCGGTTCTTTTCGTGCCGGGGCAGCAACACTTCACCACCTGTGTGATCCCGGGCAATGATATATGCGGCCGAGACCAGCCGGCGCACTTCCGTCTGGGACACACCTGTCATCCGGGCAATGTTCACGGTCCTGAACCCCTTGCGCGCCATGGACATGACGCGCTGTCGCTTCCGGCGCTTCTCCTCTTCCCTGGACTGACGCTCAGCATCCCTCGAAGCAATTCCGGCCCGCTCCAGGTGGCCGTGCACTGTTTCCCGGGCGAGACCGAATGCTTCAGCGATTTCCGGAACGCCCAGGCCCTCCTCGAAGGCTGCGACGATCTGCTCGTGGGAATGGGAGGCGTCAGGCATGAAGACCGGAAAAGGTGTCAAAGTCTCTTTTTACTAACCAAACACCCCTTTTGGTTCTGCAACAATTAGCTACTTTTGGCTCGTAGGACGGTCCTTCGTACACTGCCCCCATACCCGACCCATCGACCGATGTTACGCAACACCCTGTCCCTCGTATTCCGGGGACTTGTCAAGGACCTTGGCTTCAGCCTCATCAATATCATCGGGCTGGCCGTCGGTCTCGCATCCTGTCTCCTCATTCTCGTGTTCGTACGGCATGAGCTGAGCTATGACCAACATTATGAGAATGCGGATCGGACGGTCCGCGTCGCCGCGAGTGCGGTCCTGGGAGGAACCGAGTCCAACTTTGCCATCGCGCCCTATGCCGCCATGCCCTCGTTCCGGGACGATGTTTCATCGATCGAGCTCGGCGTGCGGGTTCAGGAATTTGACGGACAGGTCGTCTTCGATGATGTGAGCCTGGAAGAGGAAGAGATCCTGATAGCCGACTCCACGTTCTTCGGCGTGTTTCCAGCACGATTCCTCGCGGGCGATCCGGTATCAGCACTCAACACCCCGGGAGATATCGTCCTTACGGACGACACGGCAGAACGGCTGTTCGGCACGGTCGACGCCGTAGGACGCAACCTCTCCGTCAACGGGAATGACATGACGGTTTCGGGTGTCGTGGAGCGGCCCACGCAGCCCTCCCACGTGACCTATGACTTTGTTGTCTCGGGAATGAATATTCCGCCCGAGGGACGCACGCAGCGTGACGCGGCATGGTTCAACATCGGAATGTTTACGTATTTCGTCCTTGCACCGAACACAGACCTGGCCGTGTTCGTCGACGAAATTTCGGGCGTATACGAAACGCGGGCCGGCGCTACCGGAAGACAGTTCGGAATCAATTGGACATTCGTGGCGCAACCACTGACCGACATCCACCTGCACTCGGCTCGCCAGGGCGAACTGGGTGCCAGCGGGAATTACACGTCCGTTGTGGCGTTTTCCGTGATCGCCCTGTTCATTCTGTTGCTGGCCTGCATCAACTTCACGAACCTGTCCACGGCCCGATCGACCATGCGTGCCAAGGAAGTGGGCGTGCGAAAGGCCGTCGGAGCGAAACAAGCAGACCTGGTAGCCCGCTTTCTCACGGAGTCGTTTGTCACGGTGTTGATAAGCAGTGCCATCGCCGCTCTCATCGTCGTCGTGTCCATGGGGTGGCTCCGGAATGTGACCGGCAGGGATCTGTCTGCCGTTTCGTTGCTCGACCCGTCCATGCTTCTGCTGGGAGCGGGGCTTGTCATGTTTTGCACCCTGTTGGCCGGAGCGTATCCAGCCTTCGTCTTGTCAGCCTTCAAGCCCGTTCTCGTCCTGCGAGGCCTGGTCACGGGTGGGTCTTCCCGTTCCAGACTCCGTCAGAGTCTGGTGGTACTGCAGTTCACGGTCTCGCTCATGCTCATTGCCGGTACGCTGGTAGTCCGAGACCAGGTGGAATACATGAAGAACAAACCGCTCGGGTTCGACAAGGAATCCGTGGCGGTCATCCAGATGGACACGGCCAATGACAACACGACATTCGAGTCGTTCCGGCAGCAGTTGTTGCAACACAGTTCCATCGTGAATGCGTCGTTTGCGTCGGGTGTCCCCGGGCGAACCGGGGAACTGAGGCTGTTTCTACCCGAGGGACGCGACTCGTCCGATACGTTCACCGCGAATCTGGTCCGCGCCGACTTCGAGTATGTGGACACATACGGGATGGAGCTGGCGGATGGCCGCTTCTTTTCGCGCGACTTCCCCTCCGATACAACCGAGGCCTTCGTCCTCAATGAGGCAGCAGCCAAACTGTTCGGATGGGAAAACGATGCACTCGGCAAACGCCTGACCTGGATGGGAGTGCAGGAATCGGAAATCATTGGCGTGGTGGAGGACTACCACTTCAGGGCGCTCACGGAGGAAATCGGACCTGTCGTCATGCGTCTGGCACGCCAGCCGTTTGGACTATTGACCGTGCGGTTTGCACAGGATTCTGAGATTGCAGGCAGCGAGTACATCCAACAAGCCTGGAATGAGTTCGAGGCACAGCGCCCCCTCGATTTGACGTTTGTGGACGATGACCTCGCTTCCCGCTACCAGGAACAGGAAACCACGGGCGGACTCATGATCGTGTTTGCCTTCCTGGCCATTCTGATTGCCAGCCTGGGCCTGTTCGGCCTGGCTTCGTTCGCCGTACAGCGCCGGACAAAGGAAATCGGCATCCGGAAAGTACTCGGTGGAACGGAGACGCAGCTCATTTTGCTGGTCGTAAAGGAGTTCATGATTCTGCTGGCGGTATCCCTCGTGATCGCCTGGCCTGTATCGTGGTTCGTCCTCGGAAAGTACTGGCTGGATCCGTTCCCTTACAGGATGGACCTGACCGTCGTGCCATTCCTCATTGCCGCTGTCATAGGATTCGTGCTTACGGTCGTAGCGACGTTGTATCACGCCTCGTCCGCCGCCCGCGCCAATCCAGTGAAGTCGCTACGGTTTGATTGACGAACCTGTTGACGAAGTCTTCTCATGGCCGACTCTACCGCAACGCTTCTCTTCGTGTACAATGCCAAGAGCGGGCTGCTGCATGGCGCATTTGACTTCGTGCACAAGATTGTGTCGCCCTCGACCTATGCCTGTTCGCTGTGTGGACTCACGTATGGCAACCTTGGGATGAAGAAGGAGTGGGCGGTATTTGTGGCGAATCTGCCACTGCCGGTTGCGTTCGCCTATCCGGACACGTGGGCGGAGTTTGTCGATGAGCCGTTGGCCGAGCCGGTTCCAGCGGCGTTCATGGTCACGAATCGTCGAGCTCAGCTCGTGATTCCAGCCTCGGACATACATGCATGCAGGAATCTGGACGGACTGCAGACCCTTGTAGCTGGGCGGCTGTCGTAGCACGCCGTGCCCTCAACCGGGGTCGGCCAACTCAACGCTCGCCTTGGTTCCGGCAGCGGACGAGTCTATGTGGAGTGATCCGTTGAAGCGTTCTGCGATGCGACGTGTCAAATACAATCCGAGACCCAGGCCTTGTTGCTCGGTCGTGCGGCGATCCACCTGTACAAACGGCACGACATTCCCCGCTTCGGTGGGGTCAAACCCCTCTCCGTGATCCTCCACGGATACCGACACACCCACATCAGTTCGCGCAACGGTGACTATCACGTCATCAACTGAATACGTGATGGCGTTCCTGAGTAGCTCGACAATGACCCGCTGCAGCAAAACGGGCTGAATCTTCGAGACGATGGGCGAGACAGATGCCTGTACACGATGGTCCGCCTCCAGGTCGCGCGCTACGGCCTGAATCCACGATTGGATGTCACTAGTCAAATCATGGGCCTCGGGTAATGCATCGGCCAGCCCATAGGACCCATCGGGTTGATGCATGGTCAGCGAGGTCACATCCCTGAATGCGAGGGTCAGGCGGTTCAATCGCTGAGCCGCTACCTGCATCATGGCGAGATACTCGGCCTGTTCCTCCGCATCCATTTCCGGCAGGATCTGCGAGATGGCCATGACCTGGCTGATCGGAGTCGTAATCTCGTGCGGAAAGATGAGCTGCAGGCTCTCTGACATGCGCTGAAGCTGGTCAGACTCATGCTGGACGGCCTGCTCATGCCGTGCCAGACGGCTCTTGACGGCTTCCAGCAGATCGGCAATGGTGAACGGCTTCGTAAGGTAGTCATCGGCCCCGAGTCGCATGCCTTCCCGGATGCGCTCCCGCTCGTGGTGCGCTGACATGAACAGGAATGGAATGCTGGCCAATCCCGGAAGCTCGTTCAACCGGCGGCGCAACTCGAACCCGTCCATGCCCGGCATGGAGATGTCCGAGACGATCAGATCCGGTACGACACGGGATATCACGACAAGGCCGTGCAGCCCGTTCGGCGCCGTTTCCACAACGAAGCCCTGGCTCCGCAGGTATCCTGCCGCCATCTCCCGCAGTTCGTCGTTGTCTTCAACAATTACGATCGTTGCCATAGTGACGACAATGTAGGGCACTTTCTGTGAGTCGTGTTGCGGGGGATTCCCCTATAGCCGCCGTGTCTACACCCACCCACGTCGCTTCAACCGCTCGGGGCACTGCCGCAAGCTCGTGAGTCGCTCACATGAACACCTGAGCTCTTCCACTACCGGAGTCGCTCGCTCCTTTGAACCGCCTTGGGCGGTTCGAAGCACCACATGGGTGACGGGCGGATTTACTCGCACGCACATCGATGCCAACCCTCACCCTCCTGCCGCAAGCTCGTGAGTCGCTCGCATGAACACCTGGGCTCTTCCACTACCGAAGTTGCTCGCTCCTTTGAACCGCCTTGGGCGGTTCGAGCCGGCCGGTCATGATCATAAAAAAGCCTCCATCCCCGTTGGGGAGGAGGCTTCTTTTATGAGGTGACGGGCGGATTCGAACCGCCGTACAGGGTTTTGCAGACCCTTGCCTAGCCACTCGGCCACGTCACCTTGTCTTGTGGCGCGCCCGGCAGGACTCGAACCTGCAACCTGCGGTTTAGAAGACCGCCGCTCTATCCGGTTGAGCTACGGGCGCAGGGAAATGGGACCCGCCGTTCAAAAAATGTGTCGGGGTGGCAGGATTCGAACCTGCGACCCTCTGCTCCCAAAGCAGATGCGCTAACCGGGCTGCGCTACACCCCGAAATCGGCTCTGTTACAGCCGCGTCTTTGCTTCCTTCAACTCGTTCTGCAGATCGTCCACGTGGACCATCTTGTGGCGGAACGAATACTGGCCGTTGGCCTTCTTTTCAGAGAGGACAACCTTGGCCATTTTCTTTGATTCGGCTTTGGCCTTGAGGACCTTGTCTCCGAATGCCTGTTTTTTTGCCATCGTTCAGTCCAGTTACTTCGTTTCGCGGTGCAGCGTGTGCTTGCGCAGAACGGGGTTGTATTTTTTGATTTCGAGACGACCGGGCGTGTTGCGCCGGTTCTTCATCGATGAGTACCGGGACGTGCCGGGAGCTTCCGTGCAGTCCAGGATCACTTTGTGACGGACGTCTTTTGCCTTCGCCATGGTAGTATTCGGTTAGATCTTGACGCCCTTGGCACGGGCATCTTTCAGAACGGCTGAAATGCCCTTCTTGTTGATCGTCTTGATGGTCTGTGTCGAAACGCGCAGGGTGACCCAACGATCCTCTTCAGGTACGTAGAAGCGCTGCTTCTGCAGGTTTACCTCGAAGCGACGCTTGGCCTTGTTGTGGGCGTGGGAAACGTGGTTTCCTGCGACCGGGCCCTGTCCCGTCAATTGATCTTTCTTTGGCATGGTTCTGATTCCAGTTGAGACCGGCCTGGTGGTGGGGAGCCGGTATCGGACGGAGTTTGATTACGGGGTGCCAGTAAACGGCACAGACTGGCTAATATAATGCTTCGGTAGTGGCTGAAGCAAACGCGAAACCCCCCGGAAAGCCCCGGTGTTCCATCTGATTTGTGTGAATGCGCCCGCAAGCAACGGTCATCCGTCCACACTGACCGCTTCGGCCGGGTTGATGGCAGCCGCCCGGACAGCCGGATACCATGCCGCCAGAACGCACAGGACGAGTGCAAGAAGGCCGATTACGGTCACATCGAGCGGGCGGATGGCGACCGGGTAGGCATCGATAAGAAACGATCCGGCATCGGCCAGCGGCACAAACTCAAAAATCTGTTGCCCGAACGCCAGCGCCAACCCCAGGACCACGCCGGCTCCACTGCCGACCAGTCCGATGAACAGGCCTTCCGTCAGGAAGATTCGCCTGATGTTGCGGCGCGTGACACCCATGGCACGCAAAGCACCGACATCGCGCCGCTTCTCGATCACAATCATGGTCAGCGACCCGACGATGTTGAACGCGGCCACGAGCACGATCAACAGAAGGATCAGTGTAGCACCGTATTTTTCCAGTTGCATGACGTCATAAAGCGATCGTTGCAGGTCGTACCAGGTCAATACCCCATACCGATCGGCGGGAAGTCGTTCCTGGAGCCAGGCTTTCACGGCGTCGGCATCTTCCAGATCGGACAGCCGCAACTCGACGCCCGAGACGCGATTGCCCATCCGGAACAGTCGCCGGGCTTCGTCGATGTGCACGAATACATGGCTTTCATCGAATACGGACTCGAGCTGGAAAAGCCCGCGAACCTCGAAGGCATGCAGTGGGGTGCCGGACAGGACGCGCGTGAACATGCGCTCTATTGCCGGCGCTGAAACCAATGCCACCCGCGACGCTGGCTGCCCCGGTCCGGCCGGTGACAACAGCAGGCGCTCGCCGAGGCGTCGACCGAGAACAATCCCGGCTCCTCCTTCAGTTCGGTCCAGATTGAACGACCCGAATGTCGTGCCGGCCACGACGCCCTCACCCGTCAACAGTGCCTCAGGGTCCACGCCGCGTACGATCACAACCTTGTTCACATCCCCGAGGCCGTCATGAAGCAACAGCGATTTGCCCTCGATATAGGCCGAGACCTGCGATACGGACGGGTGAGTCGATGCCAGGGCCATGAGGGAATCGGCCCGCTCCATGCCCTCGCCATCGACCTGTACAATGCGGACATGTGGATCGTAGGACACCAGCATGTCCCGGACGAAGTCGAAAAAGCCGTTCAAGACCGACAGCACCACAATGAGCGCCGCCACGCCGAGGGCCACACCTACCACCGAGATGCCCGTGATTCGGGATACCAGTGGAATGGACCGCTTTCCTGACAGGTAACGGCGCGCTATGAGGGTTCTGTAGTCCACGTGTTCGAACGCTTCTAAAGCATGGTTCCGGGCTGGGTGAAGGCGTCCGGGTCAACAGTTTCCGGAAGGGCGACATTGTCGGTCATGAGCGCCGTGGATCCACTCATGGCATTCTTGCGGGGTCCGACCGTCACCGTACCGCCGGCTGTCTCGAACGTCTGGTAGTCCATCCACTTCCATTTGGTGATGGGACGGTCCTCCTGTCCTTGCAAGACATATCCCCAGGTGTCCAGCATGCCTGTGTTGCGATCAATCCAGAACCAGAACTGGTCGCCGGGGGTCAATCCGACATTGTCATACGTGGTCGTCACGACATCGAATTGTGCGCTGGAGGAATCGGCTGCGTAGGCGCGAGAGACGCCGGGGTCGAGCAACTTCGTGGGTGCCATGAGCCAGTAGGTATCGTTGATGTACCCCCTGTAGGCCCGTCGGACATAGTCTGCGTTCGCATCGTCAGCGACCGGTTCTCCATCGACAAAGGCCCGTCCTTCTTGCGTGTTCACGTTGATCAGGGCCACAACCGATGCACCCTCCTGTTCCCATTCCACCCGGTACTCTCCCGTGAAGCGATCCCACAGGTGCCGCCGGAACACGGTTTTGGTGGAGTCCGTCTGCCGACCGAAATCGAACCGGATGTACCGGACGGTTGCCCACGCCTCGGGTCCGCCGAACGCGTTGTACAGATCCATGGCAAGGGAGTCGGCGCGTGTCTCAAGGACCGGCAGGTCGGGAGCCGTGGCTGGCGGGGCTGCTGGCTCGGCGCAGGCGGCAACGACCAACAGGAAGGACAGGACGGGTAAAAGGGTACGCACGACGGGACTCCGGATTGTTTGGGGCAAAAGTACAACGCATCATGAACAATCCGTGTCCCGGTCGTGTTCGTGAGGCATGATGTGGTCCTCTCAACCTTCTCGGGGTCGATCCTGCGTGCGCACAGCCCTCCTGGTTGTCGTGCTGGCCCTTCCTTGGGTCACAGCGACGCCTGCCCGGGGCCAGGTGCCGATTCGGGAGGCGGGCCAACAGGAGGCCGCCAGGGGCCTTGGGGGGCAGGTTCTGCTGACCAATTCCGGCTTCGGGCTGGGCGCATTCATGCGTCGCCGGGTACAGAACGACCGGGTAGCGACCTTCGAGGTGAGCCTTTCCAGCGTCGAAGACGAGCGGGAGGTGGCCTTCTTCGACCGATTCGGCGAGCGGGACGTCCCGAACAAGGCGTCCTACCTTATCGAGATACCGTTTCGTGTGGGCCTCGAACGCCGTCTGTTCCGGTCACGGATCGAGGATAATTTCAGACCGTTCGTCCACGTGGCCGGTGGTCCGGTCATCGGTTGGACCTATCCGTACTACGATGATGAAAACGGGAACGGCGTACTGGACACGGACGAGCCCACTTACGATATCCTGAGCGGAATCCGCAAGGGACACCTGGTGCCCGGTATCGGTGCGGCCATCAGCGTGGGCGCCAACTTCGGCGCCCTGTCGGGATCCACCCAGGGCATCCGCCTGGGATTCCACGTGACGCGCTTCCGGGATGAGATAGACCTGTTGGAGCCGTCCATCAAACAGCCGAAGGATGTGTTCATGACACCCTTCATCATGGTGTATTTCGGGCGCCTCAGTGGTGGTTCGGCTACACGTTGAAGCGGAACAGGATGACGTCGCCATCCTTGACCACGTATTCCTTGCCTTCAGATCGGAGGACGCCCGCTTCCCTCGCCTTGGATTCGCCGCCGAGCCGGGCATAGTCATCATAGGCAATGGTCTCGGCCCGGATGAACCCGCGCTCGAAGTCAGTATGGATTTCGCCGGCAGCCCCTGGCGCTTTCGTGCCGCGCCGAATGGTCCAGGCCCGCGTTTCCTTCGGGCCGGACGTGAAATACGTAATGAGTCCCAGTAGGTCGTATGCCGCGATGATGAGACGCTCCAGACCGGCGGTCTCCAGTCCCAGGTCCGACAGGAAGTCAGCGCGCTCGGCATCGTCCAGCTCGGCAATCTGTGCCTCCATCTCGGCCGATACTACCACAACACCGGCTCCTTCTGCTTCCGCAATGCCGCGCACAATGTCGACATGGGCATTGCCGTCGGGCAGGTCATCTTCCCCTACATTGGCCGCATACACGACGGGCTTGCCGGTAAGCAGGAACAAGGACTGCATCCAGACCACTTCCGCCTCATTCATGTCGATGGTGCGGACCGTTTTTCCCTCCGAAAGGTGCGCCAACAGGCGCTCGTAGAAGCCCAGTTCGTCCTTGGCCTTCTTGTCGCCGCTTTTGGCAACCTTGGACGTGCGCTCAATCCGCTTCTCGACGGCCTCGATGTCCTTGAGCATGAGTTCGGTTTCGATGACCTCGATGTCTCCGGCCGGATCAACCTTTCCGGAAACGTGCACGACATTGTCGTTTTCAAAGCATCGTACAACATGCACGATGGCATCGACTTCCCGGATGTGACCCAGAAACTGGTTTCCCAGGCCCTCTCCTTTCGAGGCGCCCGCTACCAGGCCGGCGATGTCCACGAATTCGATGGTCGTCGGGACCACACGAACGGACTTGTTTATACTGCCCAGGTTGTCCAGGCGTGCGTCTGGCACAGGTACCATGCCCACATTGGGCTCAATGGTGCAGAACGGATAATTGGCCGATTCGGCACCTGCTTGGCTGAGTGCATTAAATAGCGTGGATTTGCCGACATTGGGAAGGCCGACAATACCGCAACGGAGTGCCATGGTGGTCTCTGGACGTGATCAGGTTCGCCCGCGCATAGCAGATAATGACCTTTTTGTTTCGCCTACACCGAAAATGTGCCATCCTGCGGCGCCTCGCGACGACCCTCCTGGTGGTCGCTGCCGGACTGGCGTCCCCTGTGGTCGTCTCGGCGCAAGCGCCTCCGGGCTTCTACATCCAGACAGGCCCGACACTTATCGGGGGTGCCGGCTGGCAGGTGGGTGTGGTCCGTACCAGCCGCATGTTCAGCCGGGAGGGACTCCTTGTAAGCGATCTGGAACCGCTGCTTCGCAAAAGCACGGAACAGGCCCGGGTGGCTCTTCTGGTCGGGGCAGCTGTGCGCCTGACGGGCGTTGAGCGAACCATCGGAAACGTCCCGTACCGGGGATTCGATCTGGACGTAGGTGTGCGAGCCGGACCAGCGC
>Ga0208157_1000064_pt1 | contig 81217 bp, 83 predicted proteins | sample 5_EtaG_FD_184077 | JGI IMG/M metagenome (GOLD analysis project Ga0208157, IMG submission 184077) | Marine viral communities from the Subarctic Pacific Ocean - 5_ETSP_OMZ_AT15132 metaG (SPAdes) (version 2) | ecosystem: Environmental > Aquatic > Marine > Oceanic | place: Pacific Ocean | collected...
CGTAATCTCGTATTGCTTTGAACAAAGGGTGTCTGTATGAGTTAGCTTTTGTACGCTCGAAGTATGTGAACGTAGCTTCTTTGCCAACCCAACCTTGCATTTCTTTGAACATTGTTTGTAACTTTTTGAAATTGTCCATAACTGGCATACCGAAAGTATTACCGTCAGCATCGATAGCCATAAACTTGCCGATCGTGCCTTTACGTTTGCCTTTACCTTCAACCCAGTCTGTGATTACAGCTTCGGCATCGTGAAAGTCTTTGAACTTGCGTAGGCTATGTGAACGCTTGCATTGGTATTCAGTGTTTAGACGCAGTATAGAGCCTTCGTAGCCATCTTTTAGATAAAGATCGTGAAAAGCATGAGCTTGATCGTTGCTGCATATACCTTTAGTAGTTGCAACAGTTCTAACACCGTAAGCATCTCTTAAGTTAGTAAACACAAAGTTACAACGATCTTCAAACGTCATAGTTTCATCTACAATATCGTAGCAATGAAACTGTACAAGTTTACGTGACTCAGCTCTTTGAATATCTGTTGGCTTTTGTTTACGTACACAAGATATAATCTTTTCGAAGTTATCGCGTAACGCGTGGTTGTATAGCTCGCCATCGAGTATAACATCAGGGTTATCTTGAAAGAAAGGCTTGAGGCTTTGTAGTATGTGGTCGATGTTTAACCACTGTTTGCCTGTACGCGAATAAGCTTTGACTTCTATCTCGTTTAGATCTGGCGATAGTATATGTCTTTTTACATTTGCTTGTATAAGACAGCGCACGCCGTCAAGCTTTGGTTGCATAAATACAGGTTTGGTATAATCTATTGGTTTATCGCTAACAGGATATGCTAGCATTGGTTTTTTTCTCATCATAAATTTTCTACTATTTTTTCTAGTTTTTTAATGTGTTTGTTTATTAAGTGGCATTTTTCATACTCTTCACGGTCTTGATATATATTTAACAGTGTCATTAGCCTAGCTAACTCACCTACGGCGTGATCGTCATCTCTATCAGCGTACCACATCATATCGTTGTCTTCTTGAGCTGGATTTTGTATACCATATATACGTTTAACTAATCCTTCTGCTAGTCCGTCAATTAACTTTTTTATTTGTTCATCTGTCATATTTATATTATCCATTAGCGTTCGTATTTAGTTTGTATTTATCTATAAGATTACTTGGCTCGCCTACGAATATACATTTGTCTTTTTGTATATATTTATCGCAGTGCTCACACCAATGGCCCTTAACTTCAAATATACTTATCCACGTTGACTTGCTTGGAGCTTGCCATATATAGTATATATATTCAAGATCGCCATGCTTTGCGTCAAGAGATTCTATTTCCCAGCCATTCAATGGATAGTTGGACAAGAGAGAATCTGCTATCTCTAAACCTAGCGCTTCAGGGTAACCATCACTATGCGCGTAAAACTGTGCGTGTATAGCATTTGGATGCTCGCTAAACGATACTCCTTCTTCACGTGTAGCAAATCTAACTTGTGCTCTAGTCGACATAAAACTGTACCTCCTCATAATACGTGTTCTGCATACCTTCAATCAGCGATCTACCGTTAGCGGTGTGAAAGCCATAACTGTGTGTATGCAAAGCATCTATTGGTTTGTTTTCTAGTAATAACTGCATGAGTGCAAATGAGTCGTAATCAACTTCGTCTGCAATATGGTTGATAGCTTCTGCTAACGCCATACAGTTATGTCTAGGCTCAGAGTCTAACTCTTGCCTAATGTAGTTTTCTATATTTTCTCCTGTTATATCCATATTATTTATAATTGTTATGTTTTTCTATTAAAGCCTCTATAAATATCAAAAAGACTATTGCTGACAGTGCTATAGCTATCATACTAGTCTAGTAATATCATGTAAGCTTCGGCATTATTCTTTCTAAACCAGTCAAGACCTCTTCTATGATCTCGCAGTAGTGAGTCGTGAAACCAACCCATCTCAATCATGTTTGTTGCTCCGATAACAAAGTCATACATACTTAATTCTTCTGCATTTAAGTAGCAACTGTCACCGCCGAAACGGTTAGTTACTTCGGCACCTTCATCGTAGGTCGTGCCGTTAAACCATTTTGGTAATTCTGTTTTTGTCATCTTCGTTTTTTATTTGAAAGTTCTGTTAATTTATCTAATAGTCTTGCCGCTATGTCTTGAGTAATCTCGTCGGCATAGTACATGTCGTATATTAATCTTCGCATAGTTCGAATAATTCTGCTAGTGTCATATCATCTATTTGTTCATCTGAGTACCCAAGCTCCTTGAGTTTAGGCCTCATAACTTCCCATGGACTATTCATCTGCTATAAGAAATTTTTCGCCATACGACCAGTCGTAACTAGACATGCTGCTAAGAGATATACTTGTAAAACTTACAAGATCTCTTGCTTGGCCGATTGATAAGTGTGACCACAAATAATTTTCTTGCAATGCACATTTAATACCTTTAACTAGCGTAGGATATAATTCTTCTTGCTCGTTTAGTGATTGTTTAACTTCTGGTTTTAGTTGTTGATACAGTGTTTTCATATTAGTCTTGGTTTTCTTCGTTAGTATCTTCGTTAGCTTCACCGAACATTGTGTATACTTTTTCGCATACTACTCTAGCAAGCTCATCAACGTTATCAAAGCAAAAGCTTTCACACGTTATTCTGTTATCATAGTCAATACCGTAGTCTATACTGTAGTTATCAAGATCATCAAAGTCAAACTCTTCGATACCGCATTCAACAAACGTTGTTAGCTCGTCAAACTGTTTCATTGTAAGTTTTGGTTTGTTTAAGTCTGCTAGTTGTTTTTTAAGTGTATCAATTTGACCTCGATACGCGTTTTGCTCTTGCGCTTTGGTTTCGAGAGCTGCTTGCAAAGCTTCGATCTTTGCTTGTAATTCTGTTGTAGTCATAATGGTTTATTTAATTGGTTTATATTATTATCCGTTAGTATTCGTATTTGTTTTGTGTTTACTTTTACGAGTATATTTTTTCTTATTACGCTCTATGTTAGGCTTGCTAGCATCCCATATAGCTTTTAAAGTTTCTTTGTCTAGCTTTATTTTAATCTTCGCCATCATGAAACTTTTGTAGCTTTTCTACTATAAGAGGGAAAGCTTCTTTGTAATCCTCATAGAACTCATCGTCGTCTTTGTCGTTTAGAAGCTCATACAAGCTCTCGTCTATAGTTTCTAATGCTCTATCGTATATTTCATCTATAACGTCTTCTAGTCTAACTAGTTTGCCGTTAAATCTTGTGTCTTTGTAAAATGCGCTCATGATAAATTGTATCTGTGTCCGTTAATAATTACTTTAATATCTGGCGAATGCATATCGCCTTCTTCATGAAATGGTAAACCTGTTTTGTTCTGCTCGTAATAAGCTTCACGTAAACACTTCATAACGTAGTCATTCATTACGTACGTAGGTTTTTGGTAGTAGTTCTTGATAATGAACTTAGCTAAGTATATTAGCCTGTCTTCCCAGTGTGGTATCATTATACGCTCAACTGTATCGTAAGCATAACCACTTGTTCGTGTTGATACTTTTCTAGTCTTGTTAATTTGATAAGGACTTGAGTTGTACTCACTTACATTACGTACATAACCTGCGGCATACGTAGCAAAACGCAAAGGTTTAGGGTTAAGTGTTTGCCACATTTGTTGTATTGGTAATTCATATACTGTTGTGCCGTTTTTACGTTGACGCTCTGTTGTAATATCTTTGATACCTAGTATCTTGAAGATAGTCATTGCCTCGCGGGCAGATCTTATTTCTGTTGACATGTATTCCATATTATTCAAATATATCTAGTTTAGTTAATAATTCTTTTGTGTATTTAGTTACAATTTTCTCTTTGTAATTTTTCTCTAGATCTTTCTGGAACTTGAACTCCATTGATGAAGGAGAGCTACACGTAAAATACTTACCTCTGTTTGCCGTTATATCTTTACTGTAATCACTAAAGTCAGTGATGTAGTCAATATAGCTTGGAAGAGAACCACCTAAATACATAGCTATCTCTCTGTGTATTTCAAACATTTCTTTTGCTTTTTGCTCGAGGTACTTGTCAGCTTTACGCTGTAATTGCTTTTCTATTTCATTAGTGTTTTTCATATTGTTATTTATTTAATTATATTATCCGACTCGTGTCGTATTTATTTTGTAGCTAGTGAGGAATCGAACCTCATACTCGTCAGTAGTAAACCTTTGCTTACGCCGCGGTTACCATACCTAGCCCTGAACCGATTAAATCCGCTGGTTCTACACGTATTAAAAACGAGGTGGCCAAGTGAGTAAGACGCGGCTCACCTTGAGTAAGTTCTTGATATAATCTCACTTACCAGTCATTCCGCTACGCACCTCACGCGCCACGCTCGTATATTATAAAGTAGGAACCGATTTCCGGTGAGCCGGGTTGCGGTAACTTTACGCAGTGATGCCACCTACTTTATACCGGCGTCAGGTGTAGTAGGGTTTGTATTGACACTCGCGACCCGTGGTCCAGCGCCGCTACTACTTCGACTTCCACAGTACTTCTACTGCTTCGCTTATTGTTAAACCTGACTAGTATTATCTAAGACAAGTACCGTAACCTTTACGGCGACTAGCCTTGTGTATCGCTATTGATTGTGCTTGCGATACTATTTGTATTGTATTACCTGTTTTATGATTAGTGATCGGTGCCGACGCTACACGCTCGACGCCACTACAAGGCATACACGTTTTGTACCCGTATTTTTGTCTTACTGGGTGTACGGGCTCACCACATCTACAATAGTTCATAATTTTTATTTTTTATTTAACACGCAATTGTCATATATATTATCTGAAAGTAATCGTATTTATTTTGTAATAATACTACTTATTTGGTGTTCCATCCATTCTACGTCTTTAAGTCTATGACCTTTAAACTGTATAAACTCTTCAGAGTGTACGTTAATTTTTACGCTATACTGAAACACTCTTGCGCTCGAGTAATCTAATACTGTTATTGTTTTTTTCTTCATACTGTGCCTGTGTTTATTAAGTTAAACATTATTGCTGTTACTATAGCTATAAACCCACCGATCATAGCTAAATCTTGATGATTAAATTTTCTATTCATAATTTTATTTTTTAGGTCTTGAAATCCATACTTGAAATACATGCGAATCTGTAGTGAGCTCGTATGATGTAGAAAAAGATGAAACAGTTTCACAAAAAGTTTCTTCGTCACCATGTTTCGTACATAATTCTCTTGTGTCACCTTCGTCGTCTGACATAGTGATTACAACCTTGTCGTTGTACAGACTAGTGTATTTTACCCAGTGATAAATTTCACTTTTGTCAAACAAGTTTAGTTTAAACACTTGTAAGTCATCTAAATCCTTGTCATCGTTGTATATAGCCATAGTAGAAGTACCTAACATACCTACTTTAGCTACATCAATGTATTCTGTCTGCGCTTTAGTCACATAACTACCTAGTAGTAGCGCAACTGATAGTGTTATTTTTTTCATTAGTATAATTCTTTTAGTTGCAACTCGAACAGTTGACCATCACCGTTTTCTACAAAGAACTGAGCTTTGTACATGTTTTCGTGTAATAAGTATACCGCTAGGTCAGTGTGACCTGAAAGTTGTACGTTAATATTTCCATCGATTAGACCTTGTGTTCTGTCGCTTATCTGGTCTTTTAGGTTTTGAAAGCCTTTCACTTTTCTACCGTCGAGCATAGCGTAGAACTCATACTCATCGTAGCGAACGTCGTCAATACCAGGCAGGTTTGCTACATTAATACACATAGCAACGCCAAAATCAACTGTCCAACTAGTGTCGAGACCAGTACAACTAGATATTGCTGTGGTTTTAACATAGTTTTCACTCATAATTTTTACGTGAGCGTCTCTGTCAAACTGCACATCATAGTCTGTTTTCTCACAAGAGGTTAGCGCAAGAGTAGCTGCTACTGCTGTCGCTATAAAGTTGTTTATTTTCATATTCAATTATATTATCTATTAGTATTCGTATTTAATTTGCGTCTTCTCTGTATATCGCTACAGATAAATACCAAACCGCAGCGATCACCCAACACCAACTAAACATTAGTCTTGCTTGTGTAAGTAACATAAACCACTTGCATTTTTAGTTTTCTTTTTGCAAGGATCTCCAGATTTAGTAGTTCCAGAGCAGGTTACAGTGACAGTTTCACTCGGTTTTACGTAGTTTGGGTCATGTAGGTGACATAATTCACCTTGTTTTACAGTATTTTTGCACTGATTATTAGATTTTGTAAGTGCAGTACACTGTGTTTGAGCAAAAACCGCGCTACCTAGTAGCACAGTTGCTAGTGTTAATTTAATTTTCTTCATAATTCTGTTGTTCCGTTTTTAACAATTAGTTCTTCAAGCCACTTGTCGAACTCCTCGTAATTAGTAATATTTGTTTGATTCATCTTCTTCAAATTTTAGACAGAGTGAGTCGTAGTATTCGTCTTCACTGATCCACTCGTTTGTTTTTACGTTCTTGTAATATTCACCTGCGATCTTTATTATAGAGTCGTGGTTATGTATTACTTTTACTTCTTCGCTGTCTTTAGCGATATAAGTTTTACCTGTTTGTTGTATTGTTATCTTCATATTATTATTTTTTATAAGTGTCATATAGGTTTTCCGCCATAACACCATAATTATTATTCTTTAATTCGTCCATTAGTTTCCATATCTTCTCGAAACTTTTACGACCTGAACTGTAGTAACGGTGATCGTCACTCATTGCGTAGTACCAGTCGTGATGTTTTAGTAACTCCTCGAGTTCTATTATCTTTTTAATGTATTTGTTTTTCATATTCGTATATATTATCTGTACTTATTCGTTTTTATTTCGTATCTACCAAATTTTGTCTGACTTGTCTACTATTATTAAATCATAGTCAGGGCTTTTCTCAACTCTTTGATTCATTTGTTCGATTAGATTTTCTAAACTACCACCTGAAGTTTTGTAGTGAGTGAAACCTTGAGGGCCTTCACTTTGTACTGTTATTTGTGAGTATTCTAACTCGACAAGTATCATTTTATTTACTGGTGTATTAGAGTAGTCGTGGTTGAACAACTGATTTTTTAGTATTTCTCTATGTAATCTTGACATAATTTCTATTTTTTTAAATGTTAATATTTTAGTAGTGTAGAGTGGAGTCGAACCACCATTAACCATTTACACTTATGTGTTCATATTTGATTTACCAGTAAACACTAAACTAACTGGACTTTATTTTAGTAGTACCACGATTTACGTTGTTCACCACGTGGAGCGATCTTTCGACTTATTTACACTACTCTTCGATCTGAGCACCTTTCGCCCATGAAGGAATATTGTTTGATGAAGTATAGTTACCATACTTTTGGAAACACTCCATAGTTTCTAGTTTCTCTTGATTGAGAGCGTAGACACCATCGTGATCATACTTGATCGTATCACCTTTTTTATTCGTAAACTGTATTACTACTCCTTTACCTACTAATCCTTTTGAGACTACAAATCTCTTTTTTTCTACTACATTTGACATAATTTCTAATTTTATTTATTGTTATTAATTCTATTATTTAATTCTATTATTACCTTGACAAACATTTCTTCTTTATTATCAAAGAATACATCGTCTGACTCTTCATAGTCTCCATACTCATACATATAATCTACTAGTACTTCATCTATATTATCTATTATTGTATCTACTGTTTCATCTACAACTTTATTAATTATTTTCTTTGACATATTCTTTTTATTTATTAGATTCATTTATATTATCTGTACTTGTCCGTATTTAATTTGTTATCGAGATAAACTACCTGATAAGTTTTTATGGAATGTTAATCTATTTTTAAAGTTTTGAAGATTAAAATTATCAGAGTGATCTTCTAAGTTTATATAACAGTAACCTTTTAAGTTAAAGAAGTCAGTTGTATATTTATCAAAGAACTTTGGAAGTTGATGTAATTGATATGGTAAATAAGTTTTATTATTTATTTTTAAGATTTTGATTTGAGAGTTTTTAATAGTATTTGACATAGTATATAATTTAATTTTAAAAGTTTATAATTTTATTTTATTTAAAGAATTTAATTTATATTATTATAAGTTTAAATTCATATATATTATCTGATTGACTCCGTATTTATTTTGTATTCAATACTTTACGAAGTTTATTTCTGTAGTGAATATACATATCTTTATCAAATCTTTTAAAGTAATTCATTTGAGTTTCTAAGTATTGTATGTATTCTTTTTGTGTATTTTTGAACATAAGTAAAAGTAGTTTGTTTGTTTAGTGAATAATAATTGTTGTGTAGTATACCATCACTTCTCTGAGTGAACAATACACTTTTCAATAAATTGTAAAATAATTCCAAGTGTAATTAGTATAGTAATATCATGTATAATTTCCATATTAGTATTAATTAGTTTAGTAATAGACACACGTTCCCGAGTGTTTCGATCTGTAAGATCTCATCAGTATTACTTTGTTGTAAGAATCTGTACAAAGTAGAAGTGATCATCATCAGTTTCTCCTCGTGATTCAATCTCATAGGTGTAATCCTCAACTAGTGGATCTAATGACAATTGATCAAGTATTGTTTTTAAGTTTTCGAATCCAGTAACGTAGTGAGTAATGTAATCTTGCATAGTAATTTAATTTATTTATTAGTTTATATTCAGTTATATTATCCGATATACCTCGTATTAGGTTTGTATTATTAGATTGTAATAGACTACCGAAGTAGTTTCGATCATTGAGATCTCGTCAGTATTACTTTACTTGAAACTCTCTAGCGAAAGTTGGTAAGTTATTACTGTTAGTGTAATTACCATATTGTTGAAAGCAATTCATAGTTTCAAACTTTTCTTGATTAGCAGAGTATACTGCATCGTGATCGTAAGTATACGTTTCATTCTTTTTATTAGTAAATGTAATGATAGCATTTTGACCGATTAAAGATTTAGAGATTACGAAACGCTTTTTAGTGAGATTTAATGTAGACATAGTATTTAATTTATTTAAGTTAATATTAGTTATTTGTTACATATATAATATCTATATAGTATCGTAGTTGATTTGTACAAATGCTATACACAAAAACAAAACGATAAACGGAAATGGAAACGACGAGGTAGGGCTGGCTAAAAGGTTTGACTTTTGTATTAGGGGGCGGTAGGTAGAAAGGTAGGGGCTACACTATACTCCTATATTTACAATATCAAAACTGTGACACTAGGCTATTAAGAAAGTAAGAGTAAGGGGCAATTGTCACACTTTTAACGTTTATCTATGTTTACGTGATAATATAAAGGTAAAACAATAACTATGAAATCACCATACAAATTATTCGGTAAAAGAAAAAGTAGAAGCTTACAACAAGAGTGTGCTAACCTAGCTGGTGGCCCTGGTTCTGATCCAAAAGCTACAGCTGCAAGAGCACAAGGTAGAGAGCCCGGTGAAATGAACGAGTCTTCTGAGTTTAATCCAAACAATAAAGCAAAACAAGGGTCTAGTGGTATGTTTTACCGTGGGCCAAAGCCTGTTGCTGGCGTAAATAGAAACCCAGTAAAGAAATTAGGCATGTTTAAAACTAGAAAAACGCACTAGTAAATGCAAAATTTAACACCTACAGCACGTCGAATGAAGGCTATACGTGATAAAAAAGCGGCTATGACGCCTGCTAGACGTAAAAAAAAGGCCGAAAATCAAAAAAAGCACCGTGATAACCCAGAAATGAAAGAAAAAGACTACGATCATAAAGATGGCAAGTTCAAATCTGTCAAAGCTAACCGCGGTAACGACGGTGAAGGAACTAAAAAAGAGGGTAAAGCACGTAATTACTAATACATCGATAAAAAAAGATTAATCTAAAACAAAAAACAATGAGCTACAAGCCGTTTAAAATGAAGGGTCACACTCTTCCAGGAATAAATCAAAGAAAAGCTGACAGAACAGCTGACGGAAGACCAGGATCTTCTGCACTACAGAAAAAATCACCTTACAAAAACGTAGAAGAAGGTTATAATCCAGATGGATCTGTAGACAAAAACTCTGAGAGATACAAAAAGGCTATGGCCAACGCAGAAAAGTCTAAAGCTAGAAAATCAAAAGAAAATGAGCTTCGCGAAACTATGAAGGCTGGCGGTGATGATACGGCAAGACAAGCTCAACGCGAGTTGATGTCTAAAGGGTCAATTTCTATGGACGAGAAAAGAAGAAGAGACGCTGAAAACAAGAAAAAAGAAGGTGGCAAGTCTCCAATGAAGGCTGATATTCCTGAGGTAACAGTTACAGCTAACAAAAAACCTAAAGGCTACTACACAGTGAACGGACGTAAAGTTGAAATTGTTGACGGTAATGATGGTGCTAAGTTCGCTAGAACAGCAAGTGGTGAAATGACGTCTTTATCTCGAGCAAAGAAACAAGGAAAACTTAAGTTTGTTCGTGAAGGTGGTTCTGCTGTTAAGAAATACAAGTCTGACGCACAGCGTAAAGCAGTACATGCATCGAAAACAGAGAAGTCAGCATTAAAGAATTATAAGAAAGGCTATTACGGAGCCTAACAAATCCGTAAACCACGTTATTAACCTAAAACCAAATTATTATGACGTACCTATATTACCAGACTACCTCAACGGCAGGTGGTCAACTAAAAGTGAACGATAAAACCAAAGCAGAGTGGGAGCACTTGGCTAACAAGGAGAACTGGAGGATAACTCAGTTGCCTAATGGTTATTATCAAACCGAAGTATCTAACCCTAAGAACGAAGAGTGGCATGACGTCACGCGTCGAGAGACAATGGAAGGAGCTGAGTCAGCAATTGATGGAAGCATCGACCACTTCTCTAAAAAGTTAGAAGCTACCAAAGGACCGAAAGTTGTAAAGACATTCAAATAAACTCAATATAAATTAAATTAAATCAAATTAAATGGAGTACAACAATCCTAGTCTCCTGATCAAAGAACTAAACTTTGGTCAGGATGCTAAATCTAAAATTGGTGCTGGTGTTGAAAAACTAGCTAAAGCAGTAAAATCAACACTTGGAGCATCCGGCCGATGCGTTATATATGAAGACGCGCGCGGCATACCGGTGATCACAAAAGACGGTGTAACCGTTGCAGAAAGCGTAGTCTTATATGATCCGGTAGAAAACTTAGGAGCAACACTTATAAAAGAAGCTGCTAAGAATACAGTTAGAGAAGCAGGTGATGGAACAACCACCGCTACAGTACTAGCTGAATCACTACTAAACACTATCAACAGTTCTAAAGATAGTGCAACAGCAAGAGAAGTAAGGAATGGCATAGAGTCTGGATTAGTCAAGATAAACGACTATTTAGATTCTATAAAGATAGAAGTTACTGATGGAACGCTAGAAAGTGTTGCTTCAATATCTTGCAACAACGATTCTCAGCTTGGAGCTATAATAGCGCAGGCCTACAATGAAGTAGGTAAAGATGGTGTTGTTATAATGGAAGAGTCTGAGACAGAAGAAACTTACGTAGATGTAACTGACGGCGTGCAAATAGACTGTGGGTTAACATCACCTCATTTCGTAACAAACACAGACAAACAAAAAGCAGAGCTAGATAATCCTCTAGTATTAATATGCATGTCTGAAATACCTAACGTACGTAAAATACAGAGCATATTAGAGTACGTTATAAAACAGAACAGATCTTTACTTATAGTAGCGACAGTATCGCAGCAAGTAAAGTCTGCGCTTTTAATGAACAAGGTAAAAGGCAATATTAAAGTTAATATTATCGACTTACCAGGCTTTGGTCCTACCAAAAAGGATACTTGCGAAGATCTAGCTATACTTACTGGTGCCACTGTGCTAAACGAAGAGCTAGGGGACGATCTAGACTCTATGACTATAGAAATGCTTGGAGAAGCTGAATACTCAGCTACAGACGATAAAACTACTGTACTAACCATAGATACGGACGTTGAAGAACTAGAAGAAAGAATAGATCAAGTAAACAAACTAATAGCTGATGAAAAGAATGGTTTTTTTAAAAAGAAGCTGGAACAAAGATTGTCTATGCTATCAGGTTCAGTTGGCGTTATTAAGGTCGGTGCTGATTCTAAAGTCGAGCTCAAAGAAAAGAAGGATAGGGTTGAAGATGCGATCTACGCAACAAAAGCAGCTTTGAAAGAAGGTATAGTACCTGGAGGTGGTATTGCCCTCCTTAACGCTTTTCAAAAAATCGAACCCTCTAACGAGGGTGAACGCATCCTTCTCGATGCTATTAAAGCTCCATTTATAACTATAATGCAGAACGCTGGTTTTGAAATGCTAGGCTACCCATCTAAGTATGGGCGCGGCGTTGATGTTGTTACCGGCGAAGAGGTTGATATGGTTAAATCAGGAATAATAGATCCGGTTTTGGTTACAAAATCGGCGCTAAAAAACGCGGTAAGCGTAGTAAACACTATAGTATCTGCAGATTGTGTAATTTCAAACGCTAGACAAGAAGATTATGAAAGCAATAAATAATTACGTAGTTGTAGATAAAATAAAGACCACTGAAAAGAAAGTAGGTGGTCTTATATTAACTGAAGAGCTTGCTGAGGATACTAGATATTTAAAAGGTTTAGTTGTATCAACAGGCAATTTAGTAGAGGGTGTTGTAGACGGCGACACGGTGTACTATGACAAAAGAGCTGGGCATGGAATAGAGTTTGATGACAAACTTTATTTTGTTATTAAATCAAGTGATATTGTATTAGTAGATTAAACACAAACTATAAACCACAATCCTTAAACACAAAATCTTTAAACAAATTATTTATTAATCAAAACATTTTAAAAAATGGCTTACAATGAAAATTATTTGTTCTTTAACGAAGGAACAGATGCAGCTGACGCTACTGGCGATGGCCAAATGTTTAGCTCTTCTAGTTTTTTAGGCGCAAATGTAACGGGCTCTGCTGCAGTGACTTTACATTTTGCTTCTAGAAACGGAGCAGCTACAGATGATACTGTTGTTATTACAATGGGAACATCTAACGTAAAATTATTAATGCAGGAATTAGCTGCAGTATTGTCTAACCCAAGAGGTGGTTTGTTTTTTCAAACTGACTTTGTAGGAGAAGCTAAAAACTTCTTATCTGGAACAAACACTCTCGTAATAACAACGGCATCGTAAAACTATGAAAGGAGAAAATTATTTATATTTAAACGCTCACACAGCTGAACCAGCTGCTGATGACAAAGCTATGATGATACCTGCTTCTACAGTTTTAGGTATTGCTATTGGCGCTATTGCTGGAACTGTTGATGTTGATGCTATTTACTTGACTTGCGAAGGATTCGTAGGTGATGGCAATAGTAGAGGCTCAGTTGTTTTAGCTGTAACAGAAGGTAAATTAGTAGAAGCTATGGACGATTTAGTAACTGCTATTAATGCTAATCCAGGAGATGGATTCCAAGTTATAGCTGATGTTGCTAACAACGTGTTCTGTAGCGAGCATATAACTGGATGTACAGTAGATTCTGCTGTTTAATATTAACTTATAAAAACTAAAAAAATGAACGCAAATAAAAACTTTTTAAGATTTATGGGTTACCGAGAGCAGAGCTTTACTATTGCAGGTAACTTCGTACATGACTCCGGTCATGGTGACGCAAACACTGTAAATCTAACTGACGCCGCTGATGGCTTTGGAAACATAGCAAACCCAGGAACAGCTGCTACAGACTTAATTGTTACTGTAACTGCTGATGGCGCTGAATCTGGTGCTAGAGGAACTCAATACACAATAGACGCTAGTACAGGCGCTGCTTTTGCAGCTGCTGCTAACGTTGCTGCTGGCGAAGTAACTAGAATACACTCTGATGACTTAGGTCTACACGCTTCAGATGGCACGCTAACTATAGCAGCTAAGTCAAGTGCTGTTGGTTATGACTTGAACGCTGGTGAAGTTGTACGAGTTGTTTCTTACCTAGGAGCTGGAGATACTGACAATAAAGTAATACCGTTTCACTCTGTACTTAACGCAACTAACACGCACGCTGCTTCAACAGCATTTACAGAAAATGATGGTGTTATTTTACCTGCTGCTAATTATTTAGGAGCCGATTCTATTAGTCCTACTGCTACAAGATTTTCTTTTAAATCTTTAGCTGGTACGGCTGCTGACGATCACGTACTATTAGTACACGGTTCTGGTAAATTTAAAGCTGCGTGTGAAATGATGCAAGCTGCTTTAAACGCAGACTACGCTGGCACACCTATAGTTGTCACTGACGTAGCTAATGGAATTGTTCCTTTCTCAGGACAGTTTGATTTAGGAATTACTGCTTGTCAAATTACTTTGGCTTAGTAAGTGAGACTAACTAGTCACGATTTACGTGAATTACAAATCCTAAAGTATTACAGGCTCACTAGAAAGTGGGCTTGTAAGACTTACGGGTTAACAGATGCCGATCTTGAACTACTAATATTTTTAGACTGCCAAGGCCGGTTTACAAGACAAGAATTTATTGATGGTACTTATACCATGAGTTGGGATAAAACTCGATGGGACAAACTAAGGAAGCTGGGTTGGATAGAAGTTTGGAGGCACAGAAATAGAACAACTATTAAATACTCTATATTTAAAACTTCATTTAAGTGCAGCCAGCTAATAAGTAGAATATACAGAATACTTTTAGGTGAAGAAGATTTACCCACGTCTGAAAGAAGTGTGTTTTACAATAACAAGTCTTATACTGATAAAGTTTTTAATAAAGCTATTGACGACATGATTAACGACAAAAACAGATAATGGCAAACTTTAAGTTAGGTAACGAAAAAAGAGGATTTAAAGGTCCAATACTAAGAAAAACTTTAGCTAAAGGAGTTTTAGGCGAAGCTAATATGGACGGTAGTATTTACGTAGATAAATCAGTTCCAAAAGGTAGTAGTTTAGAAAAACGTGTAATTAAACATGAAGGTAAACACGCTGAAGATATGGCTAACGGTCAGCTTTCTTATGGTGATGATTACGTTAGATACAAGGGAGTAACGTACCCTAGAAAAGATGGTAAAATAAAGTATAACGGAAGGTGGTCAGAAGAGGGAAGTATGAACTTTCCCTGGGAGAAGGCCGCTAAAAAAGCAGAAAAATAAAACTATGGGATTTAAAATGAGACCTAAAAGTCCGCTAATGAAAAAGTTAGTTGGAAAGCAGCATAGACTACCTGAGCATTTAAAAGCAAAAATAGAGGCGTCTCCTGCAAAGAAAAAAGTAAAGTTTTCAGAAGACACTAGAAGCGAAGAATACATAGGTGATTACACTAAAGATAGAACTAAAACTAATGCTATTCCAGAACGCACAACGACTAGAGATATGTCTCTTAAGGCTCAACAAGACAATGTGAAAAGATTCGTAGATACTGGAGATAAGACGCCTAACACAACTACGAAGACTGAAACTCAATCTAGAGCTGACTCTAAGAAAGTAAAGTCTGATGACAATTTAACTTCAACGGTTGGTGGTAAGCCACAAGTAAGAAATACTAAAGTTAACGTTAAGATAAAAGGAAGAAAGCGTAAAGACGGAATTATTTCTGATCCAAGTAATCCAGGCGCTAGCGTTAAAGACGTTAAGAAAGTTAAAATGACTGCTGGAAAAGGAAGAAGTAAAAAAACTGTTAAAGTAAAATACGACAAGCAAGGTAATGTTAAAAAAGAAACTACAAGATACGGAAGATTTGGCTTGAGCAAGAAGAAACGCGCTAGTGGTTCAGTTGCCGTAGGGACTAAAGAAGGTAAGGACTTGAAAGGCGCTGCAGCCGCAGAAGCGATAGTAGCAAAACAAGGATCTAACATTAGAGGTAGAAAAAAAGAGGGTGGAAAAGATTCTGCTTTAACTAAAAGAGGTTGTAAATCTAAAAAATACTAATATGGAGTTTAAAATGAAAGGTTCGTCTTTCTACGGCAAAAATTGCATGTGTAACGCTGACTCTAAAGGTTCGCCGATGAAGAAGAGAAAAAGCGGTGATAAACCTGATGTCGAAAAGCAAGACAAAAAAATACTTAAAGAATCTAACAAACGTCTTATAGCAGACAGGAAAAAAGAATTTAAGTCTGGTGATATAACTAGAAAAGAATTTAAAGGAGCTAAAAAAGAAATAAAAGCTTACACAGACGTTGATGCTGCTAAAGATCATTTTAACGAGCCTGGTTTTAGAACTGTAAAAGAAGAGAAAAAGCAAGAAAGAATTTACAATAGAATATCTAAGATCGAAGATAAAGCTGAAAAAGCAAATAGAAAAGGTAAAGACAAAAAAGCTCAAAGGAAGTTAGATAAGATAAGTAAGTTAGAAGATAGAGCTACCGAAGGAACTAAACTAGGTCAAGCTCATCGTAGAAAACTTGAGCCTAACAAAGCTAAAAAATCATGATAAATAACTTAATAGGAGGTTTATTAGGTAAAGTAGTAGATAACGCAGAGGGAATATTAGACAAGGTTATTACTACAGATAAAGAACGCGACGAGGCTAAAGCTAAGATAAAGCAAATGCTTTTAGACAGCGAAGCCAAGATGCAAGAAGAGGTTACGTCAAGGTGGAAATCGGACATGCAGTCTGATTCATGGCTCAGTAAATCAATACGCCCGCTAGTTCTAGCTTGGCTAGTTATTTGCACTACGTTGCTAATTTTTATAGATGCTGGTGTAATTATGTTTACAGTAGAGGACAAGTGGGTTGATCTACTACAATTAGTATTAATAACAGTGATCGGTGCTTATTTCGGCGGACGCTCATACGAAAAAATAAAAAAATAAATAAAATGGGATATTATACAGTAAAAGTAAAACCTACAATAGCAGCTAGTATTCAAAACGCCGAAGCATTTGCGTCAGGAGAAGTACTTTTTGATTGGACAGGTTTTGAAATACCAAGAGGTAGCGGTAAGTTAGTTAGCGCTGCAGCTATCATAAAGCCTAAAGGTGACGCGGCTCCAACCCAGAACGCTTTTCCTTTTCAATTACTATTCGCATCAAACAACGATATATCGCTAGGTACTGTTGGCGCCGCCGCTGACAGAAGACCAAATAGTAACATAACAGGTATGATTGAGTTTCCAGCAACTAGTTTTGGTCCAACTTCAATGAGATCTACAGCCGTAGCTTCTACTTCTAATAGCACCGTAGGTGGTCACGCTCCACTAGTTGTAGCGCCAGATGTAGATGAACCTGCAACTACAGGTTATCACAAAATTTACGTTGGCTGTATAGCGGCTGGTAATTTTAATTTTACAAGCATTAACGCTATTAATGAGGCTGATTTTGGCGCAGGTACTCAAACAGTTATTACAATGGACGGTAGTGGTATGGATGTACGTGAGCACTTTGCCCCAGGCAATGTTTTACACGCTCAAGACGACGCTGTTTTGGGTACTGTTAAAACTGCTGATACCTCTACTCAAATAACATTAACTGCGGCTAACACAGATGCTATAGCAGAAGATGATATTATATTCGACGTAAATCCTATTACTTTAGTGTTTGGATTTGAAGACTAAATAAACAATTAACTTAAATTAAATTAAATCATGGCAAAAAGAAAGACGCCTAAGGTAAAAGACCTTAGACCTGATCGTATTAACAGCGATCAACTAGAAAAACTTCAAGCAGCAGTAAGATCACTGCAAAACTACCAAAATCAAATAGGTGCGTTAGAAACTCGCAAACACGAGATGCTGCACCTATGCTTTCAAGCAAGCGATATGATTTCTAAAATGAGAAGTGAGTTTAAAAAAGAGTATGGCTCTGCTGACATTAACATAGAAGATGGTTCTATAAAATACACGGAAGATGAGCAAGCTAATTCGTAAAATAACAATAGGTAAAGACTACAAAATAGACTCAATGCACTACTCCGTAGGACAAGAGGTCTATGGTGGTCACGTTATATGTGATATTATCGAAGAAAACGACAAGTACTCTATATATATAAAAAAAAGAAAAGACGTACTACCCTGGAAAGACTTCAACAAGAACATGGCGGTATCCGTAGAGTATAACCTAGAGTACTAATGAAAAGCGTTTACGGTTTTGTTGTAAGACCGTTAGGGTCTAGATACAATAACACAAAGTCTGTAGGTGACAAAGAGCTAATTGTAAACTCTGAAAACTTCAATCATCAGTTCGTCAACAGGGAGGCTAAAGTTATAAGCGTACCTACTCATCAAGATACGTTGGGTATAAAACCCGGCGATACAGTTATAGTTCACCACAACGTTTTTAGAAGATGGGAAGATCAATACGGTAACGAAAGAAATAGCAAGAACTATTTCGACGAAGAAACTTATGTAGTTTATCAAGATCAAATATTCTTGTATAAACCTCATACAAGCTGGACAAGGTTTAAAGATTCTAAGTGGGAAGCGCCTAAAGGATATTGTTTTATTCAACCTATAAAAGACAATAAAGATTTTTCTGCAGAAAAAGAAAAGCCGCTAGTAGGTGTAGTTAAATACTCTGACGGTACTGTAAACATAGGAGACTTAGTAGGCTTTAGGCCTAGCTCTGAGTATGAGTTTGTTATAGATGGAAAAAGGCTGTATAGAGTAATGTCTAATTTTATTACAATTAAATATGAATATCAAGGAGACGAAGAAGAGTATAATCCAAGCTGGGCATAGAGCAGTTGAAGAACTTATTAAAGTGGCTAAAGAAGCTATTGTTGATAGTGGTGATGACATTACCGCTGATAGACTTAAAAATGCTGCGGCTACAAAAAAGCTAGCTATATTCGATGCCTTTGAAATACTTAATCGTATACAAGAAGAGCAGGCTTTGCTTGATGGTAAAGTTGTAGAAGAAAAAAAGGAAAGAGTTTTTAAAGGTTTTGCTGAAGGTAGATCTAAATAATGTACGAACAGAGTTTATATAAAATAATACAACCAATAAGAAGCAACACTATTAAAAGACTTAATAAGTCTAAGAAGTGGAGCTATGGCTATAACAAAGAGCATGACGTTGTCGTTATATCTAAGACAGGTCAAATCGGCGAAATATACGATATACAAGGTTTAAAAATTGCTTTACCTCTAGCTCCAAAAAATGTGTATAGCAACGAGCTTAAAAAATGGAAGCAGCTTGAAAAACCTTCTATACTAAAGAAAATAAAAAGCATATTCGACTGGAGAGAGTATCCTGAAGAACAAAAAGAACAGTGGTATGACTATATAGACGAAGAGTTTAAACGTAGAGACGAAGGGTTTTGGTTCGACAACGATGGAACTACTACATATCTACCCGGTAGTCATTATATGTATCTTCAATGGAGCAAGATAGACGTTGGTGCTCCAGACTTTCGTGAAGCAAATAGATTGTTTTTTATATTTTGGGAAGCTTGTAAAGCGGATGTTAGATGCTACGGTATGTGTTATCTTAAAAATAGGCGTTCTGGTTTTTCGTTTATGAGTAGTGCTGAAACCGTTAACCAAGCAACAATATCTAGTGATAGTAGGTACGGTATATTATCTAAGTCTGGTGCCGATGCTAAAAAAATGTTTACAGACAAGGTTGTACCAATATCCATAAACTACCCTTTCTTTTTTAAGCCAATACAAGATGGTATGGATAGACCAAAGTCTGAGCTAGCCTACCGTGTTCCTGCAAGTAAATTTACTCGTAAAAAAATTACATCAAAAGAAAAGCTAGAAGACATACAAGGTCTAGACACTACGATTGATTGGAAGAATACAGGTGACAATAGTTATGATGGTGAAAAACTTAGCCTACTAGTTCACGATGAAAGTGGTAAGTGGGAAAGACCTGACAACATATTAAACAACTGGCGAGTAACTAAAACTTGTCTTAGACTAGGTTCTAGAATAGTAGGTAAGTGTATGATGGGATCAACGTCAAACGCTTTAGACAAAGGTGGTGATAACTTTAAAAAATTATATAACGACAGCGATGTCACTAAAAGAAACGCAAATGGACAAACACGCTCTGGTTTATATTCTTTGTTTATCCCAATGGAATGGAACTATGAAGGTTTTATTGATGAGCATGGACGACCTGTGTTTAATACTCCAAGAAGAGAAACTCGTGGACCCGACGGTGAACTAATAGACATAGGTATAATAGAATACTGGGACAATGAAGTAGAAGGATTAAAAGGTGATCAAGATGGACTAAATGAATTTTACCGTCAGTTTCCTAGGACTACGGAGCATGCGTTTAGAGATGAAACTAAAAATAGTCTATTTAATCTAGTTAAGATATACGAGCAAATAGATTATAACGAAGGAATAAGAAACTCTAATGCTGTTACCACAGGAAACTTTCAGTGGCAAAACGGAATAAAAGACACTAAGGTTGTTTTTGTACCAGACCCAGGTGGTAGGTTTAAAGTTAGCTGGGTTCCTAGTATAGGTTTGCAAAACAGACAGATAATAAAACAAGGCATTAAACTACCAGGAAACGAGCACGTAGGTGCATTTGGCTGTGATAGCTACGATATTAGTGGAACAGTGGACGGTAGAGGTTCTAACGGTGCTTTGCATGGCTTGACTAAGTTTTCAATGGAAGATGCTCCCGCGAACACTTTTTTCTTAGAGTATGTGTCAAGACCACCTACAGCTGAGATATTTTTTGAAGACGTGTTAATGGCTTTAGTGTTTTACGGTATGCCATTACTTGCTGAGAACAACAAACCAAGATTACTGTACTACTTAAAGAGAAGAGGATACAGGGGATACTCTATGAATAGACCAGATAAAGTTTGGAATAAACTATCTGTTGCTGAAAAAGAAGTTGGAGGTATACCAAACTCTAGTGAAGACATAAAACAGTCTCACGCCGCTGCTATCGAAATGTACATAAATGACCACGTTGGGCATAAAGGAGACGGCAACTACGGTAATGTGTATTTTAACGAAACTCTTAACGACTGGGCTAAGTTTGACATCAACAAAAGAACTAAGTTTGACGCCGCTATAAGCTCAGGGTTAGCTATTATGGCTTGCAATAGACATTTATACTATCCTAAATCAAGTAATACTAATAAAGTGAGCTTAAATATTGCTCGATATAAGAACGATGGTTTATCATCAATATTAATTAAAAAATAAGTATGGCTGAGTCAGTTGTAAAAAGTTATTTTCCTTCACAAGTAGTTAGTGATTTAGAAAAAATGTTGCCAGAGTATGGTTTAAAAGTTGCTAAAGCCATAGAGCAAGAGTGGTTTAACGAGAACTACACTAACAATAGATACATAGAAAACAAAGAAAGATTTCACAAGCTGAGGTTGTACGCTAGAGGCGAGCAGTCGATACAAAAATACAAAGATGAGTTATCTATAAATGGTGACTTAAGCTACTTAAACTTAGACTGGAAGCCGGTGCCTATTATACCTAAATTCGTAGATATAGTTGTTAACGGCATGGCTGATAGATCTTACGATATAAAAGCTTATTCTCAAGATCCATACGGCGTAGATAAAAGAACTTCGTACATGCAGTCCATATTAGACGACATGCGAACTAAAGACTTTGCTGAAAAAGTTAGAGATACATTTAAAGTAGATATAACAGAAAACGAACCAGACACGCTGCCTCAAACAGAGGAAGAGCTAATGCTTCACATGCAGCTTACTTACAAGCAAGAGGTTGAAATAGCCGAAGAGCAAGCTATAGCTGTGCTGATGAAGGGTAACGATTACGATTTAATATCAAAAAGATTTTACTACGATCTTACCGTGCTAGGTATTGGTGCTGTTAAAACAGGGTTTAATACGTCCGAGGGAATTACTGTTGATTATGTTGATCCTGCTAATATGGTTTGGTCGTATACTGATTCACCTTATTTTGATGACGTATACTACGTGGGTGAAGTTAAAACAATACCTATAAACGAGCTAGCTAAACAATTTCCTGATCTAAGTCAAGCTGAGCTAGAAGAAATAGCTAACAAGCCAAACAATAGATCTAGATACGGTTATCAACGAGTTAGAAACTCAAATAAAACAGACAACAATAAAGTTCAAGTTTTGTATTTTAACTACAAGACGTATATGAACAATGTTTACAAAGTAAAAGAAACAGGTACTGGCGGTGAAAGAGCTATACCAAAAAACGACAGCTTTAATCCACCAGAAGACAAGCAAGGAAACTTTAAGAGAGTATCTAGATCTATAGAGTGTGTTTATGACGGCGCTATAATACTAGGTACAGATACTCTGTTAAAGTGGGAGATGGCTAAAAATATGGTTAGACCAAAAAGTGACTTCACTAAAGTTAAAATGAACTATGCTATAGTAGCTCCTAGAATGTACAACGGCAGAACAGAATCTATTGTTAGTAGAATAACAGGTTTTGCTGATATGATACAGCTTACACACTTAAAGCTACAACAAGTGATGTCTAAGATGGTTCCAGACGGTGTTTATCTTGACGCTGATGGTTTAGCTGAGATCGACTTAGGTAACGGCACAAACTACAATCCTCAAGAAGCTTTAAACATGTTCTTCCAGACGGGTAGCGTTATTGGTAGGTCAATGAACTCTCTAGGTGAAGGTAACCCTGGTGCTGTGCCTATTAGAGAAATACAGTCTGGTGGTGGTGGCAACAAAATGCAAGCATTAATAGGTAGTTACAACTATTATCTTCAAATGATGCGAGATGTAACTGGTCTAAACGAGGCTAGGGACGGTAGCACTCCTGACAAAAACGCTTTGGTTGGTGTTCAAAAGCTAGCTGCAGCAAACTCTAACGTAGCTACTAGACATATACTACAGTCTGGCTTATTCTTAACAGCACAAGTAGCAGAAGCTTTATCGCTTAGAATATCTGATGTTATAGAGTACTCTCCAACAAAAGATGCTTTTGTACAAGCTATCGGAGCTCACAACGTAGCTACACTTGAAGAAATGGCAAACTTACACCTGTATGATTTTGGTATATTCTTAGAGTTAATGCCTGACGACGAAGAAAAACAAATGTTAGAAAATAACATACAAGTAGCCTTAGGTCAAAAACTAATAGACTTAGAGGACGCTATCGATCTTAGAGATATAAGAAACTTAAAGTTAGCTAATCAACTTCTTAAAATTAGAAGAAAGCAAAAGGCAGAAAGGGATCAAGAGATGCAGCAACAAAACATACAGGCTCAAGCTCAAGCGAACGCTCAATCACAGCAAGCTGTAGCTCAAGCTGAAGTACAAAAGCAGCAAGCTATGGTTCAAATGAATACTCAGTTAGAACAAGCTAAGACTGAGCTTAAAATACAACAATTACAGCAAGAAGCTTTGGTTAAGAAAGATCTTATGAAGTATGAGTTTGAATTAAACATGCAATTAAAAGATGTTGAAGCTAGAGCTAGCAGAGAAGCTGAGGTATCTAGAGAAGACAGAAAAGACGAAAGAACAAAAATGCAAGCCTCACAAAAGAGTGCTTTAATGGATCAAAAAGAAAAAGGCAAAGCCCCGCAAAGATTTGAATCATCAGGAAATGATGTTATAGGCGGAGGTATGCGATTAAACAAGTTTGATCCAAGATAACTATTAACTAATTATATTATATTATGGAAGAAGAAAAAAAAGAACCTATTGTTGAAGAGATTCAGCAAGAAACTCCAGAAGCTGTAGAACAACCTAAGGAGGAAGTAAAACAAGACTTTAGCAAGTTTGAATCTAAAGATGACGACTCTGTTTACAAAGTTAACTTGTCAACACCTAAAACAGAAGAGCCTGCTGTAGAAGAGCCTACCGAAGCCTTAAAAGAGATTGTTGAAGAAGTCAAGGCTGTAGAAGAGCAGCCTATAGAGCAAAAAGTTGTAGAAGAAGTTAAACAATCGAGTGAAACAAGTAATGATTTACCTGAAGGGGTAGACAGTTTAGTTAGCTTTATAAAAGAAACAGGTGGGTCTGTAGAAGATTACGTTTCGCTAAACAGGGACTATTCAGAGATGGATAATCAAGATGCTTTAAGAGAGTACTACTCTAAAACAAAGCCTCACTTGACAGGTGACGAGGTTGATTTTTTATTAGAAGATAATTTTTCATACGATGAAGAGATCGATGAAGAAAACGATATAAAAAGAAAAAAATTAGCGTTAAAAGAGCAAGTTGCCAGCGCTAAACAATACTTAGAAGATCAAAAAGCTAAGTATTACACCGATGTTAAAACCAACAATACTCTGTCTGAAGAACAGCAGAAAGCGGTAGATTTTTTCAATCGCTACCAAAAAGAATCAGAAGAAAACCAAAGAACTATAGAAGAAAGATCTTCAAGGTTTCAACAAAAGACTGATAATCTTTTTAGCGAAAAATTCAAAGGTTTTGAATTTAACTTAGGTGAAAAGAATTTTAGGTTTAATGTTAACAATAAAGATCAAGTAAAAGAAGAGCAAAGCGACATCAATAACTTTGTTAAGAAGTTTCTTGACAATGACGGTAACTTGACAAACGCAGACGCATACCACAAATCACTTTACACAGCAATGAATGCCGACGCTGTAGCAAAGCACTTTTACGAACAAGGTAAAGCAGATGCTATCAAGGATAGTGTTTCGAGTGCTAAAAATATAGACATGGCTCCAAGGCAATCGCTTAGCGATGGTGTAGAGACTGGTGGTGTAAAATATAGAGTTCTTGGTGATGATTCTAATTCGCTTAAATTTAAAATTAAAAAATAACTTTAAAAACATTTAATTATGGCAATTACTAATAACGCTGCTACTTTGAATGCTGTTCCTGCCCCGCAGAAACACACAAAGCAGTCTAATTACATTGACTTTACGGCTAGCGGCACCGCTGGTTGGGCACAACAACACTTACCAGATCTACTAGAGCAAGAAGCTGAAGTATTTGGTAACAGAACTATTTCAGGATTTTTATCTCAAGTAGGAGCTGAAGAGGCTATGTCTTCTGATCAAGTTATTTGGTCTGAGCAAGGTCGTTTACACTTATCATACACTGCAGCAGCACACGCTTCCAACGAAACGTTTACTGTAGCTAACGATGTAGATGGTAACGATATGACAGGTTCTCACGCTATTAGAGCAAACGATTTGTTATTAATCTCTAGTGCTACTAAAACTAAAAGAGGTATTGTATCTGATGTCACTGGTGATGTTATCACTGTTGAGCTATTTGAAAACGCTAGTTTCACTTCTGTGTTTGCAAGTGCTTCTCTATCTGTATTAGTTTACGGTTCTGAGTATCAAAAAGGTGCTAACGGTAGAGTTGGAGCTATTGAGCCTCAGTTCAAGTCGTTCACTAACAAGCCAATCATAATCAAAGACAAGTATGAGATCTCTGGATCTGACACTACTCAAATTGGTTGGGTTGAAGTTTCTGGTGAAGATGGACAAAATGGATACTACTGGTACTTAAAAGCTGAAGGTGATACTCGCGCTCGTTTTGCTGACTACCTAGAGATGACTATGTTAGAGTCTGAGAAAGGTGCTGCTACAAACGACGTTGATGGCTATTTAACTGTCGACGGTGCAGCTTCTACTGGTAAAGTAGGTACTGAAGGTTTATTCTCTGCTATTGAAACTCGTGGTCACGTTACAACTGGTATTACTGGTGTTAACGCTGCTACTGATTTAGCTGAGTTTGACGCTATCTTAGCTGAATTTGACAAGCAAGGTGCTATTGAAGAAAACATGATGTTTGTAAACAGAGACGTGTCTCTAGCTATGGACGATATGTTAGCTTCTATGAACTCTTACGGTGCTGGTGGTACATCTTACGGTGTATTCAACAACTCTGAAGACATGGCATTAAACTTAGGCTTCTCTGGTTTCCGTAGAGGATCTTACGATTTCTACAAGTCTGATTTCAAATATTTGAATGACAAAGGAACTCGTGGAGGTTTAATTGATACTGTTAACGCTATTCGTGGGGTTATTGTACCTGCAGGTGTATCTTCAGTCTACGATCAACAATTAGGTAGAAACTTAAAGCGTCCGTTCTTACACGTTCGTTATAGAGCTTCTCAAATGGAAGATCGTAAAATGAAAACATGGGTGACTGGATCAGTTGGTGGACAATTCACTTCTGATTTAGATGCTATGGAAATGCACTACTTATCTGAAAGATGTTTAATCGTTCAGGGTGCTAATAACTTCATGTTGATGAAGTAAGCAACATTACTTAAAGGGGAGATTAAGTTCTCCCCTTTATTTTTTTTATTAACTATTATTATATTATATTATGGCTAAAAAGCAAACCGTAGCAAAAGCTACACCGAAGGTTGAAGTAGAACAACCAGAAATCAAAGCTACAAACAAGATGGTTGAAGTTGCTATCAAAAAGCCTCAACCAAAAAAACCTGAATGGGAAGTAAAAGATAGAACTTACTTTCTATCAGACAATAGAAGCCCACTGAGCTACAAGCTTAAAACAACAAACATTTATTATTTTGACGAAGACAAAGGATACGAGCGTGAGCTTAAGTATACTTCTAATCAAAGAACACCGTTCGTAGATGAATTTGTTGGTGATGGAAGATTAGAGCACGTTATATTTAGAAACGGAGTTTTAACAGTACCGAAGTCTAAAACAGTGCTGCAAAAAATGCTTTCCTTGTATCACCCTCAAAAAGAAGTTGTATTTCACGAGATAATGCCTCAAAAAGAAGCTGCTAGTGAGTTAGACTTCTTGGAGTTCCAAGTTGAAGCGTTAAGTATAGCCAAAGAACTAGACATTGATACTGCTGAAGCTGTTATGCGTGTAGAGTTAGGGTCTAAGGTGTCTAAGATGAGTTCTAAAGAACTTAAACGAGACTTGCTATTATTTGCTCGAAACAATCCTGGTTTATTCTTAGAACTTACTACAGACGAAAACGTAACGCTTAGAAACTTTGGTATCAAAGCTGTTGAGTTTGGAATAATTAAATTATCTCAAGATCAACGTACATTCATTTGGGCTTCTAACGATAGAAAACTAATGACAGTACCTTATAACGAGCATCCATACTCAGCTTTAGCCGCTTGGTTTAAGACTGACGAAGGCTTAGAGGTGTATAAGAGTATTGAAAAGCGCTTAAACGTGTAATTACTTTATGGAGGAGTGGTTGTTCGTTGAGCAGCCACTCTAATCCATAAAAAATTATTACATGGCGGTAAATATAGACACAGTATATCAAACAGTATTAGCTATAGCCAACAAAGAACAAAGAGGTTACTTAACACCTCAAGAGTTCAACCTTATGGCTAGCCGAGCTCAAAGAGAAATATTTGAGCAATATTTTTACGATATAAATAGATTTAGTAGAATGCCTGGCAACTCAACAGAGTTCTCAGACATGCTTTATATATTAGAAGAAAAGGTAGCTCCGTTTAGAGTTAACGGTGTGCTTTTAACATCAGACGCAAAACCTTTTGAAGATACTTTTGAACTTGACATAGCGGGCTGGTCAGAAGTAGCAGCTGGTAACGGTGTTGTATCCCATGAAGCTCCATCTTCCACAAATAGTTATAACGGTGGTTTAAAAATTCTACAAAACGCTAACAGTGCTATTCACATAGCGGAAAGTGATACTAACGTTGCTTTAACAGCGGGTAAAAAATATGTAGTAAATTGGGAAATTGTAGCTATGGACGAGCCATCTGGCTACAAAATACATATTGATGACGCAGGGCTTAATAATATTGGTCACACCATAAATGAACCTTCAATTGGTTCTTTCAGCTTTACTTTTATAGCAGACGCCACTAGTAATCACAATATAAGATTACAAAATTCAGATACTACTAACGCGGGTAAATATATAACTTTTGGCAATGTATCTATTGAAGAAGTAGATGACACAACTATAGGTGATGGTGGTACTAACGCTTTGTATCGATTAGGTGGAGTTACTTGGCAAAACTACGGTGCTAGCTACGCTAAACAAGTACCTGAAGTCACTGCTGGTCAGATAAAAAAATATAATGTATCTCCACTAGCTAGACCAACGAGGTCAAATCCTGTTTACGTTAGAACTAGTGCTAACTCGATAGAGTTACACCCAGCGGCTAACCCAAGTTTAGATCAAATAAAACACAGCTACGTTAAAACGCCAACAGACCCTTATTGGGGTTATGTTGTTGTTCCTAAGTCTCAAGGTGGCAACGAGTATCCTTTGTACGACTCTAGCACCGCTGTAGATTTTGAGCTACACGAGTCAGAAGAAACAACTTTAGTTAACAAAATATTAGAGCTTGCTGGAATAATAGCTAAACAACCAGATCTAATTCAAGCTGGGGCTGGCAAAGATGCGTCTGAATTTCAAAAAGAAAACTCATAAAACATGGCATTAATAACACAAACAGATTCTCAGTATTATGGTGGCAGCGATTTAGGCAGTTATCAGTTTACTTCTTTACAAACTATTATAGATCAATTTATACTAGCATACGTAGGTGAAGATAAGATTATATCTAAGATAAGAAGACCAGACGTAGTTTTTCATGCTCAAAGAGCAATGCAAGAGTTTAGCTTTGATACTTTTAAATCTATAAAGGCTCAAGAGATAAAAGTTGGAAACACTTTAACCATGATGCTACCTAAAGATTATGTTAACTACGTTAAGATTTCTTGGGTTGACAATTCAGGTATTCATCACCCTTTGTACCCTAACAGAGACTCGTCAAATCCTAGTAGTATAATACAGAACGCAGACGCTACTTATAGGTTTGACCATGACGGCGATGGCGATACGGAAGAAGCAGGTGAAGATACTTTAAACTACAACTCTGAGTCTCATAGCTGGAGTAAGTATAAGTCTGGTACACCACCAGAGAATCAAAACGAAGCGTTTGAGTATGATGAAGAAAACATATACTCTTACAACGAGGGAAGAAGATACGGTATAGATCCAGAAAGAGCACAGTCTAACGGTACTTTTTATATAGATCCTAAAACTGGTAGGATACACTTCTCGTCTAACATGACTGATCAATACGTTGTGCTAGAATATATAAGTGATGGCCTAGGAACAGAAGAAGAAATGAAAGTTCACAAGTTTGCTGAAGAAGCAATGTACAAGTGTATAGCATACGCTATCTTGTCTACTAGAAGAAATACGCCAGAGAACTTAGTTCAAAGATTTAGAAGGGAAGCTTTTGCAGCTAAAAGAACAGCTAAGCTTAGACTTTCTAATATAAAACTCAATGAACTAGTTCAGGTAATGCGCGGTAAATCAAAACACATAAAACACTAATACATGCCGGAATTAAAGAGAGGTTTTGAAAAAGGTAAAATGAATAAAGACCTTGACGAAAGGTTGCTTCCTAGCGGTGAGTATAAGCACGGCTTAAATATAGAGGTGACTACGTCTGAGAGTTCTAATGTTGGCGCTGTCGAAAACTTAATTGGCAACTATAACCTTAATACTATATCTTATCACGAGCCGTTTTACGATGGCTTAGAGCAAGCGTTTGATAGAGATGGTTATCCTATGGGGTATAACTATACTTACACTTTTGGTGGACAAGCAGGGTTTAGCAGTAATGCTGAGGTTGTTGGAACTACAGTAGATGATAAGACAAAAAAAATATACTCTCTTATAGCTAGAGTGTTAGACTATGGTGTTACATCGGTTGGATCGTACGGAAACGTAGAAACAGGGGTTAGATCAGACGCTATTGTAGAAACTCCTAAAACTTCCCAAAACACAACTAAAATAGTTTTTAGCGATATATATGAGGTTAAAAGACCTTTCGGTGTTATTGAAGGAGGAAAAAGAAATACCAAGGCTAACCCTACGGCTACAACTAACGCTACTACCGTCATAACCGAAAACTACACTGAAATTATAGTTACCGACTCTGCTTACTTTAACTACTTAAACGGTATAAAATCAGGCATGACTGTTCAAGCTGTACTACCAGATGGCACTAATCTTTGGGAGGCTAATGGAACAATAACTGTAATTCTTGCAACACCTCAATTTGACATACCTTCATCTTATTTAATACTAAGACTTAGTAACCCGTCTACAGGAACTATAAACTTAACGGCAGCAAACTTAAATGCTGGCGCTGTTTTAAAGTTTAGTGACGAAAGGCTTTTAAACTTTGAGCCATCAAGTAAAATTTCTTACACAGACACTAATGGTAGCAGCGTTACTAGTCCTACTCCAATAGATAACAAGATAACTGGTATAAACACTTTTGATGGTTTACTTTATTTTACTGACGGTAAAACTGAGCCTAAAAAAATAAATATTGAAAACTCTAAAAGAGGTACGCTAAACGTCAACCCTTATCACGAGACTAAGTTTGTTTATAAAAATCACTTAGGTGAATTTGCTTCAGAAAAGCTTACGCTAGAGCATATCACCGTAATAAAAAGAAGTCCTTTAAATCCTCCTGTTATTAAAATGCGTAACACTCAGTTAAAAGGGCAGGTTAACAAAATAGGTGTAACTAACACAGCTGGAGATGAGGGTGCAGGAACAGACTTTACTAGCTACACCAAAGGGAATGCTTTTAACTTTACTATAGCAGAAAATGTAGAGCACGAAAAAGTAGAAATAGCATTAAACATAGACTCTGGTGGTAACTACAGATCAATAAAAGCAGGTGACAAACTAGTATTAAAAAACAATGGCTACGAAGTATATCTAGAGGTTACTGACAGCTCAGCCACAACTATAAGCACTAAGTTCATAGAAGCTAACGCTCTTTATCTTGAAAAGCCACCAAATCAAGCGGCTATAAAATGGGAAGCTAGCCTGTATGAAAGCGGTAAATCAAAGCATCCAGCAAAAGCCATGTGGGAAAAGCAGTTTATTAGAATAGCCTACAGGTGGAAATATGAAGATGGCGAAGTATCAGCTTTATCACCTTTTTCTGAAGTTTGTTTTTTACCTAGAGATCGATACAGTTATTCTTCTAAAGATAGCTACAACACCGCTATGATAAACGATTTAAGGGAGCTTACTATAAGTAACTTCTTACCTTTAGGCACGCCAAAAGACGTGGTTCAAGTAGATATAGTAGCTAAAGAAGACAAAGTGGCAAACTTGTATCTTTTAAAAACAATTAAAAAAGGAGACTACAAGGTAAACGCTAGCACAGGCTTTAGAGAATATGAGTTTGATAAAGACGCTTTTGAGGGCGTTTCAAACGCTGGTCACGGAAGGTTTGTTGCTACCGGTAGTGCGTTAGGATCTGTACTTCCGTCTGACCAACTGCTAAGGCCTTTTGATTCTGTACCTAGAACAGCAGTAGCTCAAACTATATCTGCCTCAAGATTAATATATGGTAACTACAAAGCAAACTACGATCTAAAAGACGCGGCTGAAGATAATATAGAGTTGAACTATAACGACTGGCGAGGCAATTTTTCTTTACACTCAGATCCTTATAAGTGGCAAACAAACCATAGTAACGGAAAGTTTTACGGTTATCCAGCTTTAAAGGCTGGTAGATCATATTCTGTTGGTATGGTTTATAAAGATAGATTTGGTAGAGAATCATCTGTAGTTATAGGCGACAAGTACACTTTAGATATAGGTTATCAAAGAAGAGATCAAATTGATAGATTGAGATTAGATGTAGCTCACAACGCTCCAAGCTGGGCGGAATATTTTAAATTCTTTATTAAAGAATCCTCAGCTGAATTTTACAATATACCTTTGCAAGCGCATTATCCGTGTAATGTAGACGACAATGATAACGCTAGTGAAGTTTGGTTATCTTTTTCTTCTGCAGATAGAAACAAAGTTCAAGAAGGAGATTTTTTAATATTAAAAAAAGGTCATTCTAGATGGCAAGACGGCCTTGGAGCTACAGACGCGCACATATCAGGTATGGGCGATAGAAAATATAAAATATTAGATATATCAAATGAAGTTCCAGATGACTCTATTCCAGAGGAAAGAGTACCGTCCGGCGAAGACAAAGCTGGTAAGTTTTTTGCTAAAGTGAAAATAGACAGAGCTATTATCGCAGCTTTTGGTGTACAGCCAGGTAATGATGGTTCTTGGAGAAAGTATTGGCAGTCTGATAACATATATTCGACTACCGGCGGCACCAACAACCCAAACCCAGCTATATTTGAGGTAGAACCTAGAGACAAATTAGATATACCTGTATATTATGAGGTTCCTAGAACTTATCCTGTAAAGCTAAAAGAACAAAACGCGTATGAGTTTATTAATCCCGGAGATAGAATTTACATGTACTACAAAGCTGGGGCTCAATCTGGGCAAACGACTGAGCTACGTGAGGAGTTTATGCACGATGCTAGTAGGAGAAGAGCTTGGTATAATTTAACCACAACTGTAGTTAGCGTAGCTGGACCTGAGTTTCCAGATGGACCTACAGCTGTAACTGTTGATACGCCTTTTACTTTGCCGGTATTACACGCGTACGATAGCGATGGTAATGGCTCTTTAGACACCAATTCAAACAATTATCAAAGAGCTGGCACTGTTTGGTTTATTAGAGAGGACGGATCTTTTGCTACGGCTAAAATATGGCACTCTAGCTCAGAGGCTACGTACGGAACGTCTGGCACGGTACTATATATAAAACCTGAAGTCCACAACGGAATGTTTTGCTTGCCTTTTTCTAATTGCTTTAAGTTTGGTAATGGTGTTGAGTCTAATAGAATACAAGATGACTTTAACGCTCCGTTAATGGAGAACGGCGTAAAGGTGTCAACTACATCAGATAACTATAAAGAAGAAGACAGAGGCAATGGATTAATATTCTCAGGTATATACAACTCTAAAAATGGAGTAAACAACTTGAATCAGTTTATTAGTTCTTCGGGAATAACTAAAGACTTAAACCCTCAGTTTGGCTCTATACAAATACTAAACGCTAGAGACACAAACATAACTACAGTTTGCGAGCATAAAGCGGTAAAAGTGTTAGCTAACAAAGATGCTTTATTTACAGCATCAGGAGCTAATCAAGTGACTTCAACTAAAAACGTGTTAGGTCAAACTGTTCCGTATGCTGGAGAGTTTGGTATAGGTACGTTAAGATCTTCTTTTATCAACGAAGAGTTTAGATCCTATTTTGTAGACCCTCATAGAAATAAAGTTTTAAGATTATCAAACGACGGATTGACAGCTATATCTGACGCTGGTATGGGAGACTACTTTGGAGATGCACTAGATGAAATATCTGCCGCGGTAGGTTCTTACAATAGAGATAAAGGTGAATATGACTTAACGTTACATTACAACGTTACGAGCACTAGTAAGACTGTAGAAACAATTTCTTACTCTGAATTTGTTAAAGGCTGGACCTCTTTTAAGTCTTACGTTCCAGACGCTGGTGTTTCTCTTGACTCTAACTATTACACGATGGTCGGAGGCTTAGTTTACTTGCACGATGAGAAAAACTACAGTGGTGGCGACGTTGCTAGATGTAACTATTATGGCACGCAATACAAGTCTTCTATAACAACTATATTTAACGATGCACCTGCTGCTGTCAAAAGCTTTCAAGCTATAAACTACGAGGGAACTCAGTCTAAGATTATAAAGCCTGATGTTTCTGTAGATAATAGTGGCGCTTCAGTTTCTAGCGGATCTAGTGACAGCATAACTTTAGCAACATCAAACACCGCTATAGCAGCTGGACAAACAGTAAGCCTCGACGACGGTATTAAAGTAGGCGTTGTAAAGTCTATAAGTGGTACCTCGCTAACCTTAGTAGACAATGTTGCTGCCACGGTGGGAGGTGGCGACGCTTTAATTTTTAGCGATAACGAATACTACAATAACACAGCTGTAAACGGCTGGTCTGTAGAAAGCATAATAACAGACAAGCAAAGAGGTTCTATACATGAGTTTAAGGAAAAAGAAGGTAAATGGTTTAATTACATACATGGTGATGAGCTAGACGGTAGTAACTTACCAACATCACAAGAGTTTAACGTACAAGGACTAGGTAGAATAGACTCTATTGGCTTTGGCGGAGCAACTTTTGGCACTAGCACGGTTTCTTTAACTACTACGTTAACTGGAGATGGAGCCAGTACTACTACTGTAGTTGTTCCATCAAGCACCATACAAAACGGTGCTAATCAAAATACTTTAGGCACGCAATCAATAGTGCTTACAGCTCCAGCTTGCGGTGCAATTACATCTGCAAACATAACAGTAGGAACCTTACCTAGCGGCATCACTTCAGTTAGTGTGCCTAGTGCTCAAACGATCATGCCTGGAAATACTATAACCCTAACTGTAACGCTAAGTTCAGCTGTTATTTCTTCAAACACGTCCTACGCTATACCTATAGAGGTTGACCTTGTTGACATTTGTCAAGACCACGAGTTTCAAGTAACAATAAATCAGCCAGTAAACTACACGTATGACATAAGCGGGTTAAGTGATTACTCTGTGTTTGCGCCGTCATACGATGCTTCAGGAAACGCAACGTTTAATTTATCTGGACAAAGTCAACTATATAGCACGTCTGGAGCAGCACAAGAGACGTTCTCTGCAACTTTCACGGCTCAACCGGGCTATGTGTTCTCTGCTGATGACTTTGATCCTACAGAAGCTTTTAATACAGCATCTCACTGGTCTTATACTGAAGTGTATACTTACAACGGTGAAGGTCAACCCACAGCGGTTACGTACACGTATTCTTACCAAGGTCAAGCTGACAACCCAGATCCAAGCGACGATGGTATTTCAGCTCTTGACTTAGTAACCTTCCCTAGCCCAACAATGAACGATGGTGATGTTGAAGTTGAAGAGCAGGTAATACCTGACTCTTTAACTAGAAACGTAAGTGTAGTAATGGTTGATAACACAACAGGCTTATCTTTAGCTAACGCTAGTGTTCAAGGAATTTCAGCTGAGGTAATGGACGGTGACAATCAAAATACGCTGCAAAGTCTTTCTATGGTTATAACACCAAACTTAGGTTTTGACCTTGCTGCCGCAGCAGACTTTTCGACAACAGGTCTAACAATAACTACGAACGCCGGCACAGCTAACACTAACGATATAACGGTCTCTTACTCTGATGGGGCTTTTGGAACAGTTTTAGTTGATGTTTTGTTTGGTAGCTTAACTATAACGGAAGACGTCGTTTACACTGTAAAAATAAGAGAATCTGAAGAAGTTACAGCATCTACTTCAGGCCAATCATTTACTGTTGCTATAGTAAACACCGCCGGCACTGAAACTCCAATTTTAACCGCTGGAACAGGTTATTCAGCTACGCAGACTGTAAATGCGTCTGATGACAGTAGTGAAAATGACGTGTTTACCGTTTCTAGCGATGGTGGCACAACGGTTGGCACAACGCAAAGAACTGTAGCTACTGTAGTTATAGAAACTGATAGTGGCCTTTCTTTTGGAACTGGCGCTGGAGAGCATGATATGGCGCTGTCTGTTGACGATATTTCAAGATGGGAAGTGTCTTACGCTTTAAGCGCTAACTCTGATGGAGACGCTAACGGTAAGGTTACTTATACTATAAAGTACACTGGAACAGGCACGTCTAACACTTTTGATCCAGTAGATACCTTAAAAACTCAAAAAGTACAGCTAACATAAAATAATTAAATGGCATTAATAACTATAAAAATAACCGGTAATATAAACAACTCTGTTCAAGTAGGAGACACTTTATTTTGTTCTCCAGAAACTTTTGACAGCGGTTTTGATACGGTGCAAAGTTTTAACAATATATCTAAAGTTGGGCCTATAGAGGAGATAAGAAGACTTAATGGCTATGGGTATATATACGTCGATGCTGATGTAACCATAACTCCTCCCGCGGCTGGAGACTTCTTGTTCTTTAGCAAAAGTAGCATGGCTAACATCAGTTCTTTGTTAGGTTACTATGCAGAAATCAAGATGATAAACGATTCTACAGATAGAGCTGAGATATTTAACGTCAGCGCTGAGATAGCTCAAAGTAGTAAATAAGCGTATAAAAAAGTAATAATAGTATAGTAAATTAAAAAGTATGAGCAATAAAAATAACGATCCAATACACTACAGTAACAGCCCTATGAAATTCTTAGGAGCCGTAGCTCAGTTGGCTGGTGGTCTAATAGGTAGAGGTAAGAAGAAGGAAGCCTTAAAAGCGGCTAACGAGCAAGCCGCGTTGGATAAGGAGGCATATAGAAATACGGAAATAACAAATCCATACGAAGATCTTGAAAACACTATGGAAGACCTAACTGTTAACACGCAGCAAGCTGAGTTTCAAAGAAAGGCTATGGAGCAACAGCAGGCTAACATGATGGGTAGCATGGAACAGGCAGGTGGTTTTGACGCTGGTAATATTCAAGCTATGATGGGCGCGGCAAATCAACAAGCTCAGCAAGCGTCAGCTAGTATAGGTGCTCAAGAGTCTGCTAATACTAAAGCTTCAGCTCAAGCTGCCGGCGCTAACCAAATGGCGAAGGCTCAAGGAGAATCAGAACGTCAATCAAGACAAGCTGACATGAACGCTAATCTAATGAACATGTCTAGAGAAGACGCGGCTAACGCTCAAGGAGCAGTTGATCAGTCGACAGCAGATATTGTCGGTGGAGGCGCAGGTATAATTGGCGGTGTTGCGGGTATGCTTTCTGAAAGATCTATGAAGAAAAACATTAAGAAAGTTGGTGAGTCTCCTAGTGGTCTTAACGTATACAACTTTGAGTACAAAAACAAAAAACACGGTAAAGGTAAGTTTCAAGGTGTTATGTCCGACGAAGTACCTTCATACGCGGTTGTTAGTAGACCAGGAAAGCCTGACATAGTAAACTACAATTTAATTGACGTAGTAGCTAAATCTATTAAAGGTAACAAAAAATAAAATATAATTATGGCTGAAGAAAAAAAAGACAATAAAACTTTTGGTAGCGGAAAGTCGTTCGGAGCGGGAGCATCAGTTCCTGGAAGCTGGACATCTAGAGTTGACTGGGGTAAAGTAGCTTCAGATTTAAAAAACGTAGAAGATTTAATATCTGGTAACACTGAAAGACAGTTAAGACGAAAAGAAGAGGCTCAAGAACTAGGCTTTGCAGATCGTAAAGAAATGCGTCAAGCTAAAAGAGCTGACAAGAAAGCTTTAAGAAAAGATAAAAAAGCTCAAAAAGATCAGCTGAAAGAAATGCAAGATAAAGGTTACGCTGATAAAGACGGTAACTTGACAGATGCTGGCAAGGCTGAAAAAGAAAGAAGAGACCAGGAGTTTAGCGAAAAACAATGGGATCAGATGGAGGAAGAGGAGATTGATCAAGCTGAAGAAAATCAATACGAAGAAAATGATTCTCCAGCAACATTTAAGTCTTACTTTCCCCTACACAGTAAAAAATCACCTATGAAGTTTGGTGGTGGTGACGCTGGTTTCATCGCTAACTACAGAAAAAGTTCTCCAAAGCAAGTTAATTACGGCGATATTAGATCTCAAATAGACGCCGTTGCAGACGCATACAAAAGTCAAGTTGAAGTTTTAGCTAAAAAAGAATTAGAAGCTTACGATATAAACGAGGCTAGCGCAGAGGGTTTTAAAGGCTTTGGTAATGGACAAAACATGGCCACAGAATACTTTACAGCTCAAAAAGAAGAGTTAGCAAGACTAAAAAACGAAGCCGCTAAAACAAGATATGGAGGAAAAAGGTATAAAAACTTAAAGCTTAAAATGCAAGAGATAGAAGATAACTCTATCAACATGAATAATAGAATGAAAGAGCTTCAAGATGCTAAACTAGAATGGGTTACTGCAAATGGATATGGACCTGAAGGAAACGGTATTAGCACTTACTCTAATGGTTCTAGTCAAGAAAAAAAACACTACTTAAACGAAATATTTTCTAAAAACGCACCTGTTCAGATGATTGACGGGCAAATGACTTTTACTATTAAAGATCCAACCACAGGTGAACCAAAGCAAATGACTTTAGAGCAAGCTACGGAGGGCGTGTATAAAATAGACGAAAGAAGCAGGACAGCGTTAAAAAATCAACGAGATGCTTTACGTAAATCAGTTAAAGATAACTTAAGTTTTGACGAAGGCGCTATTCAATCAGACTTAGACTACATGCTTAGAGACGCTAATGACAACCAGCTTATGTCTTGGATGTATGATGACTTAAATGGAACTGGTAGAAGCTTTATAGAAGACTTTGCCGCAGCCAACACAGGCTTGAGTGAGGAAGACTTAAACCCTTCGTCGGATCTTTGGAAAAAAGAAGGCTTTGTAGATGCTTTGAGAGAAGAGATTAAAGAGTATTATTTAGAGATGTCTAGAAGTACCTATAACAAATATCAAGTAGCAAGCAACAATAAAGGTATTCCCAGCAATCCAGTGGGTAATACTTTTGAAGAAGGATTTGAGCAATTTTTAGAGTCAAATACTGAGTAAATCAAGTGATAATAAATATAGCCAAAGTGAGGTTACATCTTCGTCCGTAAGCTTTGCAACTAATTAGGACGTAGAAGAAGAGTAATTAAAAATTTATTATCATGCCTAGATATTCAGTAGACGATAAAGTCTATAACATTCCAGAAGACAAGGAACAAGCTTTCCTTAAAAAATTTCCAAACGCAAAACTAAAGATAGATGCTCCGTTCAAAATGCATGACGGAACTGAAGATCCTGAAACACATCCAGAGGGAAACGAAGTAGACGTGACGACAACAGATCCAAGCGACACGTCGAATACGGGATCAGAGTCGGAAGATATTTCTTCGGATTCACAAAAGACAGAAGATAAACCCATTGGCGATGTACTACCTGAGGTTGAGATTCAAGCAGACCGTGTATTAAGCTTTGATGAGTTTATTATAGCTGCACAAGATAGACCTGAAGAAATGGCCTCTGACTACAGCCCTGAAAAAGAGCTAAGAGACAAGCTTAAAGAATTCCATGGAGAAGACTCTAGCTTCGAGTTTGATAGAGGCATTCAGTTTCCAGGCTTTGGTAAAGATGACATTATAATAACTAACAAAGACGGAGAAGAGACTAGAATAGTCTTACCTACAAGAAAAACAGATCTACAAGACGTAACATTTACACAAGCCTATAAAGAGTACTACCAAGCAGTAACAGGCGAAGAGTTTGACGAAAACGATCAGCAAACTATAGTTGACGCTTCTCAAGAAATGTACGATCTGTACGGTAAGAAAAACTTTCATCACGACGGAACGTACGCTGACTTTATGGCGGAAATTAAGCCTATATATCAAGAAAGCAAGTATGTAACTTACTACGATGAAAAAGGAAGAAAAAAGTCTAGAAGGGTAAAAGGATCTACAATCATAAGCGGCGTTCAAAGAATGGACGATGGAACTTTTGTGGACTTAAGAAATCCACAGGTTATGACAATGGTAGATGGAAAATCTGTCACTAACCACGAGCCTATAACGCAAGCTAGAATAGACGAGTTCTATCGAAAAATGTTCATGTATGAAGAGTCTGAGAAAGCTAAAAAATTACTAGGCAACAGTTTAATAAGTGAAAAGCAAGAAAGCGCTAGCGACGTTACTGAAAATATATTAAACAACAAGGGTAACACAAACGAACAATCATTAGAGTTTCAAGAGGATTTAACCGAAGAGCAAAAAGCAGAGCTGAAGGAATTAGGTCTTACTGAAGAAGACGTACAAGCCAATATAATGACAACAGTAGATCTGTTAAATTATGTTGATGATAAAAACGATATAGCGTTACAAAAAACAAAAGAAGCTTACGAACAAAGAGTAGCAGATGGTACTTTTACAGGAACTTTTGATGAGTACAAGGAGATAGCTTACGATCAAGAAAAATTAAACTCTGACTTTTCTAATTATATAGAACCTGCTTATGCAGAGTTTAATACGTACTATGAACAACAATATGCCGACCTTATACAAGCAAACGAAGAAGCTATAACAAATAGCATTGATCAAGAGCTTGAGCCAGAGCTGCTAGATTTTCAGCTTAAAATAAAAAACAAATCACAAAAAATAGTAGATAAAAAAGCTAAAGAAATATCTAACAGACTAAACAAAGAAGTAGAAGATCTTGTAAAGTCTGGGGAGTTTGGTCCACAGCCAAAAACTCAAGAAGAGTTAGACGCAATAACTGAAAAAGCAAACAAATGGCTTAACGAAAACTTCAAGAAAGAAATTGACGCTGTCATAGAGCAGGTTAACTCTGATCAAGAGATAGAGTTTAGTGAATTTGAGGTAGAGTACAACAAGAAAAAAGATGAGCTTTGGAAGCTAAAAACAAAAGAAGTAGCTTCTGATCTTAACGAAAACATGGCTAACGCTTGGAATGCAAAAGTCAAAGAGCTTCAAAATGAATACACGCAGCAATGGAACCCTGGTACAACCACTATACCAGACAGTGTTGTAGCATCTTCTTTTACTAGGCTGTCACGAGATGGTTTTGCGCAGATGACTACGGAAAACAAAAACATGGCCCTGAGCATTGAGTGGGAGGCCGTTGAGCGTGGTTTAATAGAAACTGGATACAGCGCGGATGAAGTACAAATAATGAAAGAAGAGTACTTCTATAAAGCATACGAAAAGCTAGCTTATGACGCGGACGGTCAAAAAAGCTCTGCAGAACTAATAAACTCTGCTAACAAAGCTATACAGCAGCTCGACAAGATAAGAAAAGAGAATGGTAGCTTAGACAGTGAAGAACAAGAGGCTTACGATTTAGCTTTAGAAATAATAGATGCTCCAGAAAAAATGAGCGGATTAGGTCTTAGGAACTTCTACATGGGTCTTGCTGACGCTAATCTTGCAGACTATATACCTATCGTCGGAGACGTAGTAGACTTACTAGACAAGAGAGCTATTAAGAAAATAACAGACAAGCCAGTTGAAGAAAGGTCTGAAGGTGAAAAGTTAATGCTTAAGATGTACGTATCAAACGCGCAGATGCAAAGTAAAGCTAGCAGTTTATCTAACGCCTACGCCTCTGGGTTTGGTTTGTCTAGTTCTATTAGAATGATGGCTGAGTTTGCTTTAATGTATACTCCAGCTGGTTGGGCTAGCAAAGGTGTTAAGCTGGGGATAAACTCTATAAACAAGCTAGGGTTAACCTACTTAGCTAAGTATGGTGACGATGTTTTAAAAGCTTACTCAAAGTCATCTAAAGGATTTAATCTTACAGCTAAGCTAGAAAAAAAGTTTCCAATATTAGGTAGTGTTAAAAATCCTAAATTAATTATAGATCCAAACGGAGCTACAGCAAAAACTCTTCAATTTCTAGCTGGTACAACCACTATGACAACTATAGGTACACCTAGAGTAATAGGTAATACTTACGCTGGTATGACTCCTGAAATGGCTATATCTTACTCTGAAGTTGGAGACACTTACGTAGAAGTTATCAACGAAATATCTGAAGGCCAGTCGTTTAAAGAAGCTTTTGCTAAAGAATACGGTAAAGAGTGGGTTCAATTTGCTTCTGAAAGATTTGGAGCATATCTTCCCGGTATATCAAAGTATATAAAAGGAGCGACAGGCTTAGACGCTTTAGACAACATCGGCGCTAGAATGTTTATGGGTAGGTTCATGAAAAAGTTTGGAATAAAGCCAAACGATACCGTTGCGTTTATTAATAAAGTGCAAGAAAGAGGTGGTTGGAACGGTATGATCGGTGAGATGATGGAGGAAATAATTGCTCAGCCGCCAACAAATCTTATTGATGGTAGACCTCTAACAGAGGGTATGGACGCTGACTTTTACGAGCAAACGTTTATATCAACAGCAGCGATACAAGGTATGTTTGGAGCGCTGAAGCTTGGGGGTAGAGCAAAAAGCTTTATAAACAATAAAATAAGTAAGCCAAAATACCAAGTAGGAAAAGTAACCTACGACACAGCTGAAGAAGCTTATGAAGCCGCGAAAAAAATGAAAGAAAACGGTGAGTTAACAGCTGACACTAAAATTGTTATTAAAAGAGATTTTGAAGCTTACGATCAAATGTCTGAGCTTTTAGAAGGTACAGACATTGAGATTGAAACAAACAACGCTCAGTTAGAAATAAACGACAGAACAGCCGCTAACGAGATAGAAGCTATTAGCATGTTAGATCCAGACCAGGTGAAAACGGTTGAAGACAACAAGAAAAAGCTAGAAGAAATAACAAATAAATGGAAAAATAGCGAACTAAATAGAGACTCTCAAGAATACAAAAATGACAAAGCTCTTTTTCAATCTCTTCAAGAGCAGAACAATGAAATACTAGATCCTGTTTTAGCTAAAATAAACGAAAGACAAAGCGCTGAAGATCTTAAGAAAGGAACAAGCTTAATACAAAAGTGGAAAGACAGGCTTAAACTTGACAACATAAACATAGTTTCAGTACCTAGAGAACAAGCTAGAGACTTAGCTATAGACGGAATAGTAGAAAACAGTTTAAATCAAGTTTCTTTAGATAGACTTAACACTGAAGTACAAACCTTTATTAATGCTGAAACAGGCAAAAGAATGTTTGTTGACGCTTATACTGGCGTGGAAATAAGTAACAAACAATTACTTGACGCTGGTATTAACTACGAGGCTATTGTTCAAGAGGCGCAAAACAACGTAGACGATTTTAAAACAACACATGGGTTTACTACTCCAATGAGAAACGGTAGGCAAACTATTGTTATAAACAAAGAGTCAGCTATAAACATGGGTAGAGGAAACGTTGCTGCTCACGAGTTCATGCATGTTCTACTAAACAAAACTTTTGCTAATAATCCAGAGACAGCGTTAGCTGTTGGTAGAGCTTTAGAAAGTTATTTACTTAACATCGATCCTAAAAACGTAAGAAACACAGACTTTAGAAGAAGACTAGAAGGATATAGAGCTAGTCAGGGCGAGATAGTTGCAGCTGAAGAAACTTTAACTCTGTTTTCTGATGCGTTAGCTAACGGTGAAATTAAGTTTAATGAAACAACTTTTACTAAAATAGGTGACATAATACGTAGGGCTTTTTCTGCTATAGGCGTTAGAGTAAACTTTGACTCGGCTGAAGATGTTTTTAACTTTGTTAGAGACTACAATAATACTGTAGCTAAAGGTAAAAACTTAAGCGCCGGCATGAGAAGAACTATGTCTCAAGGAGCTAGGGTTTCTGGTGAGATAGCTTATGGAAGTAGAGAGTATAACAAGTTGTTGCAAGAGTTAGGCTACATGCAGTCTGCAGAGTCTAGAATGTCTAAGGAAGACGGGGACTTAAAGTCTGATTTCGACCAGTACACTTTAAACGAAGACGGAACTCCTAAGTATAATACTCAAGAAGAATTTAAACAGTCTGAGGATTACTACAACGCTTATACTCAAATAGTAGACTCAACATCTCTTGATGGTATTATAAAAAGAGGTATGACTGAGTTCGGTCTTAAGGGGGCTGCTCTAGACGAGTTTACTAGAAAAGTAAAAGAAGAAATAGGGTTAAGATATTTAGGGAAAATAAATAAGAAGACAGGTGAGAGAGGAAGAGGCTTTGATGTAGTCGCTACAAACGGTAGTTTATTCGGCTGGTTAACAGGTGTTGCTGGTGGTCAAGGTAAGTCTATTATATTTAGAGCTAAGGGTGATGTAATGAACCAATATAAAAAAGACAAGGGTGGTGACACCGTGTCTTTAGATAAAAACATTGGTGACGGAGCTACATTTGGTGATATGCTTGTGGACGAGGGTAATAATATGATACAGTCGTTTGAGCAGCAAAACCTTAGTCACACAGAGGCTAGAGAGCAAGCTGTTATACCTGGGGTTTTTGCTAGTGCATTTGGGTTAAATATGGAGGCCATATCAAACGCTATAGCTGAGTCAAACGTTACCTCTACTGGTTTAGCTTATGTAGACGCTAAAAAAGCTGTGTCTGATGTTCAGAAGGTAAAGAACAAAAAGGGAAAGTTAGTTGTGCCAACAAAGTCTTCTGATGTTGTTTCAACTGGATCGTTGTTTAATATAATGGAAATTGTTGCTGAAAAATTTGGGGTGCCGGCTAATAGAGTATTAGCTAACCAAACTCTTAGTAATAACCTTAGAATTAACGCGCAGAACGCGATAAAAGAAAACTGGAAAGACCTTAGAGATTTTGCTTTGCCAGAGGGTGAAACAGTGTCTGGTCAATCAACTCTAGTTGCTAACACTGGGCTTGGCGTGTTTTACAACAAAGGCGAACGAATATCAATGAAGCAAAGTGGTAGTGCCGTTGGTAAAGAGGCTCAAACAAAAAGAACTGACATAACTAAAGAGCAGTTTTGGGCAGAGTTTGGTATAAATCCAGATGGATCTTTTATGACCGGAACTAAGTTTGACGGCAACATAAGAGAACTTATAAAGCAAGCTGCGGCTATAACAGCTAACCAAGGTGTTAGAATGAACGACATCAAGAACGGTACAGCTGAAACAGCTGCCGTAGCTTTGTTTGGAGATGGTAGAAGCGCCTTGGCTTTCAGTAAAGAATTTAGAGGATTATCTCCTGCTAAGAAAAGTTTATTTATCAGCGAAATACCTCAAATATCCGCATTAATAAATCCTTCTTTAAAAGATGTAGCAGACTGGAAAGAAGTAAGAGACATTTTAGTTAGCGTGTTTAAAGGCGAGATACCAGCGTCTACCTTGGGTGGAATAGCTAAAGATATTGTAAAGATGGCTAAGTACTTTAAGCCCGTGGCAGACTCTATGTTAGATGAAGACGGTTTTAAATGGGGTAACTACGTTGCTAATAACTTTACCGAAGAAGCAGACAATATAGTAAAGCTTTTAAACATAAAAATACAAAACAAGCAGGTTAAAGGCTCAGATTTATACGACGATATAGATCTAGCGTCTGATGCAAGAAAAACGCCTAGCGACATTGGTAAAGCGTTGCTGAATACTATTAACCCAAAAACAGGAGTAAACTATACTTTAGCTGAAGTAGCTAGAGTCATGGCTATATTAAAACCTATGTACGCTGGTGCTGCTCAGATAGGTAGAGGAAAGTTTAAGGTTGACAAGAACGGAAAGCTATATGAAGTTACACCTGATCAACTAATGAAAGATGGTGAGCCTAGAACTGAGTTTAGTGATCAAAGATACCAGGTGTTTGATAGCGCGGCTGACTTTATGAATTGGGGAGTTTTGCAAATACCAGGTATGACGCAGGAAATATACGATGCTGCTAACACTAAGCTCATACCTCAAGATAGTAAGTACGCCGTAGAAAAAGGCAGTTACGAGGACAGTTTAGCTGAAGCTACAGAAGTTAGAGAGGTTATAAACATGGCACTAAACGTAGTTGGTAACAACGACGTGCGTTTAGCTATGTTTATGATAAGTGCAAACAGCCAAATGAAAGCGCCTATAAGAAGAGCCGCTAATTTAAGGTATATAGCGGATAGTGTTAAAAACATGAATCCTAAACAATTAGGATCGCTAGCGGAGTACGAGCACATGATACCTGCTAACTACATGGCTATAAAAATAATACAAGAGCATAAAAAAGGTGGCATAAAAGACATTAACGAGTTTTACAAGGACTATACTGTAGCTGTTATACCTAAAACAATGGACAACGTTTTAAAAGCTCAAGGACTACAAAGCTTAATGAACGCTGGTTATCAATTTGGAGTTGATCCTAGTTGGTTTAGATATTACAACTCTTTAACTATACCTTTTGCGGAACTTGAAACTATTAGAGACATAAGTACTGGTGAATTAATCGGAGAGCCTTATACTAGAGTAGAGATAGATAAAAAAATAGAAAATGCTAAAAAGTATACTAAAGCTAGAAACAACGCTTTAAGCTTAAAGAAAAGCGCTGAGCCTCAAGGTATGTCTACTTTTGACTTTGACGACACGTTAGCCTTTACCAAGTCTGGTATTAGATTAACAATGCCTAATCCAAGCGGCAAGCCTCAGCCAAAAAGAAAAGCTATACTGCTTGCTGGTAACGCTGGTGCAGGTAAAACAACTATAGTAAAGCAGTTAGGCTTAAGAAAACAAGGGTTTAAATATATAAATCAAGATGTAGCCTTAGATTGGTTAACTAAGAATAGTGGGTTACCACAAGACATGAACGACTTTACCAGAGAACAATCTGATAAGTGGAGAAGCTTGCAAGGAGAAGCTGCTGTTTCGGCTAAAAATAAAGCATCGAGACTAAGAGGTCAAGGTGATGGTGTGGTTATTGATGGTACAGGCGCTGTTGGCGTTCAGTTTGAAAGCATGGCTAGAGATTTTAAAGACGCTGGTTACGATGTTCAAATAGTATTTGTTGAGTCATCTTTAGAGAATGCACTGGAAAGAAACAAAAATAGATCTGAAAGAAGACTAACCGATGCTACTGTTAGAAACAGTATAGAGTCAGCTAAGAAAAACAAAAAAGCATTTAAAGAGATGGTAACATTTTTTCCATACTCTGCTAAAGGCTTTGTGGAAATAAACACAGACAACTTAAAACAAGGAGAAGCGCTACCAGCCGAGTTCGTTAAAGAAATGGACGACTTCACGAAAGGCTATATAAAAGATAGAATCAACGCTGAAGACTTTGCTCTACGTGGAGCGGACTTACTTGCTCAAGGTGCTGAGTATGATTTTTCAGAGTTTAATAAAGTAGTAGATGGAACACCTGGTCCTCTTTTACAAAAGATGAAGAATCAAATTAAAAAGTATGGGTCAGACAACGTGTATGTATTAACTGCTAGACCTGCTGCTTCCGCTAGTCCAATACATCAGTTTCTAAAAGATCAAGGTATAAATATACCTTTAGAAAATATTACTGGACTAGGTAAAAGCGAGGGTGAAGCAAAAGCGCAATGGTTTGTGCAAAAGTACGCTGAAGGCTATAACGACATGTATTTTGTTGACGACGCTCTATCAAACGTTAAGGCTGTTAAACGTGTGTTTGACGCATTGGACGTTAAAGGAAAGTCTGTTCAAGCAAGAATTAACTTCAGTAAAGAGTTTAACGATACGTTTAACCAAATGCTTGAAAGAACCAAAGGCGTTGGAGCTCAAAAAACATTTTCTAGAGTTGAAGCTAGAAGAAGAGGTAAAAACAAAGGTAGATTTACCTTTTTTGTTCCTCCTTCAGCAGAAGACTTTGCCGGTTTACTTAGATACTTCGCTGGTACAGGAGCACAGGGAGACGTAGACGTAAAGTTTTTTGAAGAGGCTTTAATAAAGCCTTTTGCTAGAGCAGACAGAGCTATGAGCCAACAGAAGCAAGCTATTAGAGACGATTATAAAGCTTTGCAAAAAGAGTTTCCTAGTGTAAAGAAGCTATTAGGTAAACTTACAGAGGGCGGCAAATATACTTACGACATGGCTGTAAGAGTTTATTTATTTGATAAAGCTGGTTATGATATTCCTGGACTATCTAACTCGGCTAAAATTAACATGACAAACTTAGTTAGGCAGAATCAAGAGCTTATGGCTTACGCTGACGCGCTAGGTAAAATATCTAGACAAGAGCAAGGTTATTTAGAGCCTACTGAAAATTGGGACGTTGAGAACATTGCCTTTGACTTACAAAACGCTACTAGTAGAATTGGTAGAAAACAGTTTTTAGCTGAGTTTTTAGAAAACAAAGATATAATATTTTCGCCAGACAACTTAAATAAAATCGAAGCTATATATGGTAGTAACTTTAGATCAGCTCTAGAGGATATATTATACCGTATGGAGACTGGCCAAAACCGTAGAAAAGGCGCTACTAGGTTTGAAAACGCATGGAACAACTGGATCAACAACTCTGTTGGTGCTATTATGTTCTTTAACGCTAGATCGGCTGTGCTACAAACCTTGTCTACAGTTAACTTTATTAACTTTGAGGACAATAACATATTTAAAGCTGGTAAAGCTTTTGCTAACCAAAAACAATATTGGTCTGATTTTAGCTTTCTGTTTAACTCTGACTTTTTAAGAAACAGAAGAGCTGGTCTAGCTACTAACGTAAATGAGGCAGAACTTGCAAACGCTGTTGCTGGTGCTACAAATAAAGCTAAAGCCGCTTTAGGCTATCTACTTAAAATAGGTTTTACACCAACACAAATAGCGGATAGCTTTGCTATTGCTTCTGGTGGTGCTTCATTTTATAGAAATAGAGTTAACAAATACTTAAAACAAGGTATGTCTCAAGCTGAAGCTGAGTCTCAAGCTTTTTTAGACTTTCAAGAAATAGCAGAAGAAACTCAGCAGTCGGCTAGACCTGATAAAATATCACAGCAACAAGCTTCTAACTTAGGTAGAATTATACTTGCTTTTGCCAACACACCAATGCAGTACAACAGACTTATAAAAAAAGCTGCTGGTGATTTAATAAATGGTAGAGGCGACTGGAGAAGCAACGTTTCAAGAATAGTTTACTATGGCGCTGTCCAAAACTTTATATTTGCAGCTATGCAAAACGCATTGTTTGCTTTAGCTTTTGATGACGACGAAGAGTTGACAGAAGCACAGCAAGCGGCTAAAGATAGAACCGAAGACACTAAACACTCTAGAATATTAAATAGTATGTTTGACTCTTTAGCTAGAGGGTCTGGTATATATGGAGCTGCCCTTGCTACTCTTAAAAACGCGATTATGAAATACATGGAGGAAGACGCTAAAGGGTGGAGAGCAGACTACGCTCAAGTTGTTATTGAGGCTTTAAATGTATCTCCACCACTTGGGTCAAAAGCTCGAAAACTTTACTCTGCAGGTAGAACCCGTAAGTTTAGTAGAGATGTAATGAGCGAAATGTCTATGTTAGATTACGATAGCCCTGCTTGGCAGGCTATTGGTAACGTGGTTGAGGCTACAACAAACTTACCGATGGCTAGAGCTATACGTAAAATAGATAACATAAGAGAAGCCTTAAATAAAGATAACAGCAACACGCAGCGTATGATGTTGTTCTTAGGTTGGAGCGCTTGGGACTTAAACGTTGGAACTGAGGTTATTAAAAACGAAGGTAAAGAAAACGAGTACGTAGTTACATTAGATACCAAGCGTATGAATCAGCTTAAGGTTGAACAAGAGCTTGATGCTAAAAAAGCTAAAGATCGAAAAGAACAAGCTGAAAAGAAAAAGCAAGAAAAGAAAGAACAAGAGGTTAAGGAGAACGAGCAAAAAGTTAAAGAGAATATTGAAAAGCAGAAAAAAGAAGGTGAAGAAGCTACTTGTGCCGCTATAAGCTCTAAAGGTAATAGATGTAAAAGAAAACCAGTTAAAGATGGGTTTTGTACTGTTCACGAAAAAGTGGAGCAAAACGAAACTGGAGAGAAAAAACAGTGTAAGCATATTAAGCCAGATGGCAAAAGATGTAAAATGAAAACTAACTCTAAATCTGGTAACTGTTACTACCACGATTAATATGTAATAATAAAACAATGGCAACGGTTGATAAAGAAATAGCATTAATGCAGCAGAGAATGGATCAAATGGATAAGAAACTCGACAAGATGGACGAGAAGCTAGATACGCTTACTAAGCAATTACTAGACCCTGATAAAGGTGTTACTGCTAGAGTTAACCAAAACACATCGGCTCGAAAAACTTTAGCTAGAGCTATGTGGGTTATATATGGTATAGTCGCCGCTGCTCTTGCTAAAATGTTTTTTGGATCTTAACATGGAAGAAATTTTAAAATTAATAGAAGGTTATGGGTTGCCTCTAGTGCTTCTTTTAGGCGCTTTATACGCTCTTTACAGGTTTTTAGTATTCAGTTTATATGAGGTTAAAAATCAGTTTTCACGCCATCACGAGAAAGCCGCAGACAATATAAACGAAATGATGAGAAAAATTGACATAATATTAGAGTTTATCAAGAGAAATGATAAGTAAAAATCTAGAAATATCAGTAGGTAACATAATATGGATAATAGGTATTATCTTTACTATGGGTATAGCCTATAGTCAAATAGGTCAGCTAGAAGAGGATATTATGGTGTTAGAGCAAAGGCTTGAAAAAAAAATAAAAATCATCAATGAAAATGATGACAGAATAAATGAATTAGAAAAAGAATTAGCAGGTATTAGAGCTTGTGAATAACAAATAAATAATAATAAAATGGCAACATTAAAAGCAACATTAACGCTACAGGCTAGTGCTGGTCAAGTATCTACTAACGCTTTATCTTTAACTGAGTCAGACAGTTTAACTGTAGACGCTGCTCCTTCTGTTTCTAACAACAGGCTGAGCATAGCGCATGGTTCGGCAACCGTTTTAGTAGCTAGCAGCGTTTCAGCTGTCACGCACATATATATTAAAAACACTGACACTACGAACTTTGTAACAGTAAAAACTGATGGCGGCACAGCTTTTGCTAAGTTAACGGCTGGCGAATGGTTGTGGCTACCTATAAATCCTAGCACAGGAATAGAGGTTCAAGCTGACACGGCTGCTTGTATAGTAGAGTATTCATACTACACTAAGTCGTAATGAAATTAGAAGTATTAAGATTTAGCTCGCAAGTAGATTGCACGCATGGCCTATTGTTTGAAGTAAACGATTTGGGCAGACACTTTTTATGCTACACGTTGGAAGACGAGCAAAGAGCTCTAAAGGTTAAAGGTGAAACTAGAATACCTGCGGGCACGTACAAAATAGAATTAAGAAAAGAAGGAGGTTTCCATGCGCGTTATGATAAAAAATACCCTGGCATACATCGTGGTATGCTTCACGTCACTGATGTTCCTGGTTTTGAGTATATTCTTATTCATACTGGAAACACTGACGAGCATACTGCTGGGTGTCTTATCGTTGGGGATAGCCAAGAAAACAACCTTATACTTAGAGATGGATTTGTTGGAAAATCTGTTAACGCGTATAAACGAATTTACCCAAGCATTGCTAAAGCTATTGAGCAAGGTCAAGAGGTAGTAATTGAATATATAGACTACGATTAGTGAAATGGATAGGTCAGCATATATGGAATTTAATTAGTAGATTTAGAACTACGGTTTATTTAGAAAACCTAGAAACTTCTACTGAAACAAATATACTCGTTGTTGACTCAGACGGTAAGGTAACTAAAAACGCTAACGCTGGAGATGACATGTCTTTCACCGTTGAAGACGGTGATACTACAGACGTTGTTATATCAGACGGAAAACACTGGAAGTTTAAAGAAGGTTATGGTATAAATATAAACTGGACAGACACTAGCAGCGGCACCTCTTCAGACGAGTACGACTTGACTTTTGATACAATGACTCTCTCTGATCACCTTGACGCAAACGGTGGTTTAATAAAAGGAATGGGTGGCTACGATGTGCACTTAGAGTCTGCCCAAAGTATTAAGTTTAGAATTGATTACGACGAAGCAAGCTCTGCAGGAACACATACGTTTGACTTCATCAATGGCGCTGGGTCTACCGTAGCTTCAATAGATGAAGATGGAATACCTACGTTTGCAATCGGCGGTAAAGGTTCTAGTGCTACAGCTGTTATTGTTGATGGTGGTAGTGGTAATCTTAAATCTAGAACACTTGCAGAATTTAAGGGTGACGCATCGCTAGGTAACGTTGAAGATAAATCATCGGCAACTATTAGAGGTGAGATTGTCGATAGCGATATACCTAACTTAAACGCTAGTAAGATAAACGCTGGAACTCTTGGCGACGCTCAAATACCAAGCTTAAACGCAAGCAAAATAACAGCTGGTACTTTTGATTCTGATAGAGTCAAGCAAATATGCGTAACAACACATAACTTTCAGCTAAGCAACAATACTAGCATTAAAAATTATGTGCCTTTTAATAACTTAAACGAAAGTACTAACGGAGGTCCTATGACTAATTATTGGACTAGAACTTTAGCTCCTTATCCTGGTACTATAAAAAAGATAGCAGTAAGGTCTCAAACAAGCTTAGGTTCTAGCTGTGAGCTAAGAATATCAAAAATAACAGATACTACAGATAAATTAGAAGACGGTACACATGTTGATAATACAAGTATAGATTTAAGCACTGCTCAAACAACCGTAATAACAACAATGAATACTAATAGTTTTGCCGCAGGAGATGCTATAGGTGTAGCTCTTCAAAGAAGCGCTGGTGCATCAGCACAAGTAATACTGACAATAGTTTGGGAATATACAACATAAATTATGGCTTTAGGAAATAGAAAATCATCAGACATATTTAATAAGAAAACTGGAGGTTCAAAAGACTCTAAGTCTATAGACACAGCTAAAGAAACTGAAATTAAAGACAAGTTTGATAGAGGCGAGCATATAGAAGACGCTGGCATGTTTGAAAACTTAGCGCCTGCTTTATATGCAATACAACAGCTAACGGAAGATATAGAAGAGCTTAGAAGGTATATAACATCTGAAGTTGGTGATGGAGCTCAAGGACCACAAGGTCCTGCTGGAGCAAAAGGAGATACAGGTGCTGCAGGTGCGGCTGGGGCAAGAGGCGCTGACGGAGCAAGAGGGCCTGCTGGTGCTGATGGTGCTGACGGGGCTGCTGGAACAACAGACGCTTCGCAACTTGACGCTAGCACACTACCTACAAGTAGACCTAGAGACAGAAATAAACTTTGGAACAATAGAGGAGTAGTCAACGTGTCGTAGCGTGAAATATAAAAAAAGCGAGTAATAATAAAGTAATGAGAGTAATATTAAGATCATTAATAGATAATACGGAGGTAAAACTATACTCAGGGCTTGGTGGTAATACTGGCTTGGCTGCAGAAAAGTTAACTCTTAAAAAACTTTTCGTTACCAATACTGTTAATGTAGCCTGCACTGTTGACATTATTATTAGATCTTTAAATAGATCTACTAATGTAACATCTAGAAACTACTTGTTAAAAGATGTGATTATACCTGTAGGTAGCACGGTTGATGTTTTGTGTGGTGGAAGAATTATAACTACAGAATATGATGTTGTAGCGCGTCTAACAAACGCTGAAGGATCTGCTCAAGTATACTTAGAGTATGACATACAAGATGATTCTTCTTTTGTAGCTAATTTTAATACGAATAACTAATGGCTTATATACAAAAAAAAATACAAATAGACAAAACGTCTGTTTCTCCTATAAAACCTTCTCCAGGGAAGTTTTTGATGGGTGGTACTGGTAGAATAGTAAGTAATATATTTAAGAACAGAAAAGAACAAGAAGGCGCTCAAGAAAATGTAAAAGAAAGCACGCATAAACACACTCACGCTGAAGAAAAAACAATGAGTGAAAAAAGGTCTGAAAACAAGGCTGGCGTTGCACAAGTAAAAGCAGAAAGTAAAAAGCAAGAAAGCAGCCCTGTCGCGATGAGAAAGACTACCAAAGGAAAAGGTAGAACATTTAGATCTGCACAGGAAGGAGCTGGCATGACAGCTAAAGGAGTTGCTCAGTATAAAAAAGAAAATCCAGGTAGTAAATTAAAAACAGCTGTTACTGGAAAGGTTAAACCTGGTAGTAAAGCCGCTAAGCGTAGAAAATCATTTTGTGCAAGATCAAAAAGCTGGACTGGCGAAAGAGGTAAAGCTGCTAGAGCAAGATGGAAATGTTAAAAGCAAAGTTATGGGATATAAAATGACAAAATCGCCGGTCACAATGACGGCTTCACCAGTTAAAAAGAAAGGGTTTAAAGCCCACAATATGTATAAAACTGAAAAAGCTGAAACTTACGAAGAGCATTTAGCTTTAGGAAAGAAAGGTTACGACCACAGTCCTTACAAGAAAAAAGGATGCGCTTGCTATGATGGCTACTCAAGAGTAAAAGGTACGGCTCCATGCGCACCTGGTAGTTGTAAAAAGAACTCTCCTGCAAAGCTAAAGGACGCTTGTTACTACAAAGCTAAAAGAGCTCACAAAGTATTTCCTTCAGCCTACGCTAGTGGTATGATCGCTAAATGTAGAAAAAACAAAGGTAAGTAATGAAAACTAGAAGAACTATGCATGGCAAGAGAACAAGAAGATCTCCTCTTCAAGTTCGTAAAACTCAAGCTGGAGCTAATCTAAAAAGATGGTTTAAGGAAGAGTGGAAAGACGAAAAAGGCAATGTTTGTGGTTCTAGCGAAAACAAAAATACTAAAGTTTGTAGACCTTCTAGACGAGTTAGCAGTAAGTCACCAAAGTCTTGGGGTGAAATGAATCAAGGTGAAAAATCTAAAGTTGTTAGAGCTAAAAAGAAAGTTGGCATGGGTAGACGTAGAGCTTCTAGTAGCAACGTTTCATAAATTAACAATTACTTAATATAAAAAAAGGTCCACAAGGTAATTAATACCCTATGGACCATAAAATTGATATAAGCAAAGCGCTTTACGTATCGATAATGATTATCGTTTACGTTCTAGCTATTTAATTAGCTACAGCGTTCTTTTGCTCTTGAACAGCAACTCTAGTTTTTTGAGCTAGATCTTTAACTGTCTGCATTGTCTTACGTACTCTAGTTCCAGCTGACATATTGCCATCTTCAAACTTCTCTAGATCATTAATACCTTTTTCTAAGGTCACTAACATTTCATTGTACAATCTTTGTAATTCTGTCATAATAATAAATTAAATTAAATTAAACTACTTCACAGTTACCACCAGCACAAGCAAGCTCGCCTGATAGATCTGTGTTGTCATCTAGCTCAACAACCTTTGTCAAGTCAACATTAGATAACACTTTAGACATTTCAATAAACTTAGCTTCGTCAATGTCTTCAAACGGAGCCTGAGTGTACGTACCACCGTTGTATGGTAATACTGATAGACCATTATAATGATCTCTATTGTCCCACATCCACTTACCAGCCGCGTCCCACTCATCATCTTTTAATGATATGGTAGCTGACACGTTATGTGAATTAGAACCAACACGATGACCGGGCTTCACCCATTCAGTAGCAACACGCTTCACCCTCTCAAGTGTATCGAACGGTGATTCGGTTCTTAGTATTGATCCTTCAGGAGCTTTTTGAGGCACAGAAATAACTGCAGTGTCATGAGGTCTGAAGAACTCGTCTTCAACTAACTCAGGGTGGTGTACAGATAAATATGTATATATAGCCTCGTTTTTTCCTACGCGCATTCTACGGACATAATAATCGTTATGCCATGCGTGAATACCAGATGAAGTTCCTAGCACCAGAGAAGTCGTCCCTGCAGGTTTTACAGTTGTACATCGCGCAGACTTATTTATCCCGATTAGCTTTGCTACTCGAGCGTTTTCTTTCTTTACGATACTTGCAGCGTCCTTCATATCCAGCTGGAGCACAGCGGCACTCCCGATCCCTGTCATTGACACACCTATAAGCGCGTCTTTCTCTGTTGTCTCTTTCCATATTTCACGTAGGTAATGAAAGTCAGTGTAACCAGCTTGTAGTGTTCCGATAAACGCTGCAGCTTTAACTCTAGCGTTAAAATCATCTTGATCAGCTACATCTGAAACATTAACTTCACATAGGTTGCAAAATTGAAACGGACGCAAAGCTATCTCGCAGCATGGATTAGTTCCCCAGTCTTTATCGTTGTTAAGATAAATACCAGGCTCACCAGCTCCAGATAGTTCTACACGTTTCCATAAGTCCATAAAAAACTCTTCAGTAATTTTATGTCTCATTAATACAGCAGAGTTATTAGCTCTACCACGCTGTGGGTTTGTTTCCCACCAATCACCTGACTTACAGGAGATCATTTCATCGTCAGCAGCGCTAAACAAACTAATTAAAGCCGCGCGTCTTATGCCACCAGCAAGGACAGCATCAGCAATATGGCAAATAATATCGTGAGTCTCAATACTACTGAGAGTCGATCCGTCTTCTTTCGCATTTAATATTCCTTCTATTTTTATTAAACATTCTTTTAATGGCTGAGGACCAGGTGCTTTACCACCAGACGTTACAAGTCTTGCGCCTTTTGGCCTGATGTCAGTGTAATCAAATAATATTTTAGACGTACGCTTGTTGCCAAGATAAGATTTAACTAAAACTTTAACAGCGTCAGACCAGCCTTCAATACTGTCACCGATAACAAAGCGTCTGCTACGTTTATCAAATGGTTTAATAATAGCTGGTAAGCTTTTAATGTGATGCTTTTGTACTGAGTAGCCTACGCCACAACCAGACAAGAGCAAGAACATTATTTCATTAAAACAATCAACACTATCAGCAGGCAAATAGCTACAGTTGTATAGGCGATTAGGTGATATTTCAATGGGCTTGCCTGCGAACTGTAGCGAACGCATGCTTGGCAAAATTTTCTTATTATATACGAGTTTATATGCTTCATCGATTTGGTCTATTAGGTTAGGGTATTTCTTTTTGTGCATTGCTACATTACGATCCACAAGCTCCTCCCAAGTTTCCCGGCGGTTAAGCTCGGGATTATACTTGGCATACTTCATGTGAACAGTAATATCTGAGAGGATATTGTTCATTGATTAGTTTTTATAAATAGTTAAACATGCGTCTAAGAATCCTACGTATAATACGTGATTCGTCTTGTATTGCTCTTGGTATGTTCTAACACCAAACAGTAGTCCCGGAAATGTACCGAAACTTAATTCCCATTCTTTCATTTATCTTGATTTTGGATTAATTTAATAGTTTCGTCGCAGTCCTTCTGATTTTGAGGTTTATATAAAGTTACATGTGGTAAATTCTCTTTTACGTACTTTTTAAACATTTTCCATCGCATTGGAAAACTTTCGTTTGCTCGGCCTTTACACTCAATAATAAATGTATCGGCCACAAAGTCTGGAGTGTATCTAACAGGTAGTATTTTTTTATTACCTCTGTTTTTATATTCACCTTTACCATTAGACTGTTTTTCGTAAGCTGCTTGAGTAAACTCAAAGCCTTCTTGCACGACGTAGGTTTCACCTTCGTATGCAGCTTTGATCTTTGCTTTTTTAAGGGCCAGATACATATATCGCTCTAGCCCTGAAGCAAAGTTAATACCGTCCTGTCTAACTTTTTTAGCTCTAACAGGACCACGCTTTTTAGATCTCTTCTTCATCGAACTTCTTGATTAAAGCTTCTTCAGATAAGTCTCTAAGCTCTTCGCGTGCAGCTTGAATATACAGTATTGCATCCATTAGTTCTTCTTGTACATCTTCAAGATAACCTACTAGGTCTTTCATACCAGTTGTACGTTCAGTATCTAATGTTTGGCCATACTTTTCAAAGCCTACGTCAGAACGTTTAACAAACTTGTTGACAACGTTTTTGACTACTGGATCTCTAAATTTAATTGTTTGCTCTGTCATATTAGTTATTTTTTACAAATGTTCCGTTGATCATTTTACCTTTACGCTTACTAATAACGTTATAAGCTTCTTGTATACACTCTTCAATAGGTACGCCAATAAGCTCAGCTAAGTTAGTTAGTACAACCACAGCATCACCAATACCATCTATTATTTCGTCAGTATCATTTTTAAGTATAGCTCTACCAATTTCACCAGTCTCTTCCATTAGTTTTATATATTGAGTCTTTGGATCGCCTTTGTCGTATAGACCTCTTTCGTCGGCCCACTCTCTGATACATTCAAATATATTCTCACCACAATCACCGCAAGGCGTTTCGCAAGCTTCTTTGTTAAAATGCTTTTCATTTATTCTTTCAAGATCAGCTTGATGTGTTTTGCCAATTATAATATTTCTGTGTGGGTCTTTATCGTAGAACTTAGACATAGCCTTGTTGTATATGTAGCACCTTTCATTATTGTACATCGATACCTTAGCGTTAGCCATTATCCAGTTTACAGTTGGGTGTGTTATAGTAAACTTGCCATGGCTTGTTTCCCACTGCATACCCATTTGATCCATCAACTGGCCTTTCAATTTGTTTATAGGGCAAGGGAATGTAGTTGTTGCCTCTGTTATATTTATTTTCATAGTATTTAATTTTGTTTTATTGTTAGTAAATAAGTTTTTGTAGAGTTGTCTGTCAACTTTGTAACCAAAAGCTTTTTGCCAAAATACTTCTCTGTCTGATATATAACTTATATCGTCAGACATTTCTATTATTTCGTACTCATGAGGCTCGTAGCCTTGTTGACGTTCGACTCTATCTTCTATGTTGTTGGTTACACCAACTTTTTTACCTGGTATGTGGTATATACAATATATCATAAGTGGTAGTTTCTAGTTTTTAATTCAGGTAGCTTATCATTATACAAGTGTAGATTGTGCGCAAAGTGGTAATATGTACCGAGGTCATATCCTGTCTCGTATGCAACTAACATTTGTAAAGATGAAAAACAGTACTGATCGTTACAGAAACCGTACCAGATGTCATTAGAACGCATTACAACAGACATATTAAGCTTATCGTCCACAACTGTGAACTGTACAGCATAAGTGCAAGGCGTATCTGTATCATAAGAGTCTTGCTCTTTACCATCGTATATGGATATTGCAGCTTGCCTAGTGCCTTTGTTACTACGTAACATTTTAATGACTTTATCTAGTTGGCCTCTACGTTTCCACTGATAACCATAGTTAGAGTTTACATTGCCGTATTTATCAGCCATTGTTCTCCATATAACTGGAACCTTACCGTATATCTCGCCAAGCTTTGATATGTTAGGATCACCAGATAAGTACCATTGCCATTCAGCTTCAGCATACTCTTGTGACCACTTACGATCTTTGTTTAGTATGTAGTTATTCTTTGGGTTAGTAATATAAAAGCCTACATTAAATAGAGCTTTAGTATTGCCAAAGTCTTCACCGTCACGAAACAACTTCCAGTACCAATAATCGTACGCCTCTGACGCAGAATTAAAGGACGTTTTAGTTGTAGGACTAAGCATATATTTCGCCTTTGATATTGTACCAAGAACTCAATCCTAACGTACTGATTCTTTTAGTAATTATTTTTGTTTGACCGTCTTTGGTCATTGCGATCGTTTTGTGATCAAGAACTTTTATTATATTTGTCATAGTAGTATTTATAATATTCAACTTGTTTTTCTAATACTTCTTGCTTTTTAAAATTAGGGCTAAAATTTGATTTGCCTTTAATAATGATTTCAACACAGAACTCTTGTCCAGGTCCTGTGTGACCTTGAGCCCACACGACACAGCAAGCTATACCGTGGTCAATACACCATTGTATCATTTTAGATTCTAATTTTGAAAGAGGTCGAAAGCCGGGTTTAAAAGGCCGACGCTTTGCCATTAAGCTTCCCAGGGCATAGGCTCATCTTGAGCTACAGCATCGGGAGCAGGCAAAAAGCTACCGGACTTTGGTTCCCATCGGAAATGTGCTTCAGCACCGTTTTCACCAAGGTTTTGAAACTTAACTTTTAAGACCTTAGCCTTAACTGTTTTAGCCTCATAATCTCTGTGAACTAACAAGCCATGATAACTAGCATCGTACCATTCACCACCACCTTTAATATTGTACATCGTAGGCTCTTCGATTTTACCATCTTGGCCTTTGTACATTTTAGTAGGGTGAGCTACGACAATAACTAATACATCAAACTTCTTAGCAAACACTTCGATCTTTTGTAGATACTCAAGTGTATAACGGTTAACATCATCAGAGCTAGCGTTAACGTCTCTAACTTTATTAAATGGATCAATAACAAGGCATTTAATACCCTTACGCTTTACAAGCTCGGCGCCTTTGCGCAATACAGCTTCAAGCGAGTATTTATCCATGTCAATAAAATAGAAGTTGTCGTTAACGTGATCAGCGACTTGATTCCATTTGCTACCACCAATATCACCGGGTGATGGCATATCCATCCAAACCTTACGCATTAGCTTGTGAGCGTGTAGATACGTTGGCTGATTTTCAGGACTAGCAAATGCAGTCTTCCAGCCGTAGTTTTTATTATATCCCACGCACATTTGATCAACAAAGTCAGACTTACCAGAACTAGGGATGCCAGTAACAGTAATAAACTGACCAGTGTATGTGCTGAATATTTTATCAAAGTTTTCAATACCGATCTGGAACCCAGGTTTAAAACCGTTTTTAACAAAGTCAACAAGCTCATCTTCTATATCTCTTAATGTTGAAACACCTTCAAGGGGGACTTGCTTTGCGGCGTGTATAGCATCTCGTAGCTTGTCCTTACCGTACTTAACTAAATAATCGTTTGCGTCTTTACAATCCTCGAAGTCGACCAAATGACAAACTTCAGCACCTAGCCTACGTATAAACTCTTGTTTAAGAGCTTGGCCAGCTTCATCAGCGTCTACCGCTAATACAACTTTAGTTTTGTCTTCAAAATAGTCGATGCAATTATCTAAGTAATCGAGGTTGTTTGAATTCAACGTAGCACCGTTGGGCACAGATATTACGTTTTTTATTCCCGCTTCGTGCATTGCAAGCACATCCATTTCACCTTCAACTATAATACAAGAATCATAACCTACAATACTGTTGATATTATAAAATATCTTTTCAGCGCCCTTGTATAATTTAAAATTCTTACGACCATCGCGATACTTGACATTAATCAATTGATCGCTGATGAAATAGTTAAATTGAATTGTATTCTCTGACTTACCCGTCTGAGGCATAAACTCAGGACCTTCAGTAACTCGAAGATCCTGTAGAGTTTGCTTTGAAATACCTCTGTCTGCAAACCAGTCAACAACTTTAGAGTCAGGTATTGTAATTGCAACTTCGTGCTGAGGCCTAACATAGACCTTATCACTAGCGCCTTTACGCTGATACGTGTGCAGTTGAAAACTAGTATCACAATTGTGACAGGTGCCGAGACCACGTTCCCAATCATAAGAAGCACATTTAGCTTTCTTATTCTCAGGTTTCCTAGTGTGAGAGCACGAAGGGCATATACCCTGCGTTTTCCCAACTTCTAGGTCATGTTGATTGAACTCATCAATCAAAAATCCATTGATCTCTCTGTCTTCTACATTCATCTAGAACGGCAGATCATCTTCAGCAACTGGAGCCGGAGCTGGAGCTGCTTGCATGTTATCGCGTGGCGCTGTGTCGACGTTGTTGCCGTTAGTCCATACAACCTTAACATTACCGAGGTATGTCTTAGCCGTTTTAGCTTCACGCTCTTCTTTTGTCTGTTCTACAATCACTGGACCTTGATTGCCAAACTGATCTGGTTCATCGTTAATAGTAATTGATATAGGTAAGTATTTACCTTTTTTACCGTTAATGATTTTGTCCTTTGGTATCTCATTGAGATTGATGGACGTTTTAATAATACTTGCCATAGTTTAGGAATTTATTAGGTTAACTAAATTTCTACATTGTTCTACAGTAGCACCAGTTGTTCTTCTGAAGTTATCAAAAGATTTGTGATAAGGGTGTAAACTGTCAGCAGATGTGCTGCTGTGATAAAAGTTATCATTGTTTGCTTTAAATTTCTTACCTGATATTGAACAGGTTTTCATTTTTGCTCTAGGCATAGGTTTATAGGGTTTTAGTTAATAAATGTTGCTTGTGGTCAAAATTTTCTGTGTTGTAAAACAGTTCGTACGCATCACAAGCTTTACGTACTTTATCTTCGCCGCGTTTATAAAACTCAGGCGAGCAATCAAACAGACCTATTTGATGAGTTGTTTTATCTATTACCATAAATAACATCTCGTAACCAAATAAAGTGCTGTAGATATAAGCTTGGCTATCATAATTATACTTGCTAGCAGACCATTGAAACTTATCTATATCACTAGTAGTTTTAAGATCAATTACAAGTTTATCTTCGTGGTTAATTATATCAGCTTTGCCTTTCCACATTTGATCGCATATCTTTGCGACTCGTGGCTCTTCGTATTCAACTTGACCTAATATAGGTTTAATCAAGTCTCTACAAACATCGTTGTCCATGACAGCTTGAGTCATTAGCTCTATTTGATCAACCTCATGTTTTAGTAAGCACAATTCGCCGTTAGATATTTCTTTATAGGCTTTTGTGTTACGGGTTGAGGCTTCAACTATTTTAAAACTCTTTAGCTTGTCAGGTTCTAATATTGCAGTATGAAAATATCCTCCAACTAAGAACGCCGGACTACTAGGTTTGGGTTTATGCAGGTCTTTAGGATTTTTTAACAGAGTCGATATGTCAGAGTTGCTTAAGAACTGTTGACCAAACTTACCGTAATAGTGCTCGTCGTCTCTTAGTTTTTCTAGGATTTCTTTCATTATGCTAATTGTTTTATTTGAGCATCAGTTAATGTGTATTTCTTTTTAATAGCGTCGACTGATCCGCCGCCTTTAACAAACTCAATAGCTTTAGCCATCTGTTCTTTTGTTATTTTAGCTTTAGGTTTAGCTGTAGCTTTGGCGGCAGGGCCTTTACCGTGAGTATTTGTAGCGTCAGCATCTTCAGTATCATCAATTAAGAATAAATTACCGAGAGCATATTTTTTAGCATACGTAGAGGCTGCACCAAACTGTTGAGCAGTCTGCATACCTTTTTGCTGCATATCAACACCAACTACAGCTGTAGCGTGTATTGAATCTTTACCGTCACTAATTGTAGCGGTAGTTTTTATCATTGGAACTGGATCTGTAGCGATTAGCTCTTCTGACACCGTAACGTAAATATTGTGTTGTAATAAAAAAGGTTTTACACCTTCAAGAATGTCTTCAGCTTTACGAAAATAGTATTTACCAAAGCTATTATACGAAGACTTTTTTGCTTTTAACTTAGTCTGAACATCAGCTAGTTTTTTAGTTAATTCTGTCATCTGGTATATGGTTTAGTTATATATATAATCACACAACTTTTGTGTAATTTAATTTCTAACCTACAGGTAATCAACCACTTGCGAGTAGTTCATTACATTTTTTAGTTTGTTTATTGCTTGTCTTTTTAGCTGTGAAACTCTAACGTAAGAGCTAGAGCCTTTCATGTTTAGTTTTTCAGCAATTTGTTTAGCAGAAAGCTTGTCACAGTCTAGCCCAAAGCTAAGTTTTAGCACGTTGTACTCTCTGTCTGTTAAATGCTTTAGCATTAAATCTCTAATCTTATAAGCTAATTTTTCTTTTAACAAAGGATCTTTTGATTCGTCTTCAAGCTGAACAAACATGTCTTCTTGAACTGGTTCGTCAATACTTTGAAACATAGAGTTATAAAACATAGCTTGCTTGTCAGGGTCATCTTCAAAGCCTTTACGTATATCATTTAGCTTATGTTCAGGTATACGCATTGGAGATCTGTTTGTGTCAGTTGATCTTCTAATAGCACCACGTATACGTTTAGCTAAGTAAGATTTAAGCGTTCGCTCAGGATCTTTTGAATCAAATATTTGTTTCCATTGTATTTTATCTACAGCTTGTATTAAACCAACGTGACCCATAGCTATTAAATCAGTTATGTTCATTACTCCGATTGCTGAATCTGAAGTTGAAAACTTTCTTGCAATGTTTTCTACAAGGGGTAAAAACTTAATTATAAGTTCATCTCTAGTATATTCGTCCCAAAACTTACCTTCAGGCATATTAGATTTAATATCAGCTTTATATCTAGAGTAATTATAGTTATCGTAGTTCTTCATTATAATTGTTGGTTTAAAAGTTCTTTTTCTTTTTTTAGTTCATTTGGCATGTTACGATGTACAGTACGTGTAGACACGTTTAGAGCTGCAGAGATCGATCCTATTGTAATCTTTTTATTATCGTCATGCAATTGTAACATAACGCTGTAGACGTCATCAGGATTAATCTTTTTAGATCGACCAACCATTTGACCTACAATACTTAATTTTTCTTCTGCAGATAAACCACAGTTCCAATTAAATATTATTTTACGAGCTTTATTAACAGGCGGACTTTCTAAATCACACATACTAACCTCATATATAATAGACTTGAGTAACTGATCAGACACCTTGAAAGTAACAAAACCGTTTTCTTTTGTAACGATTTGTTTTGCTATATTTTCAAAGTCATCTTGATCAAGCTGGGGATTAAGGTACCACAAAACTAGCAGGTGCCATTTAAGAGACTTATAAGTCGTAATTTTAGCTTTGCTCTTAAACAACGCGTAGTGTTCGTGAGTACCATAATCATAATAGCTACCCCAGTCGTATACCTCGGTAGGTTTATCTTTTATAGGAGGCCTAATATAAATTAGTCGATGCCTGTTTAACACCTCCATATTACGTTCAAACTGTGACATTAGCCTATTACTTATTCTTATTAGGGGCTTTTGTCACACTGTCGTCTACCGACCAAACCCTACCGCTGTTAGTCGTAAGCTTAGCCACAATAATTCTTTTTGAATTATCATTAGGAAATTTAATTTTATTAAATTCCTTAATACGTTGTTTCAGGTCTTTCTTCATATAATGTTTCGGTTTTTAGGTTTGCTATTTGTTTCTTTTCGCCTATGTAATAATTCCAATACGCTTGGATACTACATTCATCTTTGTATTCATCTGGCATACACTGTGGAGGTTGCTCAAATGGTTTGTTTCTCATACCTCGCGGTGCATCAGATAATATCTCAGCACACTTAATAATACTAAGATGTTTTTTATTATATCTTTTTGTATACTCATCACCAAGAGCCATCATGTGATCGTATAACCAATAATAATGCTGTAAACTTTGTCTAGTCCATATTGTAGACGGGTGGTTTACGTGAGCTTTCTTGTAAGGTATATCATCTGATGGATATGTTTCGTGGTGAGCCGTGCATAACATTTGAGCTGACTCAAGTATCATCTTGACTACGTGTTTATTATACTGTAGTCTTGCCGCTTTGTTTGGGTCTTGGTGTAAATAAAATATATTCATAGTTAATCTAGTTCGTTTTCTTCTCTACATTCATCACATATATCACAGAACTCGTGTTCTATGGTCGTCATTGGTCTTTCGCAGAACTCACAGTGTGGAGTTTCTGCATCACATGCTGTTCTACTCATAATCACGTATTGCTTTGAACAAAGGGTGTCTGTATGAGTTAGCTTTTGTACGCTCGAAGTATGTGAACGTAGCTTCTTTGCCAACCCAACCTTGCATTTCTTTGAACATTGTTTGTAACTTTTTGAAATTGTCCATAACTGGCATACCGAAAGTATTACCGTCAGCATCGATAGCCATAAACTTGCCGATCGTGCCTTTACGTTTGCCTTTACCTTCAACCCAGTCTGTGATTACAGCTTCGGCATCGTGAAAGTCTTTGAACTTGCGTAGGCTATGTGAACGCTTGCATTGGTATTCAGTGTTTAGACGCAGTATAGAGCCTTCGTAGCCATCTTTTAGATAAAGATCGTGAAAAGCATGAGCTTGATCGTTGCTGCATATACCTTTAGTAGTTGCAACAGTTCTAACACCGTAAGCATCTCTTAAGTTAGTAAACACAAAGTTACAACGATCTTCAAACGTCATAGTTTCATCTACAATATCGTAGCAATGAAACTGTACAAGTTTACGTGACTCAGCTCTTTGAATATCTGTTGGCTTTTGTTTACGTACACAAGATATAATCTTTTCGAAGTTATCGCGTAACGCGTGGTTGTATAGCTCGCCATCGAGTATAACATCAGGGTTATCTTGAAAGAAAGGCTTGAGGCTTTGTAGTATGTGGTCGATGTTTAACCACTGTTTGCCTGTACGCGAATAAGCTTTGACTTCTATCTCGTTTAGATCTGGCGATAGTATATGTCTTTTTACATTTGCTTGTATAAGACAGCGCACGCCGTCAAGCTTTGGTTGCATAAATACAGGTTTGGTATAATCTATTGGTTTATCGCTAACAGGATATGCTAGCATTGGTTTTTTTCTCATCATAAATTTTCTACTATTTTTTCTAGTTTTTTAATGTGTTTGTTTATTAAGTGGCATTTTTCATACTCTTCACGGTCTTGATATATATTTAACAGTGTCATTAGCCTAGCTAACTCACCTACGGCGTGATCGTCATCTCTATCAGCGTACCACATCATATCGTTGTCTTCTTGAGCTGGATTTTGTATACCATATATACGTTTAACTAATCCTTCTGCTAGTCCGTCAATTAACTTTTTTATTTGTTCATCTGTCATATTTATATTATCCATTAGCGTTCGTATTTAGTTTGTATTTATCTATAAGATTACTTGGCTCGCCTACGAATATACATTTGTCTTTTTGTATATATTTATCGCAGTGCTCACACCAATGGCCCTTAACTTCAAATATACTTATCCACGTTGACTTGCTTGGAGCTTGCCATATATAGTATATATATTCAAGATCGCCATGCTTTGCGTCAAGAGATTCTATTTCCCAGCCATTCAATGGATAGTTGGACAAGAGAGAATCTGCTATCTCTAAACCTAGCGCTTCAGGGTAACCATCACTATGCGCGTAAAACTGTGCGTGTATAGCATTTGGATGCTCGCTAAACGATACTCCTTCTTCACGTGTAGCAAATCTAACTTGTGCTCTAGTCGACATAAAACTGTACCTCCTCATAATACGTGTTCTGCATACCTTCAATCAGCGATCTACCGTTAGCGGTGTGAAAGCCATAACTGTGTGTATGCAAAGCATCTATTGGTTTGTTTTCTAGTAATAACTGCATGAGTGCAAATGAGTCGTAATCAACTTCGTCTGCAATATGGTTGATAGCTTCTGCTAACGCCATACAGTTATGTCTAGGCTCAGAGTCTAACTCTTGCCTAATGTAGTTTTCTATATTTTCTCCTGTTATATCCATATTATTTATAATTGTTATGTTTTTCTATTAAAGCCTCTATAAATATCAAAAAGACTATTGCTGACAGTGCTATAGCTATCATACTAGTCTAGTAATATCATGTAAGCTTCGGCATTATTCTTTCTAAACCAGTCAAGACCTCTTCTATGATCTCGCAGTAGTGAGTCGTGAAACCAACCCATCTCAATCATGTTTGTTGCTCCGATAACAAAGTCATACATACTTAATTCTTCTGCATTTAAGTAGCAACTGTCACCGCCGAAACGGTTAGTTACTTCGGCACCTTCATCGTAGGTCGTGCCGTTAAACCATTTTGGTAATTCTGTTTTTGTCATCTTCGTTTTTTATTTGAAAGTTCTGTTAATTTATCTAATAGTCTTGCCGCTATGTCTTGAGTAATCTCGTCGGCATAGTACATGTCGTATATTAATCTTCGCATAGTTCGAATAATTCTGCTAGTGTCATATCATCTATTTGTTCATCTGAGTACCCAAGCTCCTTGAGTTTAGGCCTCATAACTTCCCATGGACTATTCATCTGCTATAAGAAATTTTTCGCCATACGACCAGTCGTAACTAGACATGCTGCTAAGAGATATACTTGTAAAACTTACAAGATCTCTTGCTTGGCCGATTGATAAGTGTGACCACAAATAATTTTCTTGCAATGCACATTTAATACCTTTAACTAGCGTAGGATATAATTCTTCTTGCTCGTTTAGTGATTGTTTAACTTCTGGTTTTAGTTGTTGATACAGTGTTTTCATATTAGTCTTGGTTTTCTTCGTTAGTATCTTCGTTAGCTTCACCGAACATTGTGTATACTTTTTCGCATACTACTCTAGCAAGCTCATCAACGTTATCAAAGCAAAAGCTTTCACACGTTATTCTGTTATCATAGTCAATACCGTAGTCTATACTGTAGTTATCAAGATCATCAAAGTCAAACTCTTCGATACCGCATTCAACAAACGTTGTTAGCTCGTCAAACTGTTTCATTGTAAGTTTTGGTTTGTTTAAGTCTGCTAGTTGTTTTTTAAGTGTATCAATTTGACCTCGATACGCGTTTTGCTCTTGCGCTTTGGTTTCGAGAGCTGCTTGCAAAGCTTCGATCTTTGCTTGTAATTCTGTTGTAGTCATAATGGTTTATTTAATTGGTTTATATTATTATCCGTTAGTATTCGTATTTGTTTTGTGTTTACTTTTACGAGTATATTTTTTCTTATTACGCTCTATGTTAGGCTTGCTAGCATCCCATATAGCTTTTAAAGTTTCTTTGTCTAGCTTTATTTTAATCTTCGCCATCATGAAACTTTTGTAGCTTTTCTACTATAAGAGGGAAAGCTTCTTTGTAATCCTCATAGAACTCATCGTCGTCTTTGTCGTTTAGAAGCTCATACAAGCTCTCGTCTATAGTTTCTAATGCTCTATCGTATATTTCATCTATAACGTCTTCTAGTCTAACTAGTTTGCCGTTAAATCTTGTGTCTTTGTAAAATGCGCTCATGATAAATTGTATCTGTGTCCGTTAATAATTACTTTAATATCTGGCGAATGCATATCGCCTTCTTCATGAAATGGTAAACCTGTTTTGTTCTGCTCGTAATAAGCTTCACGTAAACACTTCATAACGTAGTCATTCATTACGTACGTAGGTTTTTGGTAGTAGTTCTTGATAATGAACTTAGCTAAGTATATTAGCCTGTCTTCCCAGTGTGGTATCATTATACGCTCAACTGTATCGTAAGCATAACCACTTGTTCGTGTTGATACTTTTCTAGTCTTGTTAATTTGATAAGGACTTGAGTTGTACTCACTTACATTACGTACATAACCTGCGGCATACGTAGCAAAACGCAAAGGTTTAGGGTTAAGTGTTTGCCACATTTGTTGTATTGGTAATTCATATACTGTTGTGCCGTTTTTACGTTGACGCTCTGTTGTAATATCTTTGATACCTAGTATCTTGAAGATAGTCATTGCCTCGCGGGCAGATCTTATTTCTGTTGACATGTATTCCATATTATTCAAATATATCTAGTTTAGTTAATAATTCTTTTGTGTATTTAGTTACAATTTTCTCTTTGTAATTTTTCTCTAGATCTTTCTGGAACTTGAACTCCATTGATGAAGGAGAGCTACACGTAAAATACTTACCTCTGTTTGCCGTTATATCTTTACTGTAATCACTAAAGTCAGTGATGTAGTCAATATAGCTTGGAAGAGAACCACCTAAATACATAGCTATCTCTCTGTGTATTTCAAACATTTCTTTTGCTTTTTGCTCGAGGTACTTGTCAGCTTTACGCTGTAATTGCTTTTCTATTTCATTAGTGTTTTTCATATTGTTATTTATTTAATTATATTATCCGACTCGTGTCGTATTTATTTTGTAGCTAGTGAGGAATCGAACCTCATACTCGTCAGTAGTAAACCTTTGCTTACGCCGCGGTTACCATACCTAGCCCTGAACCGATTAAATCCGCTGGTTCTACACGTATTAAAAACGAGGTGGCCAAGTGAGTAAGACGCGGCTCACCTTGAGTAAGTTCTTGATATAATCTCACTTACCAGTCATTCCGCTACGCACCTCACGCGCCACGCTCGTATATTATAAAGTAGGAACCGATTTCCGGTGAGCCGGGTTGCGGTAACTTTACGCAGTGATGCCACCTACTTTATACCGGCGTCAGGTGTAGTAGGGTTTGTATTGACACTCGCGACCCGTGGTCCAGCGCCGCTACTACTTCGACTTCCACAGTACTTCTACTGCTTCGCTTATTGTTAAACCTGACTAGTATTATCTAAGACAAGTACCGTAACCTTTACGGCGACTAGCCTTGTGTATCGCTATTGATTGTGCTTGCGATACTATTTGTATTGTATTACCTGTTTTATGATTAGTGATCGGTGCCGACGCTACACGCTCGACGCCACTACAAGGCATACACGTTTTGTACCCGTATTTTTGTCTTACTGGGTGTACGGGCTCACCACATCTACAATAGTTCATAATTTTTATTTTTTATTTAACACGCAATTGTCATATATATTATCTGAAAGTAATCGTATTTATTTTGTAATAATACTACTTATTTGGTGTTCCATCCATTCTACGTCTTTAAGTCTATGACCTTTAAACTGTATAAACTCTTCAGAGTGTACGTTAATTTTTACGCTATACTGAAACACTCTTGCGCTCGAGTAATCTAATACTGTTATTGTTTTTTTCTTCATACTGTGCCTGTGTTTATTAAGTTAAACATTATTGCTGTTACTATAGCTATAAACCCACCGATCATAGCTAAATCTTGATGATTAAATTTTCTATTCATAATTTTATTTTTTAGGTCTTGAAATCCATACTTGAAATACATGCGAATCTGTAGTGAGCTCGTATGATGTAGAAAAAGATGAAACAGTTTCACAAAAAGTTTCTTCGTCACCATGTTTCGTACATAATTCTCTTGTGTCACCTTCGTCGTCTGACATAGTGATTACAACCTTGTCGTTGTACAGACTAGTGTATTTTACCCAGTGATAAATTTCACTTTTGTCAAACAAGTTTAGTTTAAACACTTGTAAGTCATCTAAATCCTTGTCATCGTTGTATATAGCCATAGTAGAAGTACCTAACATACCTACTTTAGCTACATCAATGTATTCTGTCTGCGCTTTAGTCACATAACTACCTAGTAGTAGCGCAACTGATAGTGTTATTTTTTTCATTAGTATAATTCTTTTAGTTGCAACTCGAACAGTTGACCATCACCGTTTTCTACAAAGAACTGAGCTTTGTACATGTTTTCGTGTAATAAGTATACCGCTAGGTCAGTGTGACCTGAAAGTTGTACGTTAATATTTCCATCGATTAGACCTTGTGTTCTGTCGCTTATCTGGTCTTTTAGGTTTTGAAAGCCTTTCACTTTTCTACCGTCGAGCATAGCGTAGAACTCATACTCATCGTAGCGAACGTCGTCAATACCAGGCAGGTTTGCTACATTAATACACATAGCAACGCCAAAATCAACTGTCCAACTAGTGTCGAGACCAGTACAACTAGATATTGCTGTGGTTTTAACATAGTTTTCACTCATAATTTTTACGTGAGCGTCTCTGTCAAACTGCACATCATAGTCTGTTTTCTCACAAGAGGTTAGCGCAAGAGTAGCTGCTACTGCTGTCGCTATAAAGTTGTTTATTTTCATATTCAATTATATTATCTATTAGTATTCGTATTTAATTTGCGTCTTCTCTGTATATCGCTACAGATAAATACCAAACCGCAGCGATCACCCAACACCAACTAAACATTAGTCTTGCTTGTGTAAGTAACATAAACCACTTGCATTTTTAGTTTTCTTTTTGCAAGGATCTCCAGATTTAGTAGTTCCAGAGCAGGTTACAGTGACAGTTTCACTCGGTTTTACGTAGTTTGGGTCATGTAGGTGACATAATTCACCTTGTTTTACAGTATTTTTGCACTGATTATTAGATTTTGTAAGTGCAGTACACTGTGTTTGAGCAAAAACCGCGCTACCTAGTAGCACAGTTGCTAGTGTTAATTTAATTTTCTTCATAATTCTGTTGTTCCGTTTTTAACAATTAGTTCTTCAAGCCACTTGTCGAACTCCTCGTAATTAGTAATATTTGTTTGATTCATCTTCTTCAAATTTTAGACAGAGTGAGTCGTAGTATTCGTCTTCACTGATCCACTCGTTTGTTTTTACGTTCTTGTAATATTCACCTGCGATCTTTATTATAGAGTCGTGGTTATGTATTACTTTTACTTCTTCGCTGTCTTTAGCGATATAAGTTTTACCTGTTTGTTGTATTGTTATCTTCATATTATTATTTTTTATAAGTGTCATATAGGTTTTCCGCCATAACACCATAATTATTATTCTTTAATTCGTCCATTAGTTTCCATATCTTCTCGAAACTTTTACGACCTGAACTGTAGTAACGGTGATCGTCACTCATTGCGTAGTACCAGTCGTGATGTTTTAGTAACTCCTCGAGTTCTATTATCTTTTTAATGTATTTGTTTTTCATATTCGTATATATTATCTGTACTTATTCGTTTTTATTTCGTATCTACCAAATTTTGTCTGACTTGTCTACTATTATTAAATCATAGTCAGGGCTTTTCTCAACTCTTTGATTCATTTGTTCGATTAGATTTTCTAAACTACCACCTGAAGTTTTGTAGTGAGTGAAACCTTGAGGGCCTTCACTTTGTACTGTTATTTGTGAGTATTCTAACTCGACAAGTATCATTTTATTTACTGGTGTATTAGAGTAGTCGTGGTTGAACAACTGATTTTTTAGTATTTCTCTATGTAATCTTGACATAATTTCTATTTTTTTAAATGTTAATATTTTAGTAGTGTAGAGTGGAGTCGAACCACCATTAACCATTTACACTTATGTGTTCATATTTGATTTACCAGTAAACACTAAACTAACTGGACTTTATTTTAGTAGTACCACGATTTACGTTGTTCACCACGTGGAGCGATCTTTCGACTTATTTACACTACTCTTCGATCTGAGCACCTTTCGCCCATGAAGGAATATTGTTTGATGAAGTATAGTTACCATACTTTTGGAAACACTCCATAGTTTCTAGTTTCTCTTGATTGAGAGCGTAGACACCATCGTGATCATACTTGATCGTATCACCTTTTTTATTCGTAAACTGTATTACTACTCCTTTACCTACTAATCCTTTTGAGACTACAAATCTCTTTTTTTCTACTACATTTGACATAATTTCTAATTTTATTTATTGTTATTAATTCTATTATTTAATTCTATTATTACCTTGACAAACATTTCTTCTTTATTATCAAAGAATACATCGTCTGACTCTTCATAGTCTCCATACTCATACATATAATCTACTAGTACTTCATCTATATTATCTATTATTGTATCTACTGTTTCATCTACAACTTTATTAATTATTTTCTTTGACATATTCTTTTTATTTATTAGATTCATTTATATTATCTGTACTTGTCCGTATTTAATTTGTTATCGAGATAAACTACCTGATAAGTTTTTATGGAATGTTAATCTATTTTTAAAGTTTTGAAGATTAAAATTATCAGAGTGATCTTCTAAGTTTATATAACAGTAACCTTTTAAGTTAAAGAAGTCAGTTGTATATTTATCAAAGAACTTTGGAAGTTGATGTAATTGATATGGTAAATAAGTTTTATTATTTATTTTTAAGATTTTGATTTGAGAGTTTTTAATAGTATTTGACATAGTATATAATTTAATTTTAAAAGTTTATAATTTTATTTTATTTAAAGAATTTAATTTATATTATTATAAGTTTAAATTCATATATATTATCTGATTGACTCCGTATTTATTTTGTATTCAATACTTTACGAAGTTTATTTCTGTAGTGAATATACATATCTTTATCAAATCTTTTAAAGTAATTCATTTGAGTTTCTAAGTATTGTATGTATTCTTTTTGTGTATTTTTGAACATAAGTAAAAGTAGTTTGTTTGTTTAGTGAATAATAATTGTTGTGTAGTATACCATCACTTCTCTGAGTGAACAATACACTTTTCAATAAATTGTAAAATAATTCCAAGTGTAATTAGTATAGTAATATCATGTATAATTTCCATATTAGTATTAATTAGTTTAGTAATAGACACACGTTCCCGAGTGTTTCGATCTGTAAGATCTCATCAGTATTACTTTGTTGTAAGAATCTGTACAAAGTAGAAGTGATCATCATCAGTTTCTCCTCGTGATTCAATCTCATAGGTGTAATCCTCAACTAGTGGATCTAATGACAATTGATCAAGTATTGTTTTTAAGTTTTCGAATCCAGTAACGTAGTGAGTAATGTAATCTTGCATAGTAATTTAATTTATTTATTAGTTTATATTCAGTTATATTATCCGATATACCTCGTATTAGGTTTGTATTATTAGATTGTAATAGACTACCGAAGTAGTTTCGATCATTGAGATCTCGTCAGTATTACTTTACTTGAAACTCTCTAGCGAAAGTTGGTAAGTTATTACTGTTAGTGTAATTACCATATTGTTGAAAGCAATTCATAGTTTCAAACTTTTCTTGATTAGCAGAGTATACTGCATCGTGATCGTAAGTATACGTTTCATTCTTTTTATTAGTAAATGTAATGATAGCATTTTGACCGATTAAAGATTTAGAGATTACGAAACGCTTTTTAGTGAGATTTAATGTAGACATAGTATTTAATTTATTTAAGTTAATATTAGTTATTTGTTACATATATAATATCTATATAGTATCGTAGTTGATTTGTACAAATGCTATACACAAAAACAAAACGATAAACGGAAATGGAAACGACGAGGTAGGGCTGGCTAAAAGGTTTGACTTTTGTATTAGGGGGCGGTAGGTAGAAAGGTAGGGGCTACACTATACTCCTATATTTACAATATCAAAACTGTGACACTAGGCTATTAAGAAAGTAAGAGTAAGGGGCAATTGTCACACTTTTAACGTTTATCTATGTTTACGTGATAATATAAAGGTAAAACAATAACTATGAAATCACCATACAAATTATTCGGTAAAAGAAAAAGTAGAAGCTTACAACAAGAGTGTGCTAACCTAGCTGGTGGCCCTGGTTCTGATCCAAAAGCTACAGCTGCAAGAGCACAAGGTAGAGAGCCCGGTGAAATGAACGAGTCTTCTGAGTTTAATCCAAACAATAAAGCAAAACAAGGGTCTAGTGGTATGTTTTACCGTGGGCCAAAGCCTGTTGCTGGCGTAAATAGAAACCCAGTAAAGAAATTAGGCATGTTTAAAACTAGAAAAACGCACTAGTAAATGCAAAATTTAACACCTACAGCACGTCGAATGAAGGCTATACGTGATAAAAAAGCGGCTATGACGCCTGCTAGACGTAAAAAAAAGGCCGAAAATCAAAAAAAGCACCGTGATAACCCAGAAATGAAAGAAAAAGACTACGATCATAAAGATGGCAAGTTCAAATCTGTCAAAGCTAACCGCGGTAACGACGGTGAAGGAACTAAAAAAGAGGGTAAAGCACGTAATTACTAATACATCGATAAAAAAAGATTAATCTAAAACAAAAAACAATGAGCTACAAGCCGTTTAAAATGAAGGGTCACACTCTTCCAGGAATAAATCAAAGAAAAGCTGACAGAACAGCTGACGGAAGACCAGGATCTTCTGCACTACAGAAAAAATCACCTTACAAAAACGTAGAAGAAGGTTATAATCCAGATGGATCTGTAGACAAAAACTCTGAGAGATACAAAAAGGCTATGGCCAACGCAGAAAAGTCTAAAGCTAGAAAATCAAAAGAAAATGAGCTTCGCGAAACTATGAAGGCTGGCGGTGATGATACGGCAAGACAAGCTCAACGCGAGTTGATGTCTAAAGGGTCAATTTCTATGGACGAGAAAAGAAGAAGAGACGCTGAAAACAAGAAAAAAGAAGGTGGCAAGTCTCCAATGAAGGCTGATATTCCTGAGGTAACAGTTACAGCTAACAAAAAACCTAAAGGCTACTACACAGTGAACGGACGTAAAGTTGAAATTGTTGACGGTAATGATGGTGCTAAGTTCGCTAGAACAGCAAGTGGTGAAATGACGTCTTTATCTCGAGCAAAGAAACAAGGAAAACTTAAGTTTGTTCGTGAAGGTGGTTCTGCTGTTAAGAAATACAAGTCTGACGCACAGCGTAAAGCAGTACATGCATCGAAAACAGAGAAGTCAGCATTAAAGAATTATAAGAAAGGCTATTACGGAGCCTAACAAATCCGTAAACCACGTTATTAACCTAAAACCAAATTATTATGACGTACCTATATTACCAGACTACCTCAACGGCAGGTGGTCAACTAAAAGTGAACGATAAAACCAAAGCAGAGTGGGAGCACTTGGCTAACAAGGAGAACTGGAGGATAACTCAGTTGCCTAATGGTTATTATCAAACCGAAGTATCTAACCCTAAGAACGAAGAGTGGCATGACGTCACGCGTCGAGAGACAATGGAAGGAGCTGAGTCAGCAATTGATGGAAGCATCGACCACTTCTCTAAAAAGTTAGAAGCTACCAAAGGACCGAAAGTTGTAAAGACATTCAAATAAACTCAATATAAATTAAATTAAATCAAATTAAATGGAGTACAACAATCCTAGTCTCCTGATCAAAGAACTAAACTTTGGTCAGGATGCTAAATCTAAAATTGGTGCTGGTGTTGAAAAACTAGCTAAAGCAGTAAAATCAACACTTGGAGCATCCGGCCGATGCGTTATATATGAAGACGCGCGCGGCATACCGGTGATCACAAAAGACGGTGTAACCGTTGCAGAAAGCGTAGTCTTATATGATCCGGTAGAAAACTTAGGAGCAACACTTATAAAAGAAGCTGCTAAGAATACAGTTAGAGAAGCAGGTGATGGAACAACCACCGCTACAGTACTAGCTGAATCACTACTAAACACTATCAACAGTTCTAAAGATAGTGCAACAGCAAGAGAAGTAAGGAATGGCATAGAGTCTGGATTAGTCAAGATAAACGACTATTTAGATTCTATAAAGATAGAAGTTACTGATGGAACGCTAGAAAGTGTTGCTTCAATATCTTGCAACAACGATTCTCAGCTTGGAGCTATAATAGCGCAGGCCTACAATGAAGTAGGTAAAGATGGTGTTGTTATAATGGAAGAGTCTGAGACAGAAGAAACTTACGTAGATGTAACTGACGGCGTGCAAATAGACTGTGGGTTAACATCACCTCATTTCGTAACAAACACAGACAAACAAAAAGCAGAGCTAGATAATCCTCTAGTATTAATATGCATGTCTGAAATACCTAACGTACGTAAAATACAGAGCATATTAGAGTACGTTATAAAACAGAACAGATCTTTACTTATAGTAGCGACAGTATCGCAGCAAGTAAAGTCTGCGCTTTTAATGAACAAGGTAAAAGGCAATATTAAAGTTAATATTATCGACTTACCAGGCTTTGGTCCTACCAAAAAGGATACTTGCGAAGATCTAGCTATACTTACTGGTGCCACTGTGCTAAACGAAGAGCTAGGGGACGATCTAGACTCTATGACTATAGAAATGCTTGGAGAAGCTGAATACTCAGCTACAGACGATAAAACTACTGTACTAACCATAGATACGGACGTTGAAGAACTAGAAGAAAGAATAGATCAAGTAAACAAACTAATAGCTGATGAAAAGAATGGTTTTTTTAAAAAGAAGCTGGAACAAAGATTGTCTATGCTATCAGGTTCAGTTGGCGTTATTAAGGTCGGTGCTGATTCTAAAGTCGAGCTCAAAGAAAAGAAGGATAGGGTTGAAGATGCGATCTACGCAACAAAAGCAGCTTTGAAAGAAGGTATAGTACCTGGAGGTGGTATTGCCCTCCTTAACGCTTTTCAAAAAATCGAACCCTCTAACGAGGGTGAACGCATCCTTCTCGATGCTATTAAAGCTCCATTTATAACTATAATGCAGAACGCTGGTTTTGAAATGCTAGGCTACCCATCTAAGTATGGGCGCGGCGTTGATGTTGTTACCGGCGAAGAGGTTGATATGGTTAAATCAGGAATAATAGATCCGGTTTTGGTTACAAAATCGGCGCTAAAAAACGCGGTAAGCGTAGTAAACACTATAGTATCTGCAGATTGTGTAATTTCAAACGCTAGACAAGAAGATTATGAAAGCAATAAATAATTACGTAGTTGTAGATAAAATAAAGACCACTGAAAAGAAAGTAGGTGGTCTTATATTAACTGAAGAGCTTGCTGAGGATACTAGATATTTAAAAGGTTTAGTTGTATCAACAGGCAATTTAGTAGAGGGTGTTGTAGACGGCGACACGGTGTACTATGACAAAAGAGCTGGGCATGGAATAGAGTTTGATGACAAACTTTATTTTGTTATTAAATCAAGTGATATTGTATTAGTAGATTAAACACAAACTATAAACCACAATCCTTAAACACAAAATCTTTAAACAAATTATTTATTAATCAAAACATTTTAAAAAATGGCTTACAATGAAAATTATTTGTTCTTTAACGAAGGAACAGATGCAGCTGACGCTACTGGCGATGGCCAAATGTTTAGCTCTTCTAGTTTTTTAGGCGCAAATGTAACGGGCTCTGCTGCAGTGACTTTACATTTTGCTTCTAGAAACGGAGCAGCTACAGATGATACTGTTGTTATTACAATGGGAACATCTAACGTAAAATTATTAATGCAGGAATTAGCTGCAGTATTGTCTAACCCAAGAGGTGGTTTGTTTTTTCAAACTGACTTTGTAGGAGAAGCTAAAAACTTCTTATCTGGAACAAACACTCTCGTAATAACAACGGCATCGTAAAACTATGAAAGGAGAAAATTATTTATATTTAAACGCTCACACAGCTGAACCAGCTGCTGATGACAAAGCTATGATGATACCTGCTTCTACAGTTTTAGGTATTGCTATTGGCGCTATTGCTGGAACTGTTGATGTTGATGCTATTTACTTGACTTGCGAAGGATTCGTAGGTGATGGCAATAGTAGAGGCTCAGTTGTTTTAGCTGTAACAGAAGGTAAATTAGTAGAAGCTATGGACGATTTAGTAACTGCTATTAATGCTAATCCAGGAGATGGATTCCAAGTTATAGCTGATGTTGCTAACAACGTGTTCTGTAGCGAGCATATAACTGGATGTACAGTAGATTCTGCTGTTTAATATTAACTTATAAAAACTAAAAAAATGAACGCAAATAAAAACTTTTTAAGATTTATGGGTTACCGAGAGCAGAGCTTTACTATTGCAGGTAACTTCGTACATGACTCCGGTCATGGTGACGCAAACACTGTAAATCTAACTGACGCCGCTGATGGCTTTGGAAACATAGCAAACCCAGGAACAGCTGCTACAGACTTAATTGTTACTGTAACTGCTGATGGCGCTGAATCTGGTGCTAGAGGAACTCAATACACAATAGACGCTAGTACAGGCGCTGCTTTTGCAGCTGCTGCTAACGTTGCTGCTGGCGAAGTAACTAGAATACACTCTGATGACTTAGGTCTACACGCTTCAGATGGCACGCTAACTATAGCAGCTAAGTCAAGTGCTGTTGGTTATGACTTGAACGCTGGTGAAGTTGTACGAGTTGTTTCTTACCTAGGAGCTGGAGATACTGACAATAAAGTAATACCGTTTCACTCTGTACTTAACGCAACTAACACGCACGCTGCTTCAACAGCATTTACAGAAAATGATGGTGTTATTTTACCTGCTGCTAATTATTTAGGAGCCGATTCTATTAGTCCTACTGCTACAAGATTTTCTTTTAAATCTTTAGCTGGTACGGCTGCTGACGATCACGTACTATTAGTACACGGTTCTGGTAAATTTAAAGCTGCGTGTGAAATGATGCAAGCTGCTTTAAACGCAGACTACGCTGGCACACCTATAGTTGTCACTGACGTAGCTAATGGAATTGTTCCTTTCTCAGGACAGTTTGATTTAGGAATTACTGCTTGTCAAATTACTTTGGCTTAGTAAGTGAGACTAACTAGTCACGATTTACGTGAATTACAAATCCTAAAGTATTACAGGCTCACTAGAAAGTGGGCTTGTAAGACTTACGGGTTAACAGATGCCGATCTTGAACTACTAATATTTTTAGACTGCCAAGGCCGGTTTACAAGACAAGAATTTATTGATGGTACTTATACCATGAGTTGGGATAAAACTCGATGGGACAAACTAAGGAAGCTGGGTTGGATAGAAGTTTGGAGGCACAGAAATAGAACAACTATTAAATACTCTATATTTAAAACTTCATTTAAGTGCAGCCAGCTAATAAGTAGAATATACAGAATACTTTTAGGTGAAGAAGATTTACCCACGTCTGAAAGAAGTGTGTTTTACAATAACAAGTCTTATACTGATAAAGTTTTTAATAAAGCTATTGACGACATGATTAACGACAAAAACAGATAATGGCAAACTTTAAGTTAGGTAACGAAAAAAGAGGATTTAAAGGTCCAATACTAAGAAAAACTTTAGCTAAAGGAGTTTTAGGCGAAGCTAATATGGACGGTAGTATTTACGTAGATAAATCAGTTCCAAAAGGTAGTAGTTTAGAAAAACGTGTAATTAAACATGAAGGTAAACACGCTGAAGATATGGCTAACGGTCAGCTTTCTTATGGTGATGATTACGTTAGATACAAGGGAGTAACGTACCCTAGAAAAGATGGTAAAATAAAGTATAACGGAAGGTGGTCAGAAGAGGGAAGTATGAACTTTCCCTGGGAGAAGGCCGCTAAAAAAGCAGAAAAATAAAACTATGGGATTTAAAATGAGACCTAAAAGTCCGCTAATGAAAAAGTTAGTTGGAAAGCAGCATAGACTACCTGAGCATTTAAAAGCAAAAATAGAGGCGTCTCCTGCAAAGAAAAAAGTAAAGTTTTCAGAAGACACTAGAAGCGAAGAATACATAGGTGATTACACTAAAGATAGAACTAAAACTAATGCTATTCCAGAACGCACAACGACTAGAGATATGTCTCTTAAGGCTCAACAAGACAATGTGAAAAGATTCGTAGATACTGGAGATAAGACGCCTAACACAACTACGAAGACTGAAACTCAATCTAGAGCTGACTCTAAGAAAGTAAAGTCTGATGACAATTTAACTTCAACGGTTGGTGGTAAGCCACAAGTAAGAAATACTAAAGTTAACGTTAAGATAAAAGGAAGAAAGCGTAAAGACGGAATTATTTCTGATCCAAGTAATCCAGGCGCTAGCGTTAAAGACGTTAAGAAAGTTAAAATGACTGCTGGAAAAGGAAGAAGTAAAAAAACTGTTAAAGTAAAATACGACAAGCAAGGTAATGTTAAAAAAGAAACTACAAGATACGGAAGATTTGGCTTGAGCAAGAAGAAACGCGCTAGTGGTTCAGTTGCCGTAGGGACTAAAGAAGGTAAGGACTTGAAAGGCGCTGCAGCCGCAGAAGCGATAGTAGCAAAACAAGGATCTAACATTAGAGGTAGAAAAAAAGAGGGTGGAAAAGATTCTGCTTTAACTAAAAGAGGTTGTAAATCTAAAAAATACTAATATGGAGTTTAAAATGAAAGGTTCGTCTTTCTACGGCAAAAATTGCATGTGTAACGCTGACTCTAAAGGTTCGCCGATGAAGAAGAGAAAAAGCGGTGATAAACCTGATGTCGAAAAGCAAGACAAAAAAATACTTAAAGAATCTAACAAACGTCTTATAGCAGACAGGAAAAAAGAATTTAAGTCTGGTGATATAACTAGAAAAGAATTTAAAGGAGCTAAAAAAGAAATAAAAGCTTACACAGACGTTGATGCTGCTAAAGATCATTTTAACGAGCCTGGTTTTAGAACTGTAAAAGGAGAGAAGAAACAAGAAAGAATTTACAATAGAATATCTAAAATCGAAGATAAAGCTGAAAAAGCAAATAGAAAAGGTAAAGACAAAAAAGCTCAAAGGAAGTTAGATAAGATAAGTAAATTAGAAGATAGAGCTACCGAAGGAACTAAACTAGGTCAAGCTCATCGTAGAAAACTTGAGCCTAACAAAGCTAAAAAATCATGATAAACAACTTAGTAGGAGGTTTATTAGGTAAAGTAGTAGATAACGCAGAAGGAATATTAGACAAGGTTATTACTACAGACAAAGAGCGCGACGAAGCTAAAGCTAAAATAAAGCAAATGCTTTTAGA
>Ga0208157_1000067_pt1 | contig 75869 bp, 67 predicted proteins | sample 5_EtaG_FD_184077 | JGI IMG/M metagenome (GOLD analysis project Ga0208157, IMG submission 184077) | Marine viral communities from the Subarctic Pacific Ocean - 5_ETSP_OMZ_AT15132 metaG (SPAdes) (version 2) | ecosystem: Environmental > Aquatic > Marine > Oceanic | place: Pacific Ocean | collected...
GGTTATAAGTTAATTGACATATATCATCCCACTCATTATCACAACAATACTCATCTACTTCAATAACCCATGCGTAGCAATCGTCATTTAAAAAATAAGGATTGCCTGGTTCTCCTACACAATTAGCAGCATATAAACACCCTAATGAATCATGTCCAAAATTCATATTTGCTAATGGGTTATAATTCCACGCATTTTGATCCATACACCCTTGCACCACAGTAATACACGAACCATTGTCAGTATTAGCCAACGGATCATAGTTAAGAGCAGTACTATCGGTACACCCATAAATATAATCAATACAACTAAAATCTTCACTATTAGCTTGTGGCGCGTAGTTGAGCGCAGAAGGGTCAGTACAGCCATAAATATAAGGGATACAAGTATTATTATCAGCATTTGCTAAAGGGTTATAGTTAAACATTATTGAGTCTGTGCACCCATATATAAAAGGTATACAGCTTCCATCATTTGTATTTGCAGCAGAATCATAGTTAAACTGTGTTGGATTTATACATCCATATATTACTGGAACACAAGAACTGTCATCAACATTTGCACTAGGATTCCAATTAAAAGCTGTAGTATCCGTACATCCTAAAACTATTCCTATACAACTACCATCGTCAGTATTAGCTAATGAGTCGTAATTAATAGCTAATTGGCTCATACATCCATATACAATAGCTATACAAGTATCTTCTGTATTAGCGTTAGGATTATAATTAAAAGCTAAAGGCTGCATACACCCAAATATTTTTGGTAGGCATCCCCCATTATCTATATTAGCTAATGTGTCATAGTTGAAGGCTGTAGTATCAGTACAACCCCACATGGCTACTGTTGAGCAAGTCCCATCGTCATAGTCTGCCGTATAACCTTGTGTATAATATTCCAAATACTGAGGACTTGTACATCCCGGATCGTAGTAACAACTAACATCATCTGTATTTGCTAAACTGTCATAATTTATTGCTATAGGATTTGTACACCCATAAATTTTTTCTATACAATCATCACCACAATACGGCATTCCCATAACTGTTACAAAAGGAGCTAAAGGACTTGCAAACCCTCCTGGAGCATTGATAGCTATATGCTCTTCAGAGTATACGCTATAACCACATTGAACAGAAGTAAATTGTGATTGTTGTGTAATATTAAATTTAACTTCAATTGGTTCTGAGATACTTAGTTCAAATGTAAACGTAGTATCAAAACCATTATCAAGAGTAAATATACCTAAAAAGTTATTACCTTGAAATACTTGTAAAAAAGAACCAGCCCAACCGTTTCCAGCTAAATCAGTTAATTCTAGTGTGTGTGTGCAACTATCTGTTAGTATGTCAGTATTAGCTGCAGGGTTAAAATTAAAAGCATTAGTGTCTGTACATCCAAATACTTTAGGTGTAAAACACATACCTGTATCTACTGTAGCTATAGGTAGGAATTCTACATATAAGCTATCCATACACCCAAATATAGGTGGGGGTGGTGCACAATCATTTAATGTAAATCCATGATAAGAACTAAAACCAAAGTTAGCAGAGTCTGGTTCAACTAGCGTATCTCCACAATGCATTACATAAAAAGAACCATCTTGTCCTCCCCATAAAGCACCATTCATACCGTCTCCATATTCATCATACATTTCAAAAGTATAACTACCGTTTGGTATACAAAGTTGTGTTAACTGCGGACTGTAATCTATTATATTAATATAAGGACCTCCAGAAACAACTGTGTCTCCATAATCATCAATTATAGCCCAAGAACTTTCTTCTGGGTATTGATCAGGATTTATAAGTATATTTACATAGGTTCCATTAGGACATTGCCCAAAAGCAGATGATAGCCCAAAAACCATAATCATTAATAGTACATATAATATATTTGAAATATCTTTTTTCATTTTAAAAATCACTCATTATTAATTCATCAATTGTTCCTTGCATTTCTTTTCTTGTTGCTTTCATAGCAAATGATATATCTGCTTGAAATCTTTTCATTTCCTCACCGTCTTTAAATATAATAACAGTAGGTACAACTACTATTTCATGCTTAGTTTGCAGATTAGGTGATTTAGCTATATCAACATATACTATCTCACAATCTGTTAACTTGCCTATGTAACTCACTTTATTCGGATCATTCCATTCTGCATTAAAGTGTGTAACTACTATTTGCCCAAAAGCATTTGAAGAAATTAATAAAAGTATTAACACTAATAAACCTCCAAATATTTTTGTGGTTATATTTTTCATCTTCCTCTATCTAACTTGTCTTCAATTCTGATTAATCTATCTTTTAGATCATCAACAGCTTTTTCTGTATTTTCAATTGTAAGTCTTATATTTTTATCTTTCATGTCAAACTCCATGCGTGTAACTTGTGGATCTAAAGGAGCTGGAAGTTCTTTGGCTTCTGCAATATCTGCTTGCAGCATAAACCACATACTTACTAATGTAAATATTAATGCTGCTATTCCTCCTAATGTTTTTATGCTTAATTTAAAAGTTGTGTCTTCGTTTAATTCTTTCATTTTATTTTAGTATTATGGCTGCAGATCTAGTGGCTTTAGCTCCATTAGCAGCAGTTGTTACAGCTGTTATTGTTAAAGTAGCTCCTTTATTATCAAGTGCAAAACTTAAAGTTTGATTTGACGCTATTAAAAGTGGAAAACCAGTTTTACCACTATTAGATGCTATAGCAAGTGCTTGTGCATCACTTACTCCTGTTTTTGCAGTATTAGCATTAATAGCAGCAATGTGAGCATCAGTTAACATGTTATCATCACTAGAGTTGGCAGTAGATTTAATTAAAATATGAAGCATTGCTCTTAATTTTTCTGCTGTAATTCCTCCACTTTTAGATTCAAATAATTCTTCGATTTGATCTAACAGTTCAGCTCTATCTCTTTTCTCTGCAGCCTGTACAGAAACTTTACTAAAAGACCCTGTTTTGACTAGCCCTTTATAGTTTTCTTTTGTGCTGTTATTATTATAATTTCCTTTAGCCATTTTTATATTATTTTAACATCCAAAATCACCTCCGAAGCTGTCATCAAAAGTGCATATAGATGTTGTGTCGTTTGTTATACTTATCCCTATCATAGCTTATATGCTATTACTGATCCTGATTCTAAAGATAATGTTTCAAAAGAACCGTAAATAGTCACACCTTTAGGGAGTGTAAAATCTGCATCATATGTTTCCATACTACTACCAAAAACACAATCAGTAACATCCACAACTGCATCTGTTATAGCTAAAACTGCTTGAAACGTTCCGATGTGTTGAGAATCATCATCAATAAATTTAGAGCTTCTAGGACTAGTTAAAGATCTTGTATTATTACCTATGTTAGCAAGAGCTAACTCCATGTCTGTTCTTGCTGCCATTATGCTTTACAACATTTACCTGTTCCACACTCACATACACACCATCCAAAACATATTAAACCAAACGTTATAGCTTCAAACCATTTACAAATTTTATTTTTCATTTTTTTTATTTTTAAAATATTATATAATTAATTCCTAATTTAAAATCGTACCATTCTCTATTCCAGTACTTATTATATTTTCCTTCTACAAAGGTTCCTAAATGTTTATTGTATTTATATCCAAATATTAACCCTCCTGAATAATCCATCCATTGATCATTGTCAATATACTTATGATAAGAAAACTCATTACCGTCATCATAGTGATAAGGCAGTATATTTCCCCAAGCGTGTAGCCAAAAATCTTTTTTATAATGATAAAAATCAAAGCCTAGTACTAAAGAATGGTTCCATTGAGAAGGTAACTCATCTCTTTTTTTCTCTGTATAATCTCTTAAAATTCCTGGAACAACTACTGCTTTCCAAACTTCAGAATTAGTAGCTACTACCTTACCGCTTGGATCTTTATATTCACTATTATTAACATCAATTGTGTATCCTTCTTGTATTGCCAAATAAGTGTAGTGTATATCACCGTTAGGTAAAACCCACTCTTCTAACGGATCATATCCATAAGGCTCTGATAATCTTTGTGCTGCACCTATATTAAAAGACAGTTTACTAGTTACTTCATGTCTATATCTTTGAGACACTTCAAAGTATTTAATATCAGCAAAACCATCCTCTAAATACTCTCCTTTAAAAGAAAAGTGTCTAGCGCAAATAATTCTACCACAATTATCATGTGCAGAATATCGTATAAAATGGTGTTGATCTAAATAATCCATACCTTCTTGGCGCTTCATATCAAATTGAAATTTATACTCTAAACCTTTAATTTTACCTACAGTAGCCGCATCACTATAGTTAGATTCAGAACCATCATAAAAAGCTTTAGCTTTATTTTCGTATCCAAATCTAGCTATTTTTCTTATACCTAATGATACATTATAATCGTAAGGAGTTTCAACTACAGAAGTTTGCAGCCCATTAGATATAGAATATACATCTACATCTGATATTGAATTTCCTCCATTTACTGCTGCGTAAAAAGTAGAAAATTTAAAATACTTTTTTATCTGAGCGTCAGCTACAGTAGAAAAACAAAGTAATATAGTTAATATTATATATCTCATTTTAAAATGTGTCATATTCATTAGTTACACTTGTTGCTGTTGGGCAGCTACTATTCAAAGTTACGCCATTACCATTATAGGTAGCGTCATGATCATTACCACTAAAATCCTCTATCCCTAATACAGCTGCGACAGTTTCTGATAATATACAACAAACTGTTCCTTCTGTTCCTGCATTAGTTAATCCAGCACATTCCTCATTCCACAAATCTGTTCCTTCTACTACCATAGCTCCTTCACATTTTGCTTCGTCAACAATCTGGTATGTAGTATTTGTAGTTGCTGGAACCATAGTAATGTTTGCATCACACTTTAACCAAAGTTTGCAGTAAGCTGCTCCCGCATAATCCCCTGTATCTACAGTGGGGTCTACAGAATATTGTCCGTCATTATATATTTGAGTTATCTCTTCTTGAGATAAACAGTAGTCTTTCCAAAACATAATATCAGACATACTACCATTAAGATCATAATTAGCATTATCTAATCTACACCCAATAGCAACTTTAGAGTTAGTATTATCTATTCCAGAATAACTACCACCACCTCCACTGGTTGTAGACAGTTGTTCTCCGTCTTTATATATCCTCAGACCTGTTGAAGCTTCTGATCCGTCGTAAGTAGCTACTATATGATACCACGTGACAGCAGGATTATTAAGTGTTTGTGCTGGACCTATAACTCTGTAATAGTTATTATCCTGATTGTCTACTATATCAAACATTAGTTGTCCGTAATGTAAAAATAGTTTATACTCTTTAGTTGAACTACCTGTTCCTTTCCCAAAAAGTAATCCGTTAGCACTACTGCTAGTACCAGTTGCATGCTGATTAACCCAGCAGGAAATAGAAAAAGGCAGGTCATTATTACTTCCATCTGTAGGACTAAAATCAGTATCATCATCTATAGTTAGACCATCATCACTTCCGTGAAAGTCCACACTGTTAACACAAGCTACGTACTTCATGTGTCTAGATGCATCTGGTCTAGTATAATTTATATTTAGTCCTGTATTTATCATTAATATCCAAAATAACAGATTACACCATGCCCACTTGTAATAGTTGTGTGAGGTTGAACTGCTGTCCACCTTCCAAATATCATTGAGCCTGATGCAAATTTATTAGTAGTATCTATAGTTAAACCTCCAGATCCTGCTCCTGTACTACCTATAGCTATACATTCACTTCCTGCAGCGCCTTCTGCTGTGAGTGCAGCAAGTCTACAAGTGCCCATAAACTGTATGGCTACAATAACTTTACCTGCAGGAGGAGTTATTGTATTTGAATTAGAATCAGTAAAAGCTGACCCATATTGGCCTAATTGGTGTTGTCTGGTAGACTGTATTTCGGATCTAACCGCTTCTAAAAGCCCTTCACTTGTTGTTCTTATCATATTATTCTATAAGTTTTGATAAAGAAGAAATTTGTTGTGCTGTAATATTTTCTGGAAGCATTTCGTAAGTAATAGGTTCAACTGTTATTTCTATTTCATCTTCCAAAAGAACTGCTACTGCATCTAACTGTGCTCTTCTTTCATCTATTAATTCTTTATTCTCTTTTTCTAATTTTTCAATTTCGTAAATTTTTGACTCGTCGTTAGGATCAGTAGTATAAGCGTTTACAGATAATGCTAAATCCATAAATTCTTTTGATGGCTTTCCTGCTTCTTCTACATCTTTTAACTCTTTAGTTATTGTTTCAAGATTTTTAGCAGCTGTTATAGCAAACTCTTTACCTTCTAAATCTTTTAACGTGAACAAACTGTTTACGATTTGAACAAATTCTCCTTTTGTTGTTTTAATTTTCATTTCTATATATATTAGTTAAGTTGCAAATATAATAAAATTTTTATATTTTAAGCAATTCTAAATATTGTTACCGCACTAGAGCCAGTTCTAGCTATTCTAAACTGTGCAGATCCACTCGCAATTGATGCGTCCGCTGTGTCAGGAGAAGAAATATGCATATTACCTACAAGAGTTACTCCTGTGTTTGTGGTTAAAGTTATATCTCTATTTTCACTATCATCTCCAAGATTAATAAATACAAAATCAAATGCATCTCCATTAGCCTCTAACTTCAATCCGGATACTAGATTAGCTGCTGTATCTATTTGTTTACTATGATCAGATCCTGGATTTACAGTTATAATACCTGCTATAATACTACTGTGTGCTATTAAACTAGCGTCAGCACCTACATCAGTTGCAGATCCTTGATACTTTATTACTTGCGGATAAGCTGCTGCTCTCATATACACACCTTTAGTGCCAGATATTAAATTACAAGCTGTTGTAACATTTTGATTTGCATCAATAGTTACTGCTGTTGTATTAGCAGTTTTAATTAATACAGATCCTGCTGTACCTGACCCTGAAGTACCTCCTGCTATAACAGCATTACCTCCTGCGTCAGAACCAGAAGAGTTACCTCCTGATACAGTTATAATACCTCCTGCTGCTGCAGCTCCACCTCCTGAAATTGTTGTTGCAACTCCATTTGTTCCACCTGTAGCAGCTACTGGAGCAATTGTTGGAGCAGTTGCTGAATCAAAAGCAATACCACCTTTTACGTTTAAAGTATCTGAATAAAAAGCTGTAGGTGTTGATTGTCCTATATAAACCTTACCTGCAGCATCTACTGCAATACCTTCATCACTACCATCTCCACTAATCCAACTTTCTCCTGTAGCATAATCTAAATTTATATTATAAGTCGATGCTACAAGATTTGCTGCAAGAGTTGATAAATTAGCTGCAAGTGTAATTGCACCTGCTCCATTAGTAATAGTCATATTACTACCAGCTGTAAGTGTTGCTACTGACGGGTAACCATTAGTTGCATTACCTATAAGTAATTGTCCGTTTGTAGACATTGCTGTGCTAGACGCTAGAGTATCTTGAGCGCTAGCATATAGTATAGATCCTTGAGCTATTGAAGATAATCCTGTTCCTCCATTTACCACATTATTTACTCCTGTTACAGATTGTGAAAAATCTAAAGAAGTTAAAAAAGCTGCTGTAGAATTATCACAGTTTGCTAGATTAATAGCAGATTCAACTAAAGTTAATACTAGGTTGTTCGATGCAGTTGTTACTGTCATCTTTGTATCTGCAGATATTAAACCTTTAAAATTTAATTGATTTGAGTTTGTTACACTAATAAATAAATCTTGACCTCCTACACCTGTAGTAGATAACGACGGAAACATACTCTGTATTAAAAACTTGTATTCTAATTGAGTTGTAGCATCTTCAATTTTTACATATTGATTTGCGGTTGTAGCTGTTTTTGCTAATGTGGTTAATCTTGATATTGCCATTTTCTATATTTTTATTTTATTATATTCTAACTTTGTCCTCCTCTTATTTTACCTACTTTATTTCCGATACACTGAGGATCTTCTGTACATTTATCACATTGTTCATTTATATATAAAATAAATGGATCTATGTAATTTACTGTAGTTGTATTTGGGAATGTATTTAGCTTTGTGCATTGCGCCCAATGTCCTGATGTTGCCCCTACAGTTGTTTCTGGATTATAACAGCCGTTTGTACATGACCCTCCAGATACAACTTCATAAATTAAACCGCTTGGCATTTTTATAACATCTCCTACAAATAAAACAGTTGATGGCACAAAAAATAAACCTGGATTTGTTATTGTAGTTCCTTCTCCAGTTGTTATACTTGAGCCTGGATATGCAACGTCATTAAGTCCTGTTGCAGGTCCTCCAGTTGTCCATTTAGAATCACAATCAGCCGTAGCAGAGGCAGGAGCAGTTGTCATATCATCAGTACAGTTATATATACAATCTAACCCATCTCTCTGGAGTAAGTAATTTACTAAAATTAACTTCCATTGATTCATTATTGAACAATCGTCTGCGTACCCAATTCTTAATTTATTTAAATACATTGCTCCTTTTAAAGTTAAACATCCAAATAACTTATTATCAAGTTTTCTTTTTGAGGAACTGTTTAACTGACAAGGATTTTGTACAATATTGTATTCACAAGTTCCATCATCACATGCTGCATTAGGATTATAATTACTTGCTAAAGGGTCTGTACATCCACAATATATACAAGAACCATCATCAATGGTTGCTGATGGATTATAGTTTGAAGCATTTGGATCAGTACACCCACAGTTTGAAGGAGAACTACCAATACTAAATATACCTGTTACAGTGCATCCATTAGTATCAACAACCTCCCAAGTGTAAGGTCCAACTGCTAAATTTGCAAATGTAGGTACTGAAATTCCAACGGTTGCTGACACTGTTGTTGAATATACTATTGTTCCTGAAGTATCGAAAACGGTCACGCCCCAATTAAAAGCTCCAGCAGAAACAGCTGTACATGTAAAGGTAGCCATACCATCTGCATTATTAGCACAAGTAACTGATGATGCTGTTGCGTTTTGTATTACTACAGGATCAACTACTGGAGGCGTGCAGTAAAGACAACATCCTCCATTATTCGCATTGATATTTGGATTATATATTCCATTACAGTCGTGCAGGTAATTTAAAGCGCTTTGATCTAAACATCCTTCCCACATACATGAGCCATCATCAAAAACAGCTAGAGGATCGTAGTTTGTTGCAGTTGGATCTGTACAGCCTCCTCTTGGGTATAAACAACTACCATCATCTACAGTAGCGTTAGGATCATAGTTCGTAGCTACTGGATCTGTACAACCTGGTATTGGATAAAGACAACTATTATCATCCAAAGTAGCTGTAGCATCATAGTTAAGTGCTGAAGCATCTGTACATCCACAGATTGGGGCAGTATAAGTAATATCTGCAGTAGTAGTACAATTACCTCCGGCTCCTCCATCTATTATATGAAAAGTATAAACACCACTTATACTAGCGCCAGGAAAAACACTATTTCCTGAAGCTGATGCGAGTGATTGTGTAGGATTAAATAGATTTACTACATTACCGTTTGGATCTGTCCAGTAAATTTGAGTTGCGGAAGCTGGATTACATGTATACGAAGCCGCAATATCTTGAAGACATACACCCTGAGAGCTACTACCTGGTACTATTAATATATTAGTAATATTACAATCACATCCTGCTGGGTATGTACACAAATACATAGCTGAAACTTGTAAATCTGTAGGAACTGCTGTTCCGTAATTAGTTGCTCCTTGATCAGGGCAAACTTTAGCTTTAACATCTACTGGAATTTCAAAAATACATTTTTCTAACCCAGCATCTGCTCCTGTAGACGAATCTTCTATTTCTACAAGAACTGTATAATATCCATAACTTAAACTAGTAAAGGTAGCGTTAATTCCAGAAGCTACAGTAGATGTTGTTGTTGCTAAAATTGCACTACCAGAATATGCTGCACCTGAACTTGAAACAGTAGCTAAACTGTATTTGTAAGACATTGTGCTTGTTATATAAGGAGTTAACGATGGATGAATACCACCAGTAACTGTTAATTCACCGTCTGACGTTGAATCATCTGATGTTGGCTGAGAAGTCCAAGTTGAACTTGAGAAAAACCCTGATACTATATTTCCAGTTGAGTTTATAACAACTCCAGGCGCATCATCAGCACAGTATAAACAACAATCTGGAACGCACATTACTTGTGCTGCAGAATTATAATTAATTGCAGTTGCAATTGTACAGTCTGTTATTCCTGACAATTCGCGAATTGGTATATTTTGAGTCCAAATACACCCATCATCATCTGTAACTGTTAAAATGTAATAATTTGATCCAGTATTAGCAGGTAATGATCCCCATTGAAATATAAATGGTGCAATTGAAAAAGTTAAAGTTGTATTAGTTTGAGCGCTAGCAGAATTAACTGGTACATTAGTACCTGCTGCAGAGCTTAATTGAAATTCTGTTACTGCACCAGGTTGACCACCAGTAATTGCTCCTACAAAAGATCCTGCAGCAATACCAGTACCTGTTACTGACATACCTACTGTAATAGAAGCGTTAGAATTACAAGTAACTATTGAGCTATTTAATGTTGTATCACAAGTAGCATCTGTAAATGACGCTCCAATTGTATACGCTGAATTTCCATTTTGTGTAATTGTAGCTCCAGAACTGTCTGTTAGTGATACAGTGTAAGAATGCTGATTAGCAGTAGCGTTATAATTACCAATAGCACCAGTTGTGCCGTTTGTGAAATCTATAGTTATAGTTCCATCAGAAGCTCCAAATGACGCATCTGTCGATGTAGCTAGCATAATAAAATTAGTACAATCTACAGAACAACATCCAGCTGGGCCTGCTACTGGTATCCAAGCGCCTTGCGCACCACTTATATAACTAGCAATATTTGTACCATTACAATCTAAACTAGTTGTTAAATAATAACTTGGAGAGTTTTTATCTAAACAAACATCAATTGATGTAGGAGGAGATGTGTCGCAACTACCTAAATTTTCTGAATAGGTATAAACACGAGTTACCCCATAATTTCCTTCAGCTGGCCTAATAGGATAAACTCCAGATGCGTCAAAAACTTGAACACCATTATGACTTTCTAAAGAATTTCTTAATTGGTATCCATTATAAACAGTAGGAAAATTATTAGTAGCTCCATAAGTACTACTTACAATTGCTTGGGGAGGTAGCATTTGCTTCAAAGGAAATATAAACATATCTGCCCTTGTTTGCTGCGCTGGTGAGACTGCTAAAGGAGAGCCCCACTGAACACTTCCAGCGCTTGACATTGTTGCTTGTACTGATAGACTTTGAGCATCATACACATACTCTGCTAAATCTGCTTTTGTAGGATGTAGACCGTTTTGATCAGTTCCTGCATCCCACTGTGCCAATCCTACATTTTGTGATATAAGCATTTGAGGAGATATTCCTGCAGCACTCCAATCAAATCTGGTTGGATTGCCTGATAACTCATTTGTAGCTATAATAGCCATATCTGCAGTTCCCCAACTATTTCCAAATGGTCTACTTTGATCTCTTTGGTATAAATAATCTGAATTGGTGCAATAACGCAATGCATTTCCTGACCATCCATAACCTGAAACCGTTGTAATTTGGGTATTACTTTGCCAACAAGGGCTTGGTGGCATAACGTACATTGTTTCCGTATGCCCAGAAGCATAAGTTAGTATATATGTTCTTCTACCAGCATAACAATTTTGAGAAAATATTCTCATGTCTAACTTTACGGCAATTCTAGGACCTCCAGCGAAATTATAATGATCATTAAATGTTGAAGTTGAAGTAGAGTAAACACCTGACAATTCTTCAAACCCAAAACCATCTCCACTATTATCTGTTACCATAACTAAAGGGTCTACTAAACCAAATTCTGGAGCTGCAGTAGAACCATCAACTATTTCTACTTCAGGGGCATACGCCCAAGGTATAGCATTAGTTGTTATTACATTAGTTGATGTATTAGGATTACTCCCAAGTATATCCCAAATACCTGTGTGAGGAAAATCTTTTAAAGGTAAGAAAACAAGTTGAGTATACCTCATATTGCCGCTAACATTAATATTTGCAGCTTTTTGCTTAATTAAATCCTCAGTGCTTATAGCTAAAGATCTATCTAGTTCTTCTATATTTTCCTGTAACTCTTTAGTTTCGTTTTCAAAGAAACTTGAAACTTCTGGAGGTAATTCACTAAATACCTCTGCCTTTTTTAATTCTTTTTGTAATCTTTCTTGTAAGTCAGCACGTCTACTAACTTCCTGAATCATCTTAGCTCTTTCTCTCATACGTCTTGAAGCTTCTTTCTCGCCGTATTTCTCAGACTCTTTCTTATATAGTTCCGCGTTTAAGTCTTTTAATTTTTCGTATTCTGCCATTATATATTTTTATTAGCAATCACACCCACATGAGTTATCACATAATTCTTTTGCCTTTGAATATTTTTCATATATATCAGAAAAAATACCACCTGACGCATATTGATTTGGTTGATTTACTAAAGAAACAGCTGTGCTAGCTGCATCTAGTAATAAAAATATTTTTTGAGCTTTTGCTAATGCGCTTGAACATTTAGCACAATCACACGCACAATCTAAAAGCTCGTTTGTTAATTTAGCTAAACAACAATCAATATCACAATGGTTAAATAGAGGTTTCCTTACCTGCTCAGAACCACCTTCAATTAATCGAACTACAAATAGTCCATTCTTATATCCTAAATTTGATACTGCATCTAAATTTATTCTCCCTACTCCACCTGCACCACTAAAGGTGATTGTAGCTGTATATAAAACAGCTTGGTTTGGGTAATCTAATATTTCTATTGTTCCTGTAGTTCCACCTACATAGCTCTTTGCGCTTATAGCTACATAGTTACAACTTGAAACGGATTGGACGTTTAAGCTCATTTGAGGTTTTTTTAAATTAAGAAAAAAAAGACCAGCAGGGGGACTAAGCCCCCTGATAGTCTAATTAAATTTGCTGATCTTACTCGTCAGCTTCTGTTACGTACTCTACGTGTATGATAGCATCACTACCACCACTGTAAGTTCCAGTAGTCGTTAATTTTAACGCTCCTGGAGTTGTAATCTTATTTGCTGTTAATGTAAGAGCATTGTAGTCTGCTATAGACCCAGTTGCTAATGTGCCCATTAAAGCTGTTGCACCACAATATAATCTTACATTTGTTCCGCCAGCTAAAGCCGTCATTTCGCTTAAATGTGCGCGAAGAACTAAAGCTCCAGCAGGTAAAACTACATCACTTCCAGCAGAAGGATAATCTCCCGCCGATGTCATAACACCAGTTCTAAATGAAACTGATTTTACATTTGATAATTTACTCATTTTAATTTATTTTTTTAAAAGTTAATATTATAGGTTAACTGGAGCGTATCCTACAGATCCTAAGTATCCGTTTAATACTGATTCCAATGCACCCGTTAATCCTGCTGTTGTATTATCAAAAGCTATATTAACTTCAATAACATTATCAACACCGTTAATCTGAGAAGATGAAGATCCATCTTTAGTAGCTGCAATATGATACATATCATAAGTTGTTCCTGCTACTGTTGTATTTGCCGGAGTATTTGGTAAGTGAATTCTGTTGTGGTATCCGTACTGGATAGCTTTGTGATTCTCTTCCATTTCCGCTACATAGAAAGCGTCGCCATAACCTCTGTTTGCTGCTGCAACTAAAGCTAAAGTAGCAACACCACCATTAGATGCTAATGATAAGTTTTCAGTTACGATTTCAAAAGTTGTTGGGTGCTCTACTACGTTACCTTGTCTGTCTATCTCACCTTTTTTCCATCCTACGAAAGTTAAAAGATTAGTATTATCCCAAGCGTATGTTTTTATAAAGTCAGGAAGTTGATCAGACTGAGTAGTTGTTACTGCACCACCACCAGAGTTATAAGTTGCATCTAACTCATCTACATATGCTTCACCAATTTCTGCTGCAGTATTTAAAGCTGACGCATTAGTTGTAACATTGTAAGACTTCATGTTAAAAGGCTCAGCTCCGTTAGTTTTGTTAATAAATTTAATGGTAGTTACTACGTCTGCTGTGTTAGTTGCAGCACCAGTAATTTGAACTGTTCTGCTTTCAGCTACTTGAGCTACGTGGCTTTTACCACTCCAGTCAATAACGTCTTTACCATATATCCACGGACTTACTAAATCTCTTGTTCCATTTCCTTGAACAATTCTAAATTGAGCAGAGTCTGCTATTGTGTCTCCAGCTACCATTGCTGTTGGTCCTGAAGCGCTTAATTTTTGGATTTCGATAGCACCATTATCCAGTATACCTGCTACTGTTCTAGCTACTGCTGTGTCGTTTCCAATGTACAAATGTTTTGCCATTTTTTTTAATTTTTGTTAATTAATACTTATTCATTTTTCCCAGCCTCTACTGACTGAGATTTATATCGAGGGTCACTAATTCCCTCTAATATGCTACTTACCGTCATATCTACAATTTCTTGATGACAATGTTCAGGTAATTCACAATCGATCGACAAATTTAGTGAAATATTTGCCGGTTTTCTTATATACGTTATTTTTAGCTTATCTATTATAAATATAGCACTTGTATAGATGTCTATATAACTACCACGTATCGTTGTAAGTGGTGATGTGTATTTTGTTGTGTTAAAAGGATCATTTAATAATGTAAAAATATCATCATGCTGCACAAATTTATTTACAGCACTTATAGTTGTTCCTCCAATTATATCTCTCTTATTTCCATACGTACTATCTTCATATTGCGCAGAGGCAGAAACTATGGTATTATTTGTTGCGTCTCTACCAATAAAAGAAGTTGCTAAATTAGAACCACTAGTTAGATTAGTTACAGACATATCCCAATTAAACCATGGGAATAATGTTGTTGCATCTACCTCAAATATAAAGTTTCCAGGAACTGTTAGTTCTCCATACTGCTCCCAATACACGTTTATACCCGGAACAGTAATACCTAAAATACTTAATCTAACATTTTCTGTATCTGCTGGATACGTAAATCCTGAACCACCAGACCAAATTAATTGATCTCCTAAAAGAGGATTATCTGGATCAGCCATCATACGTATTGAGTCAACAAAATCTGTAGATCCATTGTTAGCATTATTACATACAAAATCATTTAAACTAATTGTAAAATAATTTAAAGGTTGATTGTTTCTTAAATCCCACGACACACGTTCACAATTGTTAATTTTAACATCGGATCTTTGTGACACTAAATACATGTAATCTATAGGTAATTTAAAAGTATCAATCCAAAAATCAGCACTTAATTGATCTTTATATGTTACAGGGTTTTCATACTCTGTAACTAAAGTTCTTAAGTCATCTATTCTTTTTTGAGATTGTTCAAATCCTTTCCCTAATGCATTGTTTCTACCATATTTTGTATTTATAAATTTAATTTGAGCTTTATTCAGCTCTAAATCTATTTCTTCTTGTAGTAGCATATCAGCTTGGAGTGAATTAATTTTATCCACTCCTTGCTGTATTGCTAAATGCATTTCGAGTACATTCATATTATTATACTGCTAATTCTTTAAGTTTAGCTCTTAAAACGGTTAATGTTGAAGAATTTTTCTTATCTCTAAGATAAACAACTGCATTATCTAAAGTATCCCCAATTATATCATCTATAAAAATAATTTGGTTTCCTATTTTTCTTAATACACCTGCTGTTATCATTTCTTCTATTTCTGCCTTTAATTCTAAGTTTTTATCTGAAGCAATTTTTAAGAATTTAGCTGGACTCTTATCTTTGATTTCATAAAGTTGATTCTCTATTTGATCACCTGTTAAACGGTCAGGATTAACATTTGCGATCAATCTTAAAATTCTCTTCATAGTTTTTACATCTGCAGAAGCTTTGATAAACATTTTATCTGCATCTTTTCTGAGTTGAATTTTATTATTTTTAACTTTATCGTCTCTTGTAAGATCTTGAATATAAAATCTTTTTGCAAAATCTTTATCCATTTCATCTTTTGTTAATGCTACATGTGGGTGTTTTAAAGCAAATCTGTATTTGATGTAATCGTCAATCTTTACTGGTACACCGTTAGCATCTACTCCAATCTCTAATTCAACTCCCGTAAATCCTACTGGTACTGTTAAATTAGCCCAAAATTCTTTAGAGTGTTTTGGCCATTCCACATGGTCTGGACTCACATCTAAAAATCCTTTCATAAACTTTTTTTCTTCCTCTTCATCGAAAGCTTTTAAAGGTTGTCTATTTACATAGACACTGCTGAGTTTTAATACTGCTTCAGCTCGCACTTGTTTTGGGAGATGGTTTAAAACCTCTTTTCTCCTTAATGTTACTTTTTTTGTCATTTTCAGTTCTTTTAAATTAATAGTTAAATGTTGAGATGTAAAGAATAACCCTCTCAACCAAGGTATATTATAAATTGATAAAGGGGTGGGAGAGAAAATCTCCCCCACATCCTAAATCAAAACCAATATATATAGACGCAAATTAATGCCTAATTAAGATGCTGTACAAGTGATGTCAATAGAAGTATCAAATCTACGTAAGCAGATACCAGCTGTTTTCAACATATGTACAGACGCACCATCCACATCAGAAGCTCTAGCATCAGAACCAGAGAATCCTTTAGGAACTACAGAACCAGCTACACACCATCTCATAGACTCACGACCTTTTTTGTTGATCATTTGTAGGTTGTTTTGTCCATCATAATTTGACTGATCAACAAATACCATTCTATAAGATTCTAATGAATATCCAGTTACTGGGTGTTTTGCACGAGCTTGAGCAACAGCACCATGATCAAACAATGGTAATTTTACCACGTTTACAGAGTGTCCGTCAATATGCTCGTACGATGTAAAGTATCCTGTCATACCTAAGTTACGACCTGATCCAGTTACAAACTTACCGTTATCTACAATTTTAAATGTATTACCAGCAAAGTGCGATTTAAGAGCCTCATCAAATTCTCTAGCTCCACCGATTCCAGTGTAAAGAGTAATTTGTTTTTTAGAAGCATCTGTCATTTGGTAGAATAAATCACCAATGATGTTCTTTAATTTAGACTCAGTCATTACAGAGTAAGTGTCTTTGTTAACAATTTGCTCTAAAAGACCTGGGCCTACAATTACTGGCTGACCATTTTCATCTTTCATGAAAGTAGCACCGTTAGCATCATAAGTTTTTTGTCCGTACCAGTAGTACATTTCACATTCTTCTTTAAAGTCAAGCATGTGTAAGTACTCCTCATAATCCATCCAAAGTTTAGTAGTAGATCCACCTTTAGTTGGTAAAGAGAATTCTGCTACAAAATCTTTAGCGTTTCCAGACATGTGGTAAGATTTTCTAACTGTAGTTAGTTTATTTCTTACTAAACCTGGAGTTTCCCAGTTTGAAGCGTTACCTCTAGAGAAGTCTACTCCTACTGGTGCATACATTTGCGCGAAAAGCGCTCCTGCCGCAACATCCGCTGCTGGCATAGTTGCCGTAGCTGATGGGTTTACTAATTGTAAAGTGTATTTGTAAGATGTGCTTCCTGCTACTTGAGTAGGCTCCATCATTATACGTGCTTGCACCCCAGACTGAGATACTAATACGTATGGAAATACGAAGTGTTTATCAGGAAATTCCAACTCGAAAGTTGCCCCTCCTAATCCTAAATTTGCTGTGCTTGCTGGTACCACTGCTACTGGTCTTGTTCTCAATCTGTGTGTTGACACACGATATTCATACTCAAGACGGTCAATAGACTTAGTGTTTCCAACACCTTCCGTTAAGAAAGATAAAGGGAATCTAGCGTCATCTTTTCCTGCTAAATGAGTAATAATCGGAGACAATTCCGTAGGCTTGGATAACAAAGCATTAGATAGACTGTTCATATCAGTCATCTGTGAGTCATTGTAAAACGTCTTTTGGACGCTTATGTTAGTTCCATTTACTGCCATTTTTTTATTATTTTTTTAAAGTTATTATACAAAATTCAAGTTTCCCTGAATAGTTGCCATTATTAAATTGATAGATCTAAATTTTCTAAATCTACATTACCACCTTTTCTTCGAGTTGATCGCCTTGTACTTTTTACTCGGTCTTCATTTCTACTAATACGGTCTTTTAAAGATCTTGCGTTTTGTGTTTTAGCTTTTGTTTCTACTATACCACCTAAATCAAAACCTTTATACATTAAATAATCGATAGCTAATTTTACATCCATATCAGCATCTCGATGATCTAAATCTCTTTGAGTGTACCCTTCACGTGTAACAGGGGTAGATAGATAATCAAAAAACTTATTCTTATCTCTATCAGGTACACTTATTCCTGCAAACTCTCCTGAGTCCTCAATAGTATCAGCCACTCCATTCCAAAATTCTGTTAATTTTGATTCTTTCTGTGCCTGTTGCTGACGTTGCTCTTCTACCATTTGCGATCTTTGCGCATCTTGTAAATTAGCTAACGCTGTTTTAGCTTGTTCAGCTTTTGAGAACAGTTTACCTGTATCCTCATAATCGTTTACCATTTCATCGATAAAGTTTTGTTCATGTCCTTTTGTAGCAAAATAATTTGCTAACAATTGTTTTTGCATCCTAACATCGCCCTCATCAATTTGTAAAAGACTATAATCCGCATTAGGATCATTTGCTTCCATAAATTTTTGAGAATCTCCACCAGCTAACACATAATCTAAATGTTGTTTTACTAATGGGAATGCTTCCATTACTTCATCAATTCTATCATCGGCAATTTGACTTGCCACATCAGCAGTTAATGCTGCAATACCTTCTGGAGTGTCTTCGTAATCTGCTCCTTCAACGTCGTATCCTAATTTTTCCATAACTTCAGAAATAACTGAGTCATCTCTATAGTCTTCTGGATTTAAATCTTCATCGTCGTCGTCGTCATCTTCATACTCATCCTCTTCATCATCGTATTCATCATCCTCTGCATCTGCATCATCTTCGTAGTCACTTTCAATTGCTAATTCATCTTTAGCCTCATCTTCTGTGTCTACTTCATCTAGCTCCTCTAACTCTGGTTCAGGTTGAGGTTCTAGAGGTACTTCTACTTCTGGGGTCGTTGTTACGCCCGCTCCCCCAATAACATCATCAAATGTAATGTCATCAAGTTGTATTTTTTCATTAGGTTCCATATATATATATTGTTTAGTTGGTCACAAAAGTACAGAATTATTTCTTTCTTTTGCGCTTGGTTATTTTTTTATCATTTACTTTACTGTATAACACTTTGCGGTCTATAAAACCACCCTCTCTCATGCTAACTTCAGGTTGTTTATCTATATTTATAGCAACAGGTATACCTTCCCCACCTTTAGATAGATATTTTGGGGCAACAGTCCAACGAAGTTGATTGTAAGGATTATCAGCAATCAGCCCATCTTCCATCATTTTTTCAGCTTTTAGATTTTGGTTAAAATCAAAAGTATCTGTAAGTGTATACCCAGTATCTGTTTCTTCTACATTTCCATACCCAATAGTTGTTTTCAATATTAAATTAGGATTTGTAATTTTATCGTACAGATTTGTATTTTGAATACTAAGATTTTTCCCATAATCTGAATAATCTAATATTCTATTATTCAAATCAGCATCACCTTCTGTTCGAGAATCTGTTTGTTCTTTTCTTTTCTCGACAATTTTTGTTAATAGTTCAAGCTCTCCTTTAGATAAATCTTTTTCTGTAATTGGCTTTTTATACCCTAAACGAGTTTGTATTTTTCTTGGTAAATAAGATAGAGGAGAAAATTTACCTATAGGATTGTCTTTATTAAATAACATATTATCTTGAGCGTCCTCCATTGTCATCCTAATATTAATCGGTACTAATTCATTATAAGCAGCTTGCGATGCAGACTTGCCGTCAAACCAATTTTTAGGTAATAGTTGTCTCCCATATTCTAATGCTGCATCTTGAAAATCTAAAGACGCATAAACACTTTTAGCTACTCTTCTGTGTTGATAAGCTCCTTTTGATACACGGGAAACAACATCACCATCAGAATTAAATACTCCTGAACCTATACCTTTTAAACCGCCCTCGTCATATCTACTAGCATCTTCTAACATTTCAGATTTACCAATTTTATCTCCTGTAGGTAAATTTTCTAAACTTGGGGGCTGAGATTCATATGATTTAACTAAACCTCCAGTTTCTCGTTGTTCAGATTGTTGCTCTTCCTGAGCAGCAGCAGCTTGTTTATTAATTGTAGCTTGCTCAATTAATTTATATATAGGCCCCCTGTAATCTTCTGCAAGAGCACCTTTAATTATTTCCATTTGTTCTTTAGAACTTAACACTATTTGCTAGAAGGTTTAGGTTTAGACTTAGCTATTTTTACTTTATTCTCACTGTCTCTTTTTTTAATAGATTCTCCAGCTCTGTTAGATCTTTCAGTTTCATTAGCTTGCTTTTCTTTTAAAGCCATTTCCTGCTCTTTAATATCTAAATCTCGCATTCCTTTTTGTAGGTCTAAGTTAGCTTTTGCATCATTATCTCTCGCATGAATCATAGCAACTTTAATTTGAGTTTCTCTATCTTTTTCTTTATTCATGTTATCCATCTCAGCCTCTTTAGCTTGTTGTTCAAGCGCTGCTTGTTGCTGTTGTTGTTGAGCTTCTTGTTGTTGTTGTTGCAATTCTTCCATTGCTTTTTCTGCAGATTTAATTTTAAGTTTAATTTGTGAGAAATTCTCTGCATCAAACATTTCTGCAATAGTAGAAGCTGGCACACCATTCTGAACCATTGATTGTGAAAGAGCTTTAATTTGTTGTAATTTATCTTGATCTTTACCAGAGTCTGATAAGAATATACCATATTCAGATTCCATATGTTGCATGCTTTCTATATCTAAAAAGTCAGTAGTTCCATCTGGCATTACATACATAGCTTTTTTACCTGTTATCCAAGCTTCTTTAGAATAATCTAATAAAGCCTGTATATCACGTTGTTCCATCCTATTAAATTTTCTAAATATATCTTCTGTAATATGGGATGATTGAACAATAGCTTGTTGTGATGTAGCTTTACCTTCATAACTTCCAACCTGCCCTTGTCTTTGTCTATTTACTCCAGACAATTTTTCCCACTCTTGCATTATAGAATCTAGTAAAGCAATATATTGTTCTATTGTTTTAATAGACATATCTAATACTGACTGATGTTGAGGATTTAATTGTATTCCTTCTTTATTGTAATCTACCCAAGCAATACCAGATCCCTCTACATAGTACATAAATTTATCCATATCCCATTTTTTAGGGATCATATTAATGTCAAATTGTGCAATAATATCTTTAGATCTTGCAATAGCTAATTCTAACCTGTATTTGTAGATGTTATAATTTAATTGGTAAGGGATTCCAAGCTTAACTAGAGAAATATTAGTTGCATTTACATCAGAATATTTTCTACCATTAATTGGTAATTTACATGTAGAATTATTATCTAAAGAAGTTCTTTGATTAACACAAGCGTGTATTTTAACATACATTCTACCATCTATTCTTGTACCCTCCCAAACTTCGTTAACCCATTTCCAAGTTACTTTAGCTCCTACTTGTTTTAACTCTTGAGGCATTCTAAATCCATCTTCAACAACTTGTTCTTCTATTCCTCCTGTTTCAGGATTTGTAAAAGTTAAAAATCCTATTCTTTTTCTAGATTTCCAATAAACACTAATAACTTCAATAAGTCTATTTCTATATGAGTTTGGATCTTTATGGTGGCTAGAAGCATATAGATAATATGAATCAGACTCAGAATGAGCTGGTTCTTCTAGAGCTAATATTTGCTCATCATCTAAATATTCATAATACGCATCAATAACACTAGACGCATGTACAAACTTTTTAACTGTAGCCCAATCTCCATCTTCTACAAATTCTAAATCTGGATCTAAATCATAGTCTACATCTAAAGGATTAAGTATTTCAAAAAACGGCTCATTATTTCTAACTCCTCTATGTGTGTAAGCTTCTCCAGAAACTAAAAAGTGAAACCAAGCTTTTTGCAACTTGTCATACACTTCTTCTTTTTGCATAATATAGTTAATTGCATTTTGTCCTTTGATAGCTCTATTATCTACATAGCTCATTTCAAATTGTTCTGCAATATGTCCAGGTAATTCAACATCTTGAGTTTCTAACCCAGTGTTCATTCCTCTAGTATTCATTTCATTTACAAACTGCTGTTGTAAATTTTTATATATTAATTCTTTTTTAGCTTCTTCTTTTACAGAAATACTATCTGCATTTTGAACTGTAACAGTGAAATTGAGAGGCCGCTTGGATTTTTCACCAAGGAGAAGATCAATTATAGGTTTAATTATGGGATAGTTACGCATCTGAGAAGGGAAGTTCTTACGACTTTTGCCGTAAGGTTTTAATACGTACCTATAATCAGCCTCGTCAATCACACCATTATAGTAATCATATAGCATCTGCATATCATCTCTACGAGATGAGCCAGAGCTACGTCCGTTGTTAGAAAGATCAATAAACGCTTCTACGCATTGTTCTCTCCATAATTTATTTTTCTTTGCTATAGACAGTTTCTGTCTAGGTATTTTATTATATCCCATAATGTGCAAATTTATTAAAATTATTATTAACTCCTACACTACTTCTAATTTTTATTAACGCCTTTACTATATAGCATTAATAGTAGTTTTTTTCAAACCACTCATTAGATGAATTATCTTCTAAAATTTCTTTAACTTCTGCATTGTATAACTCTCTAGTATGGTACATCCCAATCATTAACGACATAACGCGGTCAAAGTTACCTTTATGATTAAATTTAATTAACTCTTGAAGTAAAGCTAAATCATATATTTTATGTAGATTTAATACTTGCTCTCCTTTTTCGTCTTTAGATCTCACAGAGTTTAGCCAATCTCTTATATATATTTCACCTTGTCTTTTCCTTGCTTCAGTCATGTGCATACCATATTGCCTCTTTACAGTTTTACTCCTAAGCTCTCTTTTGTCTAACATTTCAAATTCTTCTTGAAGTCTATGCATTTTTCTATGTCGTTTTGCATAAGCTATTACCTCACCACGATCATTCTCAAATCCTATCTTACAATTATAATAATCAGCAAGCATAAATAAATTTTTATTATATTCATCTTGTGTATGCGGCCTACCTACATATGAAGCCACTATCATATCATCTGGAGCAGAAATATTATTTACTCTTTTTATTACATACGCTGATCCTAACGACATAGAGTCTGCTGATTGATTTTGTCCGTAAGGGTCATGGCATAATACATATAAATTATGAGGAACTTGCTGTTTTTGGTTTTTATATGGAGCTTCATACATAACTATAGCTCCAGTTTTATCATCATCTTTTCTATGTGGATACCTCATAATTGGTCTTAAATCCCCATTAACTTTAAACTGTATTTTATTGTCTTGTCCGTAATATAGATTTCCTGCTGTTCCGATGCTATGTAAATTATTAGCTTTAATTTTATTATACTGTTCTTGTAAAGATGCTACGTCAAATAAATTAGCTGTAACTCTTAACGTTGCTTCTTGAGGTGAAAAAGGGTGCTCTGCAATATATTGGTCTAATGATTTTGCGTCTGCAGCACCTTTTTTCTTATTCCTCATCTCTTCCTCATGTTCTATAGCTTTTTCTTTTATAGAGTTACCTTGATTGTCTATAAACCCATCTAAATTAGTTTGTATGGGAATAAAGTACCCACATTGACTCCCCATAGCTCCTTCATCCCATATATTTTCATAAGACATACAGTCATACGCATCTGGGTTATAAAATATTTCCTCCATTGCTTCAAAGTCAGAACCTTCTGTACCCCCTGTACCAAATGCTACCATCATACCTAATGTTTTAGCACCTTGACGCATTGTTGGCATCGTTACCTCCCAAGCTTTTAATAATCCCGGAAAAGATCCTGCTTCTTCAAAGAATACTAACTCACCAGCCTTACCCCTTACTTTATCTGGATTATCTTTTAGTGATACTCCCATAATTTGAGATTTATTCCCCATTTCAATCTCTAATCCATTTACTTTCTTTTTATACCCAGACATTTTATGCATCTCCCTGTCTTTTAATCTTGGTTGGGCCCAAGCAGTATGGTCATCAATAAATGCTAAAAAATCCCAAGCTTTTGAAAGAAGTCCATCACCAATTAAAAATTCTTTAGATGCTGCAAATACAAAGTTTTTAGAGTTACGTACAAAAAAATAGTTACGAGCTAGCATAGACCCTGCCTTATAAGAGTATCCCTTACGCCTTGCTTTTAAAACAATCATATGTTTATTATCTGCTCTAGCTTTATCTATTTCATGAAAATATTCATAGTCACCATCATAAAATGCAGGAAATGTACGCTCACGTCTAGCTTGTATAGTTCCGTCAGGTAATTCTTCGTCGACAGCTCTGTCAATAGGACAATAGTTTAAATAAAAATAATGAAATCCAGTAACTTTAAGTTCATCTATCTCATATCCATACATACACCTATTCTTCTCCTCGTCCCAAAAGTCATAATAATCTTTTGTTCCAGGGAGAGAAGAAGTATAATGTCCCTTCTCTAAAAATGTTAAGGCAGCTGGCCTTAGTCTGTCTGTGTCTTTAAGCATTCTGTTTTAATCTTTACTAGTACTGCGCATTTTTCATATTCCTCATAAGTTGTAAAATGTTCGATTAACATATCCAACACATCTTCTGATCTTCCATTTTCAAATGTAGGATCAAAAGGTAATGGATAGTTTTGATTTAAAACATCCATCTGTGTGTATAGTTCTTCTAACGTTTTTCTTTGAGTAATAAATTCAAACGCATTGTCCATAGCTTGATTATATAATGCTAAGTCTTCTAAAAAATCCATTACATACTATATTTATTTACTTCAATTCCACCTCTATTTGTATTGGCAGCTTGCTCTTCTTTTCTTACTATCTCTTCTAATCTACTTAAGCCATCTACTACCTTCCCCATATTAGATAAATTAGCTATTAAATCTTTAGCATGAAATATAGGTTTACCATGATCATCCATCATTTGTAAATCCACACTTCTAAAATACTTTTCTAATTTAATTATAGATTCTCTTGCAGCTTTTAATAATCTAACTGCAGATGTTTCTATTAATTTATCATAAGCATCACATCCTCCTAAAACTTTTGGGGATGGAGTCCATTTCTTTTCTCCAAAAATACTAAGTTTTACTTCTTTTAATCTTTGATCCCATTCATATACAGAAAATGGAGACCTATGATCCACCATAAAGTATATATAAGCTAATTCTTCTACTTTTAAATCTTTAAATTCTTTTATAGACAACGCATAAGGACTTAACACTCCTTTATTATTATCGATTTGTATTAAGTCCATAACTCTGAAAATTTTTTATCCCCTTCTTTTCTTTTCTTTTGTGGGAGTTGTTTATTTTTTAACATATCTTCTAACTGTTCACTAGAAGGCGCATAAGTTTTACTTTTTATTCTTTGTTTTGCTAGTAAAAATTCTTTTTTTAAATCGTAGTAATTAAAACCTTTATTCCTATACACATCTCCATATTTTCCTAAAATATAACAAGGCACACTAGCATTTCTACCATACATACACTCAAACAGCTTTGTTCTGTGATAGCCATCTCTTATACTATATTTAAAAGGAGCATTTTCGCGTGAAGGAACAGGTACAACTATAATAGGATTTTTAAGTCCATGTTTTTTTACACTATCACGTAAACCTTGCCAATCGTATTCAGGGTCATGAGATTCTAAAGCATCCCAATTTTCAGTACGGTCAGCATTTAGATCTTTGATTGGTATTTCTCTAGAATCTATATACACGTATAAACCATCATATCTAACATCGCCCCCTAGTCTACGAGCCATGTTTACAAAAAATCCAATTAAAAAATGACGAATTTTAAATTTATAGTTTTCTATATGAAGCGCTATTAATTTTTTATTTACCATCTTTTGATAATTTTTTTATATACGCTAATCGTTTACGGTTAACTGTAAATTTTCCAAAATATGGGAGACGTGTAGTTTCAAATTTGCCAGCTTTCATTTTACTAGCTACAAATTTAAATTGATATTCTACTATTTCTTTTACCTTACTTAAAGGCAGATTATACTTAGTAGCTAAATGGTGGATTATTGCTTCTTTATTCTTTGGCATCTTTGTCCCATTTATTTAAAGGGCATTCAGAAGTTTTCATTCTTGCTTTATACTCTACCATACATCCACACTCCATACATCTATTTTGTCTCTCATTAAATTTATCACAAACGTGGCAAGTTATAATTCTATCTGCAAATTCTTTTGGAGTAACTACAGGAGCACCTTCTTTTATCCATCCTGTAAAAGCTTTAGCAAAACTTACAAGCTGAGTTTTTAATGAGGGTGGTTTTTGATACTCCCCTTCAGTAGGTTCTTCTTTTTTAATCTCCTCTTCAGGATTAGTAGGATTTTCAAACTTAGGTTCGTCACCTATATATATTTTTTTATTTGGTATCTTGTCTTTCATATATTGTTCATATTATATTGTACATCCATATACAAATACTTTCCTTGACTATTTTGGACAATTACAATATAATAAATGTCACAATCAAAAGTACTGATAACACAATTAATGTCTAGTAAACTTGATTTCAATTGTATCTGTATCTGTTTCTAATAACGTGTTGACTGTATAGTTGTTTCCTTCTTTTTTAAAAACCCCTTTGTCTTTAAATCTTTTAATATAATTATTTAAAGTGTTTGGATCTTTAATACCTACAGCTGCCGCCACTAATTTTTTATTCTTCATCGAACAAAGATTTTTAGTCTCTGTTACTTTACCAGTATCTACAAAAGTAGATAAAATTTCTAGTTCTTTATTAGTTAAGTTAAAAATACCATTCCAAACTTGTAAAAATTTGTAAGTTGTATTTACGTTAACTGTTATTTTTTTTGTTTTCATAATTTTCTTCCAATATTTTAAGTAAAGACTTATCTCCATACATAGTTCTTGCAGATTTAAACTTTACATACTCTTCAGGTTTGAATATCATTTTAACTTCTGTTATAAAACCTTCATCATCTTGACGTATTGTCCAACGTCTACCTCTTACTGTCTTATTATTTTTAAGTGTTGTTCTCAAACTCATAATTCGTCTTTAAATTTAATTTTAGCAAAGCCATTTTCTATTACTATCTCAGAAGTTCTAGATTGTTTATTAAATTCTGCAACAAACGGTTCTATATCTACTCTAGTACATAAGTATGATAAAAAAACTTGTAATTCTTTAGCTGCTTTTTTAACGTTAGAGATGCGATTATCTGCATCTATCTTTACATCTATAAGAGCTTGAAAATCTTTGATGGTTATAGTAACAGTCCCTTCTACCACTTACCTAATATTTGATGTTCATTAATTAGTAAGTAATTTTTTCCGTCAATAGGAGCTTTTACAGCTTCTGTTCTAGGATCAATCATTACAGTATCGCCTTTTTTTACAAAATGACACTGATCTCCCGCAGCAATTACTTTTAAAACATTAGATTTTTTAGCGTTAGACTTAGCCGTTTCTTCATCTAAGATGATTCCAGATTTTGTTTCAGTTACTATTGGATCAGGCACTACTATCCAACTTCCGTGTGGTTTAAATTTCATAATATATATTTTTGTTTGGGCAAAGATATAAATTATTATTTTATAAAAACAAATCTTTTGTAGTATTTTTCAAGTGGATATAGTTATCCCCCTTGGAGTCTCTTTTTCAAACTTGGATTTTACTCTAGCAGTGCTTCTCAAAAAGAGACCAAAGGATAGTAAGACTGATGTTAATTCACCGCACATACCTGTGTGCAATCTATCCTAACTAGAGTTTATACACTCGTTCTTTTCCAACTACCGGAGAAAATCTCACTCTTATTTAGAGTTACCAATCCGATGTCTAATCCCTTTTATGGTTACCGGGGGATGATATTGTTGGACTGCAAAGATATAAAAAGTTTAATAAAAAAAATAAAATAACTAAAAAATTTTTTTTGGGGTTTATTTGTGAGCGTACGGACCTCCTCAAAACAACACCCCGTCTTGTAATAGGGTTTGCAAGCACCCCCTATTAAAGCCAAAAGATGGCTTTAATTTAATTAAATACTTAATCAAATGGCACAAACTTATGACAAGAATGGTAAGTGGTCTAAGACCACAACATTCACAACACCTTCGGGTTGGCACATCAGCACTTCGTTATCTCACACTAAAGGTGAGACTGATGTTAAAAAGTCTCAAGACTTTACTAAACTTGATGAATTACCAGAGGAAATTCAACAAGGCATCATGGATGGTACTCTTTCAATAAAATTGAAATAGCACTAAAGGGACTTTGTCCCTTTTTTAATATATATGGTAGTAATCAATTTGTAGTTGTGAGTGTGGCTTCGTGGTCACATTCACTACTATTTCCACCATTTATACAATCAATCAAATCGTTAACATTATAATAATATAACACTAACATGAAAACACTACTTATATTACTATTAGTAGCAGTATTCTTTGGCAGCTGCGCATCAACTTGCCAATATTCTAATAGTCATTCATATAAAATGAGAAATAATTGTGCAGCATATAGATAGTACAAAACATAAATAACAAGGTTTATGATGTGAAATTCATCTCGTGGCCTCTTGACCAATCAGCCGTTAAATGCGGTAATAGATAGAGACTTGTTATTTTTATTAGAAAGCATAAACATTAAATTGGGTATGAACATGGAGGTAGACACTATGCAGGTGTTCACATGTTCTAACTTTCTATATACATAAATAAAGAATAGTAGAACGTCTTGGATAACAACCTGCAGTGGTAAACCGTAAGGCATGTGGACTATTCTTTATTTTAAAATACAGTTGTAAGGTATTTATAGATAAACCTTGTTTTCTAGATAAACAAAACTAATCTTGACACTGATTGACTTGCAAGCAATCACCTATCTGGTTTAAAGAAGAAACTTTGATTTCATTCTTTACCGTGGATTTAAAATGGTAAACGTGTCCTAAAATATGGATGTGTGTCCATACTGATGATTCCAAAAGGATGAATTTAGAAAGATTTTGGGGCTTAACCCGATAAGTATAGTAATATACTTAAAGACATAGTGTGGAATCTATGTTGCCAGCAATGGTCAATTTAAGCAAGCAGGATACTACACGGCACCAATGGACAAATGTCTGAGGGTATGTGTATCGCTTCTATTTTAGTTGGAGTGATGAGCTAGTGATAGCAATAGGAAATAACTGTAGATTTAGTTTTGAGTTAACTGTCGAGTTAATAAAGAGTATAAATCAGTATGATGGGCAATCTTAGGGAATAAGATATAACCTGAAATACCATAACGATGAAAAGTTATACTTGAGTAGTTTAGTATTTTGTCTCTCAAAAGGAGGCGAAACTAATGAATAACCGCTACTTGAACCATAAATAATAACAATATTTATACAACTAAAAAAGAACAAGTGTTGTTCCGTTAAACATTGAAAGATGACTAAGTCTGAACACGTATGCGTATGTGAATTCAGTTGCATTGATCCCTCAAGGTGATATGTATTTCAAGTGAAAGTCAGGTATGGGCCCTAGAACCCATCACCTCGTATGAGTAGTTTGTGAGTAAATGTTTATTGTTAAGAGTGGTTAGCTATACTAACCGTCATTACACAATACTATTGGAGACGATAGTGGATACGTTGCTAACTCATAAGGCAACAAAAGATGTGTACTATTAGCTATAATCTCAGGCTATATTTTATTAACCTTTTAATCTAAATACTATGAACAACAAGAAATTACTCAAGAATATAACTTGGGAGCTCAAAAGAGCTGAAAAATATTGTACAATATCAATGATACTAAATGTATTATTTATATTAATAATAGCAATACAAGCAATTCAATTATATATTAACTAAATACTAAATAAACATGGAAACAGATCAAAGAATTTTGAAAAAGAATTTAGAGATAACTAAACTATCTCAACAAGTAGATAAACTAACATCAGAGTTAGTTAATCTAAAAGAAGAGTATAAACAATTAAAAAACAACACTCATGAAGAAGAAAGATGAAGTATGGTACTGTGAAAACAGTAAGGGACAAAAGATTCCACCTTATAAAAGTACTTATATTGTACCTAAACCTAAGAAATGGACATTTGAACGTATCTTAAATAGAATAGGTGTTGTCATTGGCATAGCTATGCTTGTAGCTATTGCATTTAGCTTGACATCTTGCGGGTCATTAAAAATGACTGAGAAAGATAAACAAGTAAATTATGAAATTGAGAAGTTATATATTAAATATACTTATCAAAGAGATTCAATACTAATCGAGAATTATAAATAACTTAAATATTACATTATGAAAACAAAAACTAAGATTGAAATTAAAACTGAGTTTATACCTATAGTAGGGTTAGCAGCTGGTTACAGGTCGCGTGAATTAATATTTGTATTACCATTTATATCTATTGAGATAAATTTTGGTAAACGTAAAGATAAATACGACTTATGATGGCAGAACTGTTTCAAGTGTGTGTTGACTTGTTAAGAGACTTGTCATCATACCTTGGATGTACTTATGAAGAAATAAATATTATTATATTTATTATTCTACATCCAACGATCACATTACATTTTATCCTTAAATATAGAAAAGCTAATAAAGAATTTTATAAACTAAGAGAAATGTACTGGAAACTTAAAAATTAATCTAACCTAAATACTATTATGAAAGAAACCAAAATTATTACTATCACATATGAGTGTGACGCTTATGGTAATCACGATTGTCTTGTTGAGGCAATCTGTGATACCAGTGAGCAACAATTTACAGATAAAATGGACGCTATTCATTTTATTGGTGAGTGTACATCTTGCAAGCATAACTTAAAAGACATACATCCAGATCTCTTCTTCTGGGAAAATAATGAAGAACAACATGATATTCCTAACAAGGTGTTAGAAGAATATAGAATTAACAATAATTATTAATAAACAAAAACAATTAAACATGGACAAGAAAAATGAGTTAAACAGTGGATCATTAGATACACTAAAAGTAGGTGAAACATTATTGATTTCAGCTAGACAAATTAACAATGGTAAAATATCATTAGAATTTGCAGAGAAAATAACAGCTAAAGATAGACCAGTTAGTGCATTAACAGTATTAAATGCAAGTGATGATAGATTTAGTTCAGGTGCTAGACGTGGTTGGGCAACTGCAGAACCATTAGATGCATCTAAAGCATTTGATGTAAATTTTGGTGATGATGGTGAATGGTATACATCTGAAAGAGGTGAAATGATGGATTTAGATATTTTAAATCCTACATTTAATGATGTTAGATTTAGAGTTCAAATTACAGAAACAACTGAGCCAACGGAATGGCAGGCTGAAAATCTGGAAAGAGCTGCTAAACGTGCAGGTAAAGATGGAGATTATATTACACATAAAGGTGATTATATTTTCTCTAACTCTGATATAATATTATTACCAGAAGGAGAGGATGCTAACCATACATGGTTAACACCAGACACAGAAAGAATGGCTTCTAAGACAAAAGTTGTTGTAGAAGCAGATGAGGTTGAGGATATGATGTAAATAAAATAAATACATTACTTGCATAATGTACTTATTTTTCATATATTTGTGGCAGATTTAGATATAGACTATAAAAGTTTTATTTATATACTGCCATAAATAATTGAAACTGAGCATCTTAAATTCAAAACCAAAACAGTCACCACAGACTATAAAAGGAGTATTTAGTAGATGATATAGAGAGGGCTTCTTCATAAGGGAGCTCTCTTTTTATCTATATACTCAAACAAACATTAATTAAAACAAGTATTATGGGACATATGAAATGGATCTTCGACATGATTGTAGACGGATCATATGAAGATTTTAAAAAAGAATATATTAAATGTGTATTAACAAAACAAGACACATTTAATTGGGGCAGTAAAAATATTGCCAAAAGTTATGGTAAGAGTGTGGTTAAATATGTAGATGAACATTTAATACATGAATACGACAAACATATTGATCAATGCATTGAATCAGAAGCAACAATGCGTGAATCATATGCAAATTATTAATTTAAATATATAATCATGGATAGACATAGAAAAACGATTAGCATTATCTGCATAACAGTGGTTCTGTTATTGATAGTATGGAATTGCTTTTCACCTAAACAATCTCCTATAGTTTCTGATGAAGATTTAAAAGAACTTATAAAATTAACATCAGAATGATTACGTTAGTAGATAATACAATAGCCAACCTACCTACATCACATTATCAGTTGGGAACGATTGATGATGTGGTGAGCTATTGTGCTGATAAAACAGTATTAGGGGTAGATACAGAGACTGAAGGATTTGATTTTACATGTAAGAAAATGATTATGTTTCAAATTGGAGATGAGAATCAACAGTTTGTGATAGATACTAGAGTAGTTAGTATTGAACCGTTACGAAATATATTAGAGAGCAGAGAAATTATAAAAATATTTCACAATGCTAAATTTGATTATAAATTTATTCGTAGATGGGCAGATATTAAATGTGAAGGTATTTACGACACATTCTTAACAGAACTAGTTATTAGTTGTGGTAAGAGTTTAGGTTATGGGCTTAAAGATTTATGTAAACGCTATTTAAATGTAGACTTAAATAAAGAAGTTCGTAATCAGTTTATAGGTTTAACTGGACAACCATTTAGATCTGATCAGATAGTTTATGGTGCTAAAGATGTAGAGTATTTATGTAAGATTAAAAACTTACAACAGCCTGATATAGATAAGTATAAATTACAAAATGTAGTTAACTTAGAAAATGAAGCTGTACTTGCATTTGCAGACATGGAGTATAATGGATTAGATTTAGATGTACTTGAATGGAATAAACTTGAACAAGGTAATAAAGAAGGAGCATTAGCTTTAAGTAATGAATTAGATTTAATGATTACAGAAGATGCTAGATTACAAAGATTTGTAAAGAAATATGTACAATCAGACATGTTTACACCAATTGAAGATATAAGAAAAATTGATGTTAAATGGTCATCTCCTAAACAGGTTCTTGAAGTTTTTCAAGTACTTGTTCCAGGACTCGACAATGTTAACGGTAAACAGATGTACAAATATCGCTTTAAGCTTCCACTTATTGATAAATATGTAAAATATAAGGAAGCTATGAAGTTATGTACATCATATGGTGATGCATTTCTTAAGAATTTGTCAGGAGACAACAAGATCCATACAGGTTTTCATCAAATACTAGACACAGGGCGGGTAAGCTCTTCCAAACCTAACATGCAGCAGATACCTGCTGATAATAGATTTAGGAATTGCTTTACTGCACCATCAGGTTGGAAATATGTAAGTGCAGATTATTCTTCACAAGAGTTGAATGTCATCGCTTTTGGTAGTAACGATCCAGTTTGGATAAATGCATTGAAGAATGACGAGGATTTACACTCAACTTGTGCTGAATTAGTATACGGTGAAACATGGATGAACAGTGGTGAAGATGATTGCGCTTACTTTGAACGTAGAGGTAAGTGCAATTGTCCATCACATAAAAAACTAAGAACAAATGTTAAAACTATTAATTTTGGTCTGGCTTATGGTATGGGCCCTAATAAGCTTTCTGATACTCTTAATATTAGTGTGGATGAAGCTAAAGGGCTTATCGAAAAGTATTTCACGGCCTTCCCAGCAATCAAAGGATTCTTAGAGAAACTAGGCAATTTTGGTAAAAGGTATGGTTATATTAAAACATTTCCACCTTATAACAGAAGGCGTTGGTTTACTAATTGGTATCCTAAAATATGGGACAACAAATCATCAGTTATGGAGCTTGGCAGTATAGAGCGTGCTAGTAAAAATACGCCTATACAAGGAGCTAGTGCAGACATGACTAAAAAAGCTTTGGTTTTATTACGTAGCTTAATAAAAGAAAACAAGTTAGAAAACCAAGTTAAATTAGTAATGACTGTACATGACCAGATAGATACTATATGTGAGAGTAGATTTGCAGATAGTTGGGGTCGATTGATGAAAATGACAATGGAAGAAGCTGCATTGGAAATAGTAACAAACGGTTTGCTAAAAGCTGAAGTAACAATTAGCAACTGTTGGGAAAAATAAATAGAGGGGAGGTTAGTAATTTAAAGGGCGCTATTGCCCAACATAACTCAGCGGTTATACTTTGTGAACAATTACAATTCCTCCCCTTTATTTTAATATATACGAGGGGGCTACGGGCATAAAGGATATAGAACTACACGAAGTAGTGACTAGTCTACAACCAGGTTAATACTTTGTCTAGCCCCTAAGTATAACTATAAAATATAAAACATGGATAAAAAATTAGTAGAAGCATTTGTATTAGAATGTAAACAAGAACAAGAGTGGAAAGAAAGATTCAAAGCTAATCACATTGATTTTAATGACTACTTTAAATATAGTGGTAAGATTGAAGAGGTTAGTGATGAGTATAAAGAATATTTAGGAGCACAAACTTATGCTGCAATTAAAGCAACTGTAAGAGAATCAGCTGGTAGAAAGGAGTACTTTAGACAATACTGGTTAAAATATAAATTAAATCAAATATAATATGAAAAAGATAAGACAAACTCAAGTAGATTCATTCAATGAATTGAAAAAAGACATGAGTGACAGACAAAAATCTGTATACTCTGTTCTACTTGTGCATGGAGACTGCACAAATAGAGAATTAGCTAGATATTTAGGATGGGATATAAATAGAGTAACAGGTAGAGTTACAGAACTAGTAAATCTAGGGATGGTAAATACAAATGGAACTAGATTTGATCATGAAACTAATAGAACAGTTACACTATGGAAAGTATCGAAATGAAAAAGATAAATGCAATAAGAGATAAACAGCAAAGACTTGCATTGAATTCTTGGGCACAGAGTGACTTTAAAGGCTCTGTTATTGCTGGTACAGGTTTTGGTAAATCTAGGTGTGGTGTGTTAGCAGTAGAGCACGCACTTAAAAATGGAGGTAAAGCTTTATTGCTTGTTCCTACTACTCAACTACAAGATCAGTTTATAGAAGAGTTTAACAAATGGGGTGTAAGTACTGAAAATGTAGAAGTTTTATGTTATCAGAGTGCTTATAAGTTAAAAGACAAACATTATGATATAGTTGTGTGTGACGAGGTCCATTTAGGATTGAGTATTAAATATCGTGAGTTTTTTGTAAATAATACTTATGATAAACTATTATGTATGACTGCTACATTGCCAGAAGAGCCTGAATACAAAGTAAAATTACACATGTTAGCACCTACTGTATATGAAATTTCATTAGACCAATGTGTAGCATTAGGTATTGTTGCTCCATATAAAATATACTGCAAACCTTTAGAACTAACACCTACAGAAGCACAAGATTATAAAAGTATAAATAATAAATTTATTTATTATAAATATAAACTTGGGCAATTTGACGCCTTTAATGAAGCTAAAAGAATAATATCTGATAAAAATGCTAGTGGAGAAGAGAAAGCTAGTGCAGCTCAATTTTACAGATGTATAAGAGAGCGTAAAAAGATAGTAGACTTTGCTGCAAATAAAATAACAGAGTTTCAAAATCTTGTTAAGTCTAACTTAGATAAGAAAATATTAGCATTTTCTGGAGCTAATGAATTTACAGATAAATTATGTGATTCTGTAGATCCTTATAGTGTTGCGTATCACAGTAAAAAGACCAAAAAACAAAAAGCAAGTGCCTTAGAAGCATTTAACGATGGGTCTAAAAATGTATTGTGTTCAACAAAAGCATTAAATCAAGGTTTTGATGTTCCTGATGCTAATATGGGGATTATATGTGGTTTAACTAGTAAATCTTTATCTATGATACAACGTGTAGGTAGGTTAATTAGATTTCAAGAAGGTAAAGTTGGGGACATATATATACTGTATGTTAAGAATAGTCAAGAAGAAAAATGGCTAAAAAGTGCAGTAAAAAATTTAAATAATATTAATTGGCTTTAGCCTATAAAAAATTTGATTATGATACAAGAAACTATTATATTTGCCATCCTTTTATATTTAATAGCTACAAATTCGTTTTGTAAATTATTTATAGATCAATACGGTATATATTTAATCTTAAAGAAGAAAGATTATATATCTACACCAACGGGGATAACAGAGCAAGAGAAAATAAAAATTAAAACATTGATTCAATTTACGAATCAACAAAAACCATTTTAATATGACAATAAATATAGATTTAAATCTACTTAAAGATACCAAGATGAGTGCTGATGAATTTTTAGCACTTTATCTTGTGTATCGTAAAGGGTATGGATATTTGTATGAGCTTGACTTAAACATTGACTGGACTAAATTAGAAAAAGATAGTTACGTAAAATTAGGAGAAACTATAGAGGAGAATACAGTTAGACAAGAGTTCATAGATTTATTTATTAAAGATTTCGATTCTATGTTTGCCCAGTTAATCTCTACTTACCCTATGAAAGTAAGTACTAATAATGGTATCCGAGTGTTACATGCCTCTAATCCAGATGCTAAGTCTAATGATAAAGCACGAAATAAATATCGTAAGCTTGTAGACGGTAAAGCACATGTTCATAAAAGAATAATGGCTTTACTAGATGTACAGTTAACAGTAGAGAAGAATAATCTTCAATACTTACAGAACTTAGAAACATGGATTAATAACCATACTTGGGAAAAGTATGAAAATATAACAGAAAATGACACAAAAGATAACGAACGACCAAGGATCACAAGATCCCTTTAAAGAGAAAGGCTTTAAAAGTATAAACAAAGCTATTAGTGCTTCTTTATATCAAGTAGAAAGTGGTATTAAAGGACAAAGACAAGTTTATAAAACAAAATGGGCTAGACTAAACAAAAATTTATTAGGTGGGTTACAACCTGGTAAAATGTATGTAATTGCAGGTAGACCTGGTGTAGGTAAATCAGCATTTAGTAACCAATTAATTTTTGACTTATTAGATAATAATAAACATAAGAAACTGCTAGTTTTATATTGGAGCTTTGAGATGCCAGGCTATCAGCAAATTTTGCGTGCTGGCGCTAAAGGTTCAGGTAAACAAGTTAGTGAGTTATTATCAGTAGAACAAAAATTAGAGCATGAAGAGTATCAAAGATTTAAAGCAGAGGTATTGAAGTATGCACATTATCCTATTTATTTTAATAATGTTCCTAGAGATATGGAGTTTATTAAAGAGGCTAATGTAGATATAACTAACAAAAGACCTGATCATACTATTGTAAATGTGTTTGACCATTCTCGTTTAATTCTAAGCAGTAAAGAGATGGAATTGCAAAAACTTAATGAAGTATCTAAAGGATGTATGTGGATGCAATCAAAAATGGGAACAATTAACATTTTATTATCACAACTTAACCGTAACATAGAGCAAGAGCACCGTGCTAAGGCGCAGTATCAGCCATTGCTTACAGATTTATTTGGTGGTGATTCTATTGGTCAAGATGCACATGTAGTTATGATGATACAACGTCCTTATGATTTATATGGTATTACTGATTTATATTGTGGTGAAGATCCTATTGGTCTTTTAGCAGTGCATGTAGAAAAGAACCGTGACGGCTTATTAGGAATGATACCTTTTGAAGCTGAGATGTCAACATTTACTATTAACGAAAGAAAGAAATAAAATGGATGAAAAAGAAAGAGCTATACATATTTGTAAAAATTTAGACCACACAATTAAAAATACCAAAAATGAAGGTATAAGAAGTGAGTTTGAATGGGCAAATTCAAGAGCCACAGTAAAAGACCTTAAAAGAAAAAAGGCAAATCTTATGAATAAATATAATTTAACCTCTAAAGACTTAAAATAATGGAAGAAATAACACACGCTAGTATTAGATTTTTACTATATGGTATTTTATTTGGCATGATGATAGTCATGTTTATAAGTACTATTCAATTTAGATCTTCTACCAAAAGCAATAACAAATTAATTGATAACATGAATAAAATGAAAGACAATGGAACTACCAAAAGCAAAGGTTAAAGCGAGCCGTAAATCGCCTAAAAACATGATAATATATGGTCCCCCTAAGATAGGTAAGACTACAGTATTGTCACAGTTAGATGATTGTTTAATTATTGACTTGGAAGATGGTTCAGACATGGTTGACGCTTTAAAAGTAAAAGCTAATAGTTTGAAAGACTTACAAGCAGTTGGTACAGCAATTATGAAGGAAGGGAGACCTTATAAATATATAGCTATTGACACTATTTCTAAATTAGAAGAAATGTGTGAATCATATGCTAAGCAAATTTATATGAAAACTCCAATGGGTAAAAACTTTGAAACTAAGAACCCTGGTGCATCAGTACTATCATTGCCTAATGGCGCTGGCTACTTATATTTAAGAATGGCCTACAAAGAATGGATAGATAAATTGAATAAACTAGCGGATCATATTATCTTAGTTGGACACTTAAAAGATAAGATGCTTGAGAAGAAAGGTAAAGAGGTTGCTGTTAAGGACCTTGATTTAACTGGTAAGATCAAGCAGATTACTTGTGCTAATGCTGATGCAGTTGGTTACATATTTAGAGAAGGAGATGAAACTAAGATTTCATTTGATTCAATGGATGATATAACTGCTGGTAGTAGATGCGAACACTTAAAGGGTAAGACCATGCCTTTAGAATGGTCAAAAATATTTATAGATTAAACACAAAAAAAATGATTGAATCAAGAAGCGCTGTAGAGCCTAGTACTACGACGGGAACAAAACCTACCAAAATAACAACTAGTATGATTATTGCTGATTTAGAAAATGGCATAGATCGTAATGGTATCAAAGACAAGTATTCTTTAGAAGCTTGGGAAGTTAAACAAATGTTTATCCACCCTGCATTAAAAGGTAAGAAAGCTAAGAAAGTTAGAAAATTATCTTTTGAATTTGTAGATGATACTGAAAATGCTGTAGATCCTAATCAAACTAGCATTGAAGTACCTACAATTGAGGATACTTTAGATTTAGTAAAAGAACAACAAGCTGAAGAGTTTGGAGAAGACTTTGACAACGAGTCAGACGAATTTGAATATTAATAATTAAAACCGATAAAAAAATGGCAATACAAAGTAATGCAAGTACAGAAGAAGTAATGGGCGGAATGAAAACATTCTCAGGCCTAACAAATGTTAGTGTAGTAGCAGTAAATCCAACAATGGCGGAATTACATGCAATGGACATTAATGTTAAACAAGAACCTAATTATACAGTAGAATTTAGTGGTGAATCATACAATAAAATTGTATTCTGGCTAAATAATTCTGATGGTAATTTTAGGTTAGAAATTTTAATGCAAAATAAACCTAAAGTTTCTCAAACTGGCAAACACCAGTGGATGAATGCAATTGGCCAATCTACGTGGTCTACTGACGAACCAACTTATGACTGGTGGAAAACAGAAGGACAGCGTAAAGCTTATACAGGTGAGGAGACTCTAATTAATTTTGTTAAAGCATGGGCTAACGTAGCATCAGGTGACGAAGTAACATTTGACACTATGCCAGCTATTGCAAACGGCACTACAGCAGAAATTAAATCTTTAGTTGAGGCTCTTAAAGGAAATCAAGTTAGAGTTCTTATAGGTGTTAAAGATAGTAAATACCAACAAGTATATACTAAGTATTTTGGTAGAATTAAGCCACAAAGAGATGATTTATTTATCAAAGCGCTTAATGATGACTATGGTTCATTTAATGCTGACTTTAATGCAGATTTAGTTTGGGGTACACATGTTGCAACTACTAAACTAGTAGCTCCAGACACTATTGCAGAAGAAGATGACTGGACAATGCCTGATGAGCCTCAAAATGGTGTTAAAGCAACAGAAAACGCGCCGTTCTAATGGCTATACGCAGTAGAAGCAGCGACGATCATTTACATACTGATGTCATACTTGGAAAAATTTCTGAGTATGACATTTTTGTGTATTATGTTCCTAGCTTTAAGAAGCTTGGTAAGAAGTTTAATAGTGAACTGCGGGAGGATAAAACTCCTACAGTTTCTATTATTCCTTACAACGGCAGATTATTATACAAGGATTTCGGTCATTCTGAACACGCTTTTAACTGCTTTAGTTATATACAGTATAAATACAATTGCTCTTTTATTGATGCTTTGCGAATTATCGATTGTGATTTTAAGTTAGGACTATCTTCTAATGCTTCAGGTAAAAAATTTACTATGGGTATAATGGGATATAGACAAACTAAAACTCCACGATTTGAAAAACCTGAAGTTATTATTCAAAAACGTAAACGTCTTTGGTCTTCTGAAGATGCGAAATTTTGGTCTAAATACTTTGTCAGTAAAAAAGTTTTACGTAGTTTTGCCGTAGAACCGATAAGTCATTTCTGGGTAAATGGTACTAGATTCAGTTGTAAATCAATTACTTACGCTTTTAAATTTAATAATCGGTATAAGATCTATTCTCCTTATGATGAACAAAATAAATGGTTAAGCAACACGAAAAAAACAGACGTGCAAGGCTATAATCAACTCCCAGATACTGGTGAGCGACTAATCATCACTTCTTCACTAAAAGATGTTATGTGTTTACATAGCGCAGGTTATCATTCGATAGCTATGCAAAGTGAAATGCAACTTCCAGAGGAAAAATTAATAAGTGAGCTTAAACAAAGATTCAATACAATAGACATTTTATACGATAATGATTTTGACAAAGAAACTAATCCAGGTCAAACAATGGCCAAAAAGATTTGTGACTTATATGGTTTTAAAAATGTATGCATCCCTGACAAATTCAAATCTAAGGACCCTTCTGATTTGGTTAACAAGGTAGGTGCTTTAACTGAACTTAAAAACATATTAAATGACAAGAGATGAAATTATTGAAAAACTGAGAACAAGAAAAGGTTTCTTAAAAAAAGGAGCACAATGGTTAGCCGATAAATGGGAAACAGATATAGCAATTATTAGAGATTGTAAAAAGCTTGTAACTTCTGAAGAGTGGGTACAAGAGAGAATGAATAATGATAATGGTCACGAGTTGACTGAGAGTCAAGCATTCTCAAAACATTTATTGGATAATGGATTGACAATGGCAGATGTAAAGTCTGTTAAATTTTGGCAAAACTTTAATGGAGAGCAAAGATATAGTATAGTAACTCATAACCAATGGCATGAACAGCCGCAGGTTAAAGAGGAGTTATTAGATTATTTTAGATCTAAATCACATAAAGTTAAAAAGCTTAAATATACTAAACCTAAAGACCCTGTATTATATGAAATATCATTACCAGATATACATTATGGTAAGATAACAGAAGATGACCCGGGAACTATAGAAGATCATTATATGAAAGCTATAGTAGATTTACATAGAAAAGCAGATGGAATTGAGATAGATAGATTTTTATTGCCTGTAGGTAATGATGGTCTTAACTCTGAAGGTTATTCTAGAGCTACTACTAAAGGGACACCTCAACAAGATCATATGTTATGGCGTCAATCTTTTAGAGGTTATTGGCATTTAGTTATGAAAGCTATTGACTACTTAGCACAATTTGCACCGGTAGATGTTGTAGTTGTACAGGGTAATCATGACTTTGAACGTATGTTTTATGTGGGAGAAGTTTTAGATGCTATGTATCATAACAATAAAAATGTAACAATAGATAATAGTTTAGATACTCGTAAGTATTATGAGTATGGGACTAATATGATTATGTTTACACATGGTGATAAAGAAAAATCTCAAGAACTTCCGCTATTAATTGCCACTGAGCAGCCAGAGATGTGGAGCAGATGTAAAGTTAGGGAAGTACATTGTGGACATAAGCATAAAGAGATGCTAAATGAATACATGGGAACTAAAGTTAGATTTATCCCATCTATATGTGGTAACGATGCTTGGCATAAAACTCAAGGATATGTTGGTACATTAAGATGTGGGCAAGCATTTATCTGGAATAAAAATAGAGGTCTGGAAGGGTACCTTCAAACTAACATCATGAATTATGGCGTGGAAAAGAAGAGCTAAAAAACCTGGAAGAAGTAAAGTTAAGAATGCTAAAAAATCTACTTATGACGGTAAAAACTTTCAATCTAATTTAGAGCTATATTGCTATAAACAATTAAAAGAAGCTGAAATAATAGTAGAATATGAAGAAACTACATTTACAATATTTGAAGGAGTTGTATATCCGCAAGCGTGTTATGAAGGAACAGCTAAAAAGTTATATAACAAAGGATCTAAAATCCGGCCGATTACATACACTCCTGACTTTGTAGATCCTAACGGTAAGTTTATTATAGAAACAAAAGGCTATGCAAATGAGTCTTTTCCTTTAAGGTGGAAATTATTTAAAAAACATCTTAAAGATAACAATCATCACTATGTGCTATTTATGCCTCGGAATAAAAAGCAAGTAGATGAAGTTGTTTCACTTATCAAACAATTATAACAAGGGCCCTTCGGGGCTCTTTTTTATTAACCAATTAAACACTAAAATTATGAATTATGATGACTGGAAACTATCCAATCCAATAGATGATGGGTATGGATACAACATGGTAAGCAATTGCTGTGGAGCAAGAATGGATGAAGACCAAGGTCTTTGTTATGAATGTAAAGAGCACTGTGAACCTATGGAAGATTATGAATATGCAGAAAGAATGCATGATAATTATCTAGAAGACAGAATGGACGAAGAAAGATTAGGGCTATGAAAAATGTTAATTATAAAAAATGGGTTCAATCTCTTAAAGAGGGAGATCTTGTATTAGCATTAGATGGGCAATGGAGTGGACCGGTTTTGTTCCTAGCATGGAATGGAGACAGTGCTACTAATGGGTACAGAGCTCAACATTTATTTATTCCTGATTGGAATATACATCATCACTGGTACGGACGACAAGACGATCCTCAACAAGCTTGTGATGAACAATGGGAATCAACATTGACTGAGCTTAAACAGCAAGGAGCTAAGTCTCGAAGCTTTTATGTAACAACAGTTAATGCAAGAGCAGAAGAACGATATTTCCCATTTCCAACTGAGTTCTTAGATAAGAATCAAATTAAATTTATTAAATTAATAAACAAAATAAAAGGATATGAGTATTAAAACAATTGATAAACCTATGCAGGGCAGCGCCGGCATAGCTAAAAAGATAAACAAAGGCGCTGAGAAGATGGTATTTGACATTCTTCAATCTACACAATATTCTATGCCAGTTCAGTCTACAGTTAGAGAGCTTGTAACAAATGCATGTGACTCTCAACGTGAGAAAGAAGTAGCTAGAGAAATATTGTTGGGCACAAAGAAAGTTGAAGACTATTATATTGAACGTCATGGCGCTCAGTATGAAGATAGTAATTTTGATAAAGATTATTATAGCATTGGATACCTCAACACTGAAGCTAATCATATAGATTTAGTATATGAAAAAAATGAAGGTGTAAGTTATTGTGATGTATTTAAAATTACTGACTATGGTGTAGGTATTGGAGCAAGACGTTTAGAAGGTATATTGGAACTAGGTTATTCTACGAAAAGAAATACTAGTGAAAATTTTGGTGCCTTTGGTCTTGGTGCTAAAGCTGCGCTATCAACAGGAGTAGATTTTTATACAATTGAAACTGTATATAATGGTATGAGGTTTAAATGTAATTGTTATAATTACAAAACTGATTTCATTATACCTGCTTTTAATGTAGAAGAAGGCAAACCTAATCCATTTATTACTTTTAGTGATGGCACTAAAGTATATTATGAAAACTATGGTGGAGATGATATAGATGGCGGTAAAAATAGAACTACTGTATCATTTGGTGTTAAGAAACACAATCGTAATAAGTTTGAAGAAGCTATTGAAGAGCAGTTAATGTACTTTGACAACGTTAACTTTAAAATTATTGATAATGAGGATGAAGGGTATGAAAGAACTGTTAAATTTAAAGCTGAAGTAATTTATAATTCTAAAAACCTGATTGTTTCTGATTCATATTACTTTAATAAGCCACATATTGTACTTGTTAAAGATGAGAATGCTACTACAGGTATTAACTATGGTTATATTGACTTTCGTGAACTAGAAATGGAGCAGATGTATGGTTCTATTGCGTTTAAATGCCCAGCTCGTCAAGTTATTACTAATGATGATGGAACAGAAACTGTTTTACAAGATGGTGTAGATGTTACTCCGTCTCGTGAGAAAGTGATATGGAATGAAGCTACTAAGAATTATATTAAAGGTGTTGTTATGGCAGCAGCTCAAGAAGCTAGTGAGATTATTCAAGAAGAGTTACAAGAAACTGACTTTCTTAAATGGATTGATGCTTGTAGGTCAATTATCACCGGGAACAGTAGCGAGAACAGAATTCTTAATAAGTTAGCACGTATTATTAATACTGAAGATCTTAAGCCTAAGTTTGGGCCTGATCCTCGAATTAAATATGGTCCCGCTAATAAGTTATTTGAAGGTTTAAATATTATGAAACCTTATATGTTAAATAGCGAAATGAAAAGAGAGTCTATTAAGGATTGGCAAGGATTTGATGCTAAGCATTTTTATGAAAGAGAAGAAAAGTGGTCTAAATATAAAGATATGTATCTTCTAGAATTAAACCAAGAAACTTCTTATAATAAAAATTACGTTTGTACTTACACTTTAGAAGACTTAGAGACAAGGTTTAATAGCGCTCTTGCAAAAGCTGCAGGTAATCCTGATGCTATTAAGAAAGTTATGAAAGAAAAATCTAGAGTTACAGCTAAGCGTCGAGCTATTCTTAAACTTATTGAAGAATCTGAATGGTATAAGAATTACGATGAGGTTGAAATTCCTGAAGAATGGTTGAAAGGCCGTAAAGAGGAAGAAGCTCAAGAAGAAGAAAAAGCTAAATTTTCTAATTTATCTCCTGCAGAACGTAGAGAGATAGAAAAGAGAATAGTTGCCTACACTGTTAGATATGATGATAAGAAAGATGATTATTTTACTATGGATAAGATTGAACCTAAAACGGTTGATATTATGAATAGTAAATATCGTACTTATTATTGTACTAAAGAAGATGAAGGTAAGATGAAAAAAGCTGCTTTACTTCTTAAAGAAATTCAGCCTAAGCATAATCAAGTATATGCTAACAGTAATCTTAGTACTTGGGATAAAGGACATAAATACCCAGTTTACTGGTTTGATAATCCTCCAGTTAGTATGATGAAATGGAATTCTGATGAATACGAAGATTGGGCTACACCCGCTCAAGGATGGGATGCACCTCAGCTTATTCGTGTAAGTCAGAATAAAGTTAAGTTTATCACTAAGAATCCTAATGTTAGACATATTGATGACCTATTTTTACAAACGAACGACAAAAATGAATATATTATGGACGAAACATTAGTAAATTATTACACAGCACATAAACTAAAAAGGATAAATGAATTTAAATTTATGCAAGGTTTAGGCTGTATACACGACCAATTACAAAAAGACTATTGTAAACTACAAGACATGAGGAATGATACTTATGCTGAGTTTGAGTATAGACGAGTGAGAGATGTAGCACCAGCTATAACTGATCACATGGATAAACTATATGAGTTCCAAAAGTTTTGTAATGAGTGTGACGATGCAGAGCTAATACAAGAAAAGTCAAAAGAGATGTTTGTTTTGGCTGATATTAGTAATGCCAGGGCTGCAGATTTAGACATACTAAAAAAGTATGAGAATCTAATTGAATTTGCAGAGGAAATTAAACCGCTTTTAGATGAGCTAGATTGTCTTAGAGAACGCCAGTGTGATATGACACCTGAGCTAGAGAAAGAAATCAGAATCTACCTAAGAGCAAAATCCCGTGAGACATGGGACTCATAACAAAGGACACTAGGAAGACGTTTAAAATACGTTTTTCTGGTAGGTCCACAGATTTTATTAGTCCTAGTTTTGGTTATGGATGCTTATACAATTGCTCATATTGTTACATGAAGCGCCATAAACCCAAGGGATTATCTATTGCTGTGAATACGGGTGATATATTGACTGAAATCAATAATCATGCGTATTTCACTCCAGTGGAGAAACCTAATCAGACACATGCAGAATTTACTACTTACGACATTAGTTGTAACGAAGATTTTGCATTACATGCTAAGTATCATGATTGGCAAAAAGTGTTTGAGTTTTTCAGAGATCATCCTGTAGCAATGGCTAGCTTTGCAACTAAATATGTAAATCCAGACTTAACTACATTTGATCCTCAAGGAAAAGTACGTGTTAGATTTAGTCTTATGCCTCAGCATAAATCAGATCTACATGAACCAGGCACCTCTAAAATAATTGATAGAATAAAAGCTATCGATGCATTTATAGATGCAGGGTATGATGTACATGTTAACTACAGCCCTATTATTGTGTATGATGGGTGGCTAGATGACTATGAAGAAATATTTGACATGATGAATAACTATGTTGAATATAAAGACCAAGTATTAGCAGAATGTATCTTTTTAACGCATAATTTTAAGAAACATGTTGTAAATTTGCAAAACCATCCTAAGACAGAAGTAGACTTGTGGGTTCTTGATAAACAAGAAGTTAAGACGTCTCAATATGGTGGAGAAAATGTGAGATACAAGCTTGGTCTTAAATCTGAGTACATAAAAGAATTTAAAATTTTACACAATTCCAAAATACCGTGGAATAAAATACGGTATATTTTTTAACCAATTAAATATTTAATTATGATTACAATTAATGTCATTGATGACAAAATCTGTGGTTCATACGGAGATACTCCGTTCACAGTTGAGTATAGTAAAGAGCTATACGATAGAATGCAACAACTTAGCCATAAGGCTCAAGGTGTTAGTACAGTAGAAGAATACAACGAAGTAATGGAAGAGTTTGCTCCTTTATGTGTTGTAGACTATACTAAAACCATTGAAACACAATGTGAATACATTCATGTTAACAAGGCTACAGGAGAATTCTTTCTTAAGCATAATGGAGTGGTATCGACGATACCTATGCCACAAGCGTTAGTAGATAGAATATTTGATTCCTTAGATAAAGATCTAGACTTTATGCCTTTAGTTAAGATGTGGACTAGATGGTTGCGTAACCCAATCTTGTGGAGAAAGATGAGACAAGGTCATGGGAACGATTTCTGTGAGAGATTCTTTAACTTTGTAAACTTGCAATATGAGCATCCAAAGTTTAAAGAAGAACTTATAGAACAAGGTCTTACTGATGAAGCAGCTTCTAAAAGAGCAATGATGTACCAAATGAAAATCACCCATGAGGGATTACTAAATGGTTACAAGGTCTCTAGAGAAGTGCTTCATAAGTTTGACAAAGAAACCGGTGAGCAAATTGATAGATACAAACGTACTTTCAATCCTGACACTGGTGAGATAGAAGGTAACGGATTACCAGAACATGTAGAAGACAGATTATTTGAACCAGCCGTTATGGGTAATGGTGGAGATGCTTTCTTCTGTGAAGGAGCTAATGGCTTTTCTGGTCCAGGACATTTTATCAAAGTTGGATGTACTCATAGATTACCTGAGTGGACTCAAATTAACGTTAATGATACTGTATCATGTGTTAAGGGTCTTCATATTGGTGGCCTTAAGTACATTGCTTATTATAGTGGTGAAATTCACAATATATTTGTTGACCCTATGCATATAGGTGCAGTACCTTGTGATGAAGATGGTGCTATTAGATGTAAGCAGTATTTTGTTCATTCTTCCTTAGTAGGTGTGAATGGATCAATATACCACAGCTCTAGCTACGCAGCTATGACTGATGCAGAATGGGATCAGATAAGAGAAGAAGCAGTTCAGTTCAAATCTGATGTCAAAGTTCAGTGCGACAAGGAAGTTGCAGAGATTAATGCTCTGTAGCTAGTGTTTAATTGGTGATATAGGGGGTTAACGCCCCCTTTATCTACTTTAATAAAAATTATAATATGAAAACTTTATTAATAGATGGGGATAGTCTTATTTACTTTGAAATGGGTAAAGAGACTTTAGAAGAAGCTTTAACTAGCTTAGATGGTCGTATACTAGAAATGTTGAATCAAAGTGAAGCTGACAAATATGCTGGATTTATGACAATAGGTAAATGTTTTAGATATAAAGAAGCTAAAACTAGAAAGTATAAAGGAAATAGAAAACATGGCGACAAGCCTATTATTTTCTATGCTTTAAAACAATATTTATTGCAACATTGGAAATTTGAGTACGTTTCAGAGTTAGAAGCTGATGATTTAGTAGCAGTATATGGTGAAGGATTAGATGGTAATACAGTTATATGCAGTCCTGATAAAGATGTTTTATATCAAGTTGAGGGCAAGCATTATAATTATAGAACTGCTGAATTTATACACACTACACCAACTGAAGCTGAGTTATTTCTTTGGAAGCAAATGCTTATGGGGGACTCAACAGATGGTATTCCTGGAATACCTAAAGTAGGTGAAAAAACTGCAGCCGCATGGTTAAATGACGTACAATTACAGGAAATGCCTGCTTTTGTTTTAAATAAATACATAGAAAAATTTGGTAACTTGGAAGGAATTAGTAGATTTGCAGAGACATTCAAACTTGTATATATCTTAAAATCCAAAGAAGACGTTCTGAGGATGACTGGCATCGAACTACCTGAATTAGTTACTAATGTCGTAAATATTTAATATGTCAATAAAATGCAAAGAAGTAATTCTAACACCAACTGGTCCTCTAGGATTTAAAATTCACGGAGGAACTTCAGCTATTGTACCACAACTTCAGGAAGATAAAATAGTATCGCTAGCAATGCCTGGTGACTATTTTATTGCAATAGGTGATTCTATTAAAATTAAGAAAAAGCCATACAAAGTCAATATAATTGAAAAATCACTAAAACATGGTACTCTTAGTTTTAATTTAAAAATCGCAGAACGAACAAAAAGCTCTCTATTTCTAATGCCTATGCTTGGCGGAAATAGACATTTATTTATGTATAACAACCAGCTGTTAAATTGTTTTGTAGGCTGGGAGGAATATACTGATAAAATTGTTTTACTTTACAGATGGTCTAGCGACCCTTTGTTTGCAAAGTTTGAGCAAGCTTTAAAACAATTTGAAGCATTTGAACATTCGTTTGATCCTGACCCATATCATGTAGTGTTTATTTTTAATATACCAAAAGTACACACTAGAAATTTTTACAATTTTAAAGAAAGTAAATATTCTAAGTTAGATGATGTTTATAAACTTAGGATATTAGATTTCCATGAAATGGATATAGATCAAGCTTTAGGTCAAATATTATTTAGATCAGAAGAAAGACGATTAAATTTAGAAGAAAAATTAGACGCAGAGATAGATAAAAATTCAGAGTTACTCAGTGCATTAGACATGCAAAAAGAAATGTTAAACTTAAAATATTATTTAAATGAAAAAAAAGAAATGCCAGGACTCGAATACTAATGTAACAATGTCTGTTCCAGAAGGACTAGAGTTCGATACTCCATATAGTATGCATAATAAACATTATTGGGACACAGAAAGAAATAAACCTTGGAAAGTTCCTGAAAAAGCGGATTTTGCTTGGCATCTAGATAAGGTTACAGAGCAAATTACTTCTTTATTAAAAGAAAAGAATGCTGCTTACGGAGACAGTGCCTTGAAGCCTTTAAATATTTTTAGTAAATTAGATGCGGTAGAATCTTTATGTTGTAGATTAGATGATAAGATTGCTAGAATAAGTAATAAAGGTATTAATGATCAAACAGAAGATACAGTTGATGATTTGATTGGATATTTATTGCTACTGAAAATGGCTATGGAAAGAAAATGATGGTAGTTATTTGGCCATCATAGAGATAAGGGGGTTATATACCCCCTTATTTTTTTCTAACAACACAACGCATATTTTTTTTCTAACGCCTCTTAATACCTGTCGTATTTGTATTGATCACTAGTTTCAAAAGTTTTAGCAAATGCATTTAAACCAGGTATCATTTTAAAAGTATAGTGGAATCTATTATTTCTATCTCTATTACTATCTTCTCCTAATAGATCATCTCTCATCTCGTCTACAGTATTACTACTAAGTTTCATAACTTCTCTACCTAAAGATAGTAATGGTATACCTGTAGCCCTTCCTGATTCTAAGAATTCTTGTGGTTGTGTAAATACTGCAACTTCACGATAAGTTCTATTTACTACTGCGTATAGTTTTCTACCCGCATAACTTTGTCTTATATCAATTTTACCATCATCATCATAATCTCCACCCATTAACATTAGTAATGACATAAATAATAATGTTAATCTCATTTCCATTAAATGTGCTCTAATATTTGCTCTTTTCATTTCAAGGTAATCTTGAAACATCGCCTCTCTTTGAGAAAGATCTTTAAGTCTATCGCTGAATTCTGGATTGTCTGCATTATTAGCGGCCCATTGATCAAACTTAGCACGAGCTAAATCTTCTTTTATTTTAAATTGATTAGTAAGTCCAAATGTAATAACATCTGTTCCAATATTTACTAGATCTTTTCCTAATACTCCTACATAATCTAGTAAAGCAACTTCCTTATCTAGTGCCTCTGCAGGTCCCATAACTTCGCTAAGCCCTAAGTTACCCCAAGTGCTCATCCATGTACCCTCATCAAATGTTTTTAGTATATTATCATATCTCTGTCTACCAAACCTTTCCATTGCTATACCTGGCAGCCAAGATTTATAGTGCATCATAAATCTCATTAATAGTGTATTGTTATACAATGCTATATCTTCATCAGTCATTGTACCTTTTACTTTATCACTTATACGTCTAGTTACATTACGAAAATGTCTTTCTTGTTTTTCAGTCATCCCTGGTATAGTAACTATATACCTATCTACTGCTTTGTTAGATATATTAGTTGCTGTACCTTCCCAAGCAGGATTTTCTTTAATCTCCATTAACTCTAGAAGAGATTTTGTTCCTTCTGGTAATTTAGAGAGTACTTCTACTTCATTAGTTTCAGGATCTAACCCATAATTCTGTGCAAGACTATATATTACAGTAGCATCAATACCACGGTCAGCGGTAGATAAAAATGAGAACCATTTATCATTAGTCATATGCCTTGTAACATAATTAGCTGATAAAGTATCTGCTCTATTTTGAGCATCATCTCTTTGATAAATCATAAAATGCTCTGCTAATGCTCTCATTTTAGGATCTGCCTTCATTAAAGCGCCTTGAGCTGTTTTTAAAGCTTTTTTAGTAATAAACCTACCTTTTGCTGCTTGTTGGTATAATCCAAATTGTCCTGCAAAAAATGCACCTGCTGCTACTGGCATTTTTATACCAAGCGCCATCATCGAGTGATATTGTTTTAAAGCTAATACTGTTTTAAGTCCACTTAGTTTTCCTATTTTGAAATCCTTAGCATCTAAAGTATTTCCAAAAAAGTATTGATCAATATATCCTGTAAACACGTCTGCATTACTTCTAGTTTCAAATAACTTCCTAGTAGCTCCAGATAATGTAGGTATCACATTACCAAATGCATCTGTATCAATTTCTTTAGATACATTATCTTTTAAAAGTTGTTCCATTGCCATTACTTCGGGGAGAACTTCCATTTTCATTTTATAGTCTGTTGCTGCATTTAAAAGTAATAATAAACCTTTACCTAAATCTCTACTTTTTAAAGAAGGGTCTACGTTACCATTTGCATCTACAATAGGCCTAATAAATAATTTAGGTATTTTTCTAATAAGTTTACCAGTATTTTCATCTCTTAAACCTAGAGATAAGTCATGTTCTCTTACTTGTAAATTCTCAAGTATTGCATCCATACCCAATTTGTGAGTCCCATTTTGTTGGTGCTCTAGCATATCTTTACTAATATTAGCTATAAAGTTTGGTCCTAATGTTTGGCCAAACATTTCTTCTATTAATCTAATTTTATCTTGGTAGTATTCATAGAATTCTCTTAAAGCTGGATTAGCTTGTATTCTACCATATTCTTCAGTTAACCATTTTTCATTTGGCTTTAAAAAATATTTACCCCCTAAAGATACAGAAGCTGTATTATAGAATTTTACAATATCATGCTGTTTATCCCAAGCAAGTAATTCTCTTGTTATAGCTTTATCATTTTTACCGTATTTTCTTTTTAGAAATTTTTCTTTATTTTTTCTATAAGTTTTAAAATTCTTATCATAAGCTTCTTGATTTATAACAGTATTTTCTTTCATCCACTTATACTCTCCTTTTTGTATAGCTCTATCTTTACCTTCGTAATATTCTGTTTGATATTTAGCAACAAAGTTTCCAGTTTTATTATTAATTAAAGGAGCGAAAGCTTCGATTGGATTAGATCCTGTATATTGAGAAAGAATAGCATCTTGTAACGCTTGTATTTCTCCTGCAGCTTGCTTTATAGATTTTCTTCTACCATAGTTTAGTTCATCTACAATTTCCCACAAGTTTCTTAAGTACGGATTATTTTGCTTTGATAGAGTTACAAAAGATCCCGTCATATAGTCAATACCTGGGTTGTAATTTTTAATACCTTTAACTCCTCTTTCATTAGCTTTCTCTGCAACACGGTCCCTAATCTTTGATTCTATCATAGACTGTGCATTTGTAACTGTTCTCCCTACTTCTTCTTGTAATTTAACTGTTTTAGCATATTCTGTAGGGTTGTTTTTTTGAAGATCTGCCATGTAATCATCTAACCTGAATAGATTCTTATAGAATATTAAATCATTATTTAAATCAACTAATTCTTCCATTGTTAAATACATTGGATTAGCATCCCCTAATTTAGTAGTAGGATCATTTTCTTGAATCTTCTTTTCTATATCTTTTAGATCTCTTTTAAGATTATTTAATACATATGCTACATCTTGGTTTAACTGTAGCTTACGCAATTGTTTCTCCATTCTCTCTTTAGCAGCTTTAGCTTTTTCAAAAGTTTCACCAACTTGAAAGTTTTTGTTTCGTAATCTCTCTTCTACTTGTTTTTTACGGCTTATAAGTTTTACTATTGTATCATTAACTTTATCGAAATCTGTCATTTCTTCAGCTACAGGTATTTGCTCTAAGAACTCACTAAATTTAGCGCCCATTTGAACAGTAGTAATGTTGCTAGTCATACCTCCTTGGGTATTATACTTATATCTAACATGTATAGGCACAATTCTAGATTGTCTTACTTTAGATATACCGTATTCATTTAAAAGTGTTTGTTTATAGGCCCCCATTTGTATGTTATAGGTATCCATTTTTACAGCAAATGGGTCATTAACTATTTTATATTGACCTCCCATATATTTAACGTATCCAGCTTCTATTGATGGAGATACAAATTTATAATCATAAATACCTGCAGTTCCATCACTATACAATACTAATAAATCTATAGTACCTCCAGTTTCAGCTCCTGAATCAATTATTAATTGCTCTGTTTTAAATACTGCCTTACCGTTTGTATTGTTTTCTTCGTTTATTCTTTTTTGCTGTGCTTTACTTTGTGCAATAATATCTTTAATTCCATTTTCAATTCTTTTAAATTGAAATTCATTAAATGGAGAGTTGGCTAGAATTTGTGATCTAGACCCTTTACCATTTGCATATAATTCTACTAAGTCTTGCATAGTAGCATGTCCAGCGGTACCTGTTTCTTTTCTTATGTTCTCTGTAGAGATTCTTCTTTTTCGTTGCTCATCCGTTTCAGGTCTTTTAGCAATTTTCATTGAGTAAAAATATTTCTTTACTTCATCAGAAACCCTACCTTTAATTACTACTCCTTCATACGGTGTTCCCGGTTTACCTACATATCTTTCTAGCTTATCACTTCCTGGTTCTACGATCCATTTTTCTTTTATACCTTGCTCTTCAGCACTAACTTGATCTAAGATATAAGATTGTGTAGTTTTATCTAATTTTTCTAGAATAGTTTCTCTAGGGTCATCTACAGTTCTAGTATCCATTTCGTAATATTCCCCAGCTTCTAATCCGCCCATTTGCTTTTCAGCGTTTAAATAGGTGCTAGCACTTTCACTTAGCATAATATATGCTGCTCTAGAGTATGGATCTCTAGTTACTTTTGCAAAAAAGTTTCTAACTGCTTGCAGCACTCTTTCAAACCACGTTTTAGCCCTATCCATCTGTGCTGGAGAGTCATTTCCTTGTATGTTCTTTACTAGTTGCTGTGCAATAAGTTTTCCCACAGCTTCTTTTTTCAATTTATTTACATCTCCTTGATATGCTTCTTGGTATCTTGGATCATTTACCACATCATCGTATACACTGTACCTTTCTATGTTATTCATCATAGAGGTAAATAATGGGTTACCGCTAGAACTTAAAAGTTCTACAAAAAAGTGAGCTGCTTCTTCTGGTAATGTATCTATTCCTGCTTTATTATTTATTACTTGAACTACTTTTCTGAGCATGTCTGCTTTTGCAACAGCATTTATTAATTTACCTTCTTTGTTTCTTATTTCACTTACAGATTCTACTTTAACCCCAATACTATCTAGAAAATTACGTATAGATTGATCTATTTGTTTGTCGGCTTTTTGCAGTACTTCATTTTCCATTTGATGGTAAATACTATCTGGATTTAAATTAGTACTTACACTTAAATGTATAATATCTCCTTTAAAATCTTTACCTACTGTAGCGTATATACCAGGGTATTCTTTTTCAATTCTTTCAGCAAGTTGGTAAGCCCCATAAGGAATATTAATCGCTGCTCCACTAGGAGTTCTTAATTTAAATCTTTCATTAATTCTATCTATCAACTCAGATGACCTAGGATTGTTAAAACTTCCTAAGTTTTCTGTAGCATGCTTTATTGTTTTATCTTCAGCTATAAATACTGGATCACCATTTACATTAACAATTCTAGGCTCTCCATTAGAGTCTACATCACCTGCTTGAAACCAATTTTTAAATGTAGGTGTATAAGTTACAGCCCATTTTTTTAAAGCAGCTTCTTTATCTAGACCTAACTCAACTATACTATTAAAAAGTTTAGATGTTTTACCATTCTCTGCAACTACTTTATCAATTTCCTGATTAACAGGGTTTCTATATACTGTACATGCCATATTTATTATTTACTTTTTTTACAATTATCTTTTTCCTTAAGAACTTGATTAACTTCGTTAGAAATTGCATCTTTACTTTTAAATAATTGCTCTGTTCCTTGTTGTCTTGTAGGATCGTAACCAAAGTCATCATAAGAATCTTTGGTAGTATAGTTGCTTGAATCTAAAGTTGTTGCTCTGTACAAAACTACACTTTTTCTGTCAACTAATTGTTTATTAGCTTTAGCTTTTTTAGCTGCTTCCCAATTTCTATACCCCATTGCTACTGCTAACTCTTCTAATCCTTCTCTGCCTTTAAGGGTAAGTCCAGCTGCTATAGCTTTTTTAGAGCCTTTATAAATATCATTAATACTTAATGTACCTATTATATCTAAGTGTACTCTCGCATCCCCATTAGTTAAATACATTCCGCTTGGCATAAGTGTTTTTGCTATAATTACAGCGCTTCCTACTTTATCTAAAACTTGTTCAGTGCCTTTAGATATGTCTAATGTATCAAGTCCAAATTTAGATACATTTGATTTTAATAAAGAATCTGTATTAGATTCAATTAAATTCATACCCATACCTCTTTTAGGTATTGCAGTAAACACATTCATAGAAGGTGTTTTTTTAGATGGTCCTGTATTTATAAATAGTTTAGTTTCGTACACAGGCTTTGTTATACTACCAACTGTTTTAACTGCCCCAGTAGGTGCTGATATACTAACATATTCATGTTGTGAATTATGAATTATGGTACCATCTTTAAATGATTGTTTTCTTTTTTCATTTATTCTATAAGGTAACCTTGGAACTATCTTGCCGTCTGATGAAGAATTTTGTATAAAATCTTCCCAAACATTATCTAAGTTTAAATTAAACTCTTCTGAATATCTATTAAAATATGGAGAGATTATATTTAATACTTCAGTACTTGGCAGCACTTGAAAAAATGCATTAGGACTAAAGTGGAATCCAGATTGTAACACACTAAATTCAACTAAGTCTTTAGCTAATTGAGGTGCAATCTCTTGTAATTCTAAATACGAGTCTGATAATAAATCAATATCAAATGTTTGTAATTTTTTACTAAACAGCTTCATATTATCTATGCTGTATTCAGGATGCTTTGGATCTTGGAACGTTTGAAGTAGAGGATATAACTCTTGTATTAATAGATTATCTTTCAATCTTGGAGAACCCTTAGCTGCTAAAATTCTTCTAGGTAAACTATTGTCTCCTCTAAATAAACTACTTATTTTGTTTTTTAAGTACGATCTCTGTAAAGGTGTATTTTGTACTATATAAGAAGATAGATGAGAGTCAAATCTTTTCATTACATATCCTATTTCATCAGCGCTTCTTCTTAATGTTGGATTTGTTAACTCGTATATTTTATCATATGTCCATTTAGAAATATATGGGTGGTATTCTTTCATATCTAATGAAGAGAACATTTTAGAACCTGCATCAAACCCTTCTCTAAAAGCAGACATAAGTGAGTATTTCCCATTTTGATTATAAATTAAATTATCTACATTTACAAATGCTTGTGTGTCTTCTACTCTTGCTAGTGCTGCTTTCATGTATTTTATAGCTGTAGGGCCACTTAATTTACTAGTATCAAATTTAGTAGCTGTTGTTAGTAAGAATAAAAAATCTGCGTATTCTTGATACCTTATAAAATCATCTAAAATTTGACTTTGCATTTGTTTTTCAACACGGCTTAACTCAGAAATATCTTTTCCAACCATATCTTTTAAAACATCAGCATTAAATTTAACAGGCTCTGATTCAGGCCTTGCTCCATATTTTGTTTTTAATGTAGAATACATATCTTCTTTACCCATGTAAGATTTACCTCCACTATATTGAGCAGCTAAAGATCTTTGAGTTTCATTTAGATTTACATAGTCATCTATAATTGGCTGTGACATAAAGTATGCAACTTGGTCTAACGGAACTCCCGATCTAACTAACATCATATGTATTGGTGCATATTCTACACCAGCATTAATATCAAATACAAAATCTTCTTTCGTTACATCAACATACCCGGTAACGTACTGAGCTAAAACAGAAGATATTTTCATTCCACCATTTACATCACTAACTCTAGATAAAGAGTATCCTGTTCCTGCAAAGTTTAATTGTAGATCTATTTCAGGGCTCCAATCTAGCCCCGCTCTTTGTGCTTTAGCGTGTTGTGTTGCTGTTACAGCTACAATACCTACACCCCCTAAACCAGACCACATACGGTAAGAAGTGTTAACTAAATTTCCAAAGCTTAATTTTTTATTAAACATGGTAGATTGGCCTTTACCTTTACCTCTCTTATCTCTAAGTGCAGCAATTTCTCTTGCTACATTCTTAACTTCAAATGCACCAACAGGCGTTATAAGCTGATCAAAACTTTGTGGATTTTCTAAAACAGTTTTAATTATTTCTTGTACTCTATTTTGTAAAGCTACTTGTATATTTTGGTCAGATATTGGAAGCTTACTGAATTGACTTAAAGTCAAATCTCTAGGCTCTTCTTGCTTCATAACTTCATACCTTTCTTCAACTGTTGAATTTTCATCTGTTAAATAAGGTATTCTAGAAACAGTATTACTTTCTTCATTATATGTATAGTTAGGGAAGTATAGAGTTAATTTATCAATATCATAATCCGATCCAGACTTTCCTACTATTTCAGAAGGTACTATAATTGTAGACCCCGCTGATGGTGGTAGGTATCCTACTACTTCTATAAAATCTATAGAATTTAATCCCTCTGTAGGAATACGGAATCCTATTAATTGCTTAAGTCCTTCATCAATATTATTGGCATCTATTAAGTTACCTAAACCTAACTCTTTAAATCTATGCGGAAGCATTACCTGCATAGCTAATGTTTTGTCTTTTCCAGGTCTGTAGAACTTTAAAGGTTTAAGCATAGCTATATCGATGTTATCTTTATTTGCTTGCTCGTAATCTTTTTGTTTTATTGCTCTTGCTTGAATCTCTAAACCGGTTGCAGCTTGTAATACCATCATATCACCAGGCATCTTTCTTTTGATAACTGAGTTTGTTACAATAGCATATAGTATTGATTCTATTTTATCTCTTTCAAATAATTGATTTATAAATGGATTATCACTTTTAAGCAATGCTAATATACCGTTCTTTGTGTGCATTGGCATATCACGCTTATCAAGCTCTGATATAATAGCATCAGATAGAACTTTCATATCTTTAGCTAAATATCTCCCATCATCTTGCATTTCAAGATTTAATCTTTTAGTAAGTTTTTCTATATCTCTCTTAATTAGTTGATAACTAACTTCGTGATATTCGTCGATTACACTTTCCAGACCCGCTTCTTTATATACTTCACTAACCTGTCCATTTTCATATATATTTATAGGAAGCAATGATGTAAGCTGTGTTCCTGCAGATACTTTGTTTTTTATTTTAGGTGCTATCTCTACTTGTATTCCTACTTGAGAAAAATCAAACTCTAATAATCCTAAAGGCTCTCCATCTTCTTCAGATAATTCCATCGGCTTGTAACTTGAGTAGTTACCATCTTCTTGATAAAAAGAATCAAAGTTTTGACCATCGATTGTAGGAGCCCCCACTTTAACTACAGAGTTAAATACCATATAGTCTATATCATTATCAACCATATCTTGATTAATATCATCATAAGTTCTACCTGGCATTAATTGAGGTATTAATGGGAACAATGCAAATTTGTGGAATGTCATAAGTCTTACATTATCCTCTATAAAAGGAGCAAATACTTGCGGCTTTAATGCTGGGAAATATGCTAAGTCTTCATTGGCTATAGTATCACCATTCATTATTTTTTGATACAAGTTTTCTTGTGCATCAGTCCATTTACCTGCTCTCCACAATAAACTTCTATAAGCATCTAAATGCATAAATCCACCGCCATCAAACTCATCCATGTTATTATAAGTTTGCTCTAAAATATTTTCACCCTTTTCATTTAAATTATCTAACATGCTAGGGTTTAATACTCTCACAACATCTATATAATCTTGTAAATACGGAGAATCTACTTTAACATCTCCTCTAACGACTGTCTTTATTTTAGAAGAATGCTCTTTATTCATACCTAAATTTTCCATATTGTTATTCATCCACTCTAATAAGTGTGGGTCAGATGATGGGTAAATTTTAGTACCTGATACTCCTGAAGTTCTTTTAAATAGATCTTTATACAATGCTAAGTCACCTAAAAATAATTTACTTTGTTCAATAACACCAGTCATGTGCTCATATGTTAATTGTTCTGAGAGAACTCTAACAGTACTTGGCATTAAAGTAGATGTGTCTGTAGTATTGTCTTGTGACACCATTTTTAGTTTAGATACTAATTGGCTATTAATACCTACATTATACGAGCTTCCTTGTTTGCCCGGTCTAATGATATTAAAATCTAGTAATGAATTAGTAACCTCTTGAACTCGTACTTCTAAAAATTCATTAAGTTTTGACTCTACTTCTGGACTAGAAACGATCTGTGCTATCTTTTCATCTGAAAGTTTTTTAGATAAATCTTTACGGCTAATATCAATTATACCTTTAAAGAATCTAAGTTCCCCTCCTTGATCTGCATAGTTTTCTATTCTCCTTAACTTACTTGTTTTATTTGAATTAAATATAGTTGCAGTTTTTATTTCATCAAATAGGTATCCCTGAAGCCTTTTTACCATATCTTGTTTAGATAAAGTTAAACTAGCAGGAACTCCAAAGCCTATTCCATACTCTGTTTTTTTATCTGCTGTTCTTATAAACGGCATAATACCATTCCCTAATATAGCGTTAACTTGCATACCTGCTATATCAGACGGTGTGCTTTTAGATAATCCTTTACTTCTACCAAACTCTTGTTTTATATCTTCTAAGACTGATATTTCTAATTTTCTACCTTGCTGTGCCATACCCTGTAAGTATACAGAATTAGCTAAGTTAGCATGACCTAATAATTCTACTACTCTTTCAGGATTGTTATTTAATTCTGAAGCCGTTACATCTAAATGATTCTTTAGACTAATTCCATAAACTTTTTTACCTGCTGCATTTATATGGATTAAATCTACAGCGTAGTTTGTTTTTTCTATCTCTACATTCATTAAGACTTTTAACCTACCTTGTATGTCTCCCTCGTATAAATCGCTTATTGGATTTGATAATACTTCATTCAATGTCCAAGTTACAGCATCTTTAATCTCATTACTGTCCTCATATTTCTCCATAAACGCTGGAGTATCTGAAAATTTAATTCCTATAGCAGATAATAAAGCCGCTGCTTGTAGAGAGTCTTTTGGAACTTTAGACCACTCTTCTAAAGATTTTGTTACTTTATTGATTGTAACTTTAGCATTTTTATCTACTACCATTTTACCATCTTTAAGAACACCTACACCATCTATAATAGATTTTCTAAAGTTTAATTTCCATGTATTTCTAACAAGATCATCTATTCTACTAGAATTATTATCCAGTAAAAATCTACCTCCTTGTCTATCTATAGATTGCATATGGAAAGTTCTATTAGCTTGATTAAATTGTTGAACAACTCTAGTAATCATTCTAACTTGAGGTCCAGTTTTATCTGACCAGTCATTAGTACTTAAACCTAATCTTTTAACAAGCATTTTTAACTCAGGTCTAGTTTGAGTAAGCTCTAATAGTTCTTCTACTATAAACTCAGGATCTGTATTAGCTAGCTCTTTGTATAAAAAGGCCATAGTTGAACCAAAATCTACTAGTTTTGGGAATCCGCTATTATTATATACTAATTGTCTTTTACCATTTATTTCTTGTGTTGCAGGTAGCGTAGATATTAATAATCTAACCGGATGTGGTAAAGTTAAATTAGGATCTATTTCTGATTGCGCAGTATCAAACCCTACTCCAGTTCGCTCATCTTCACTTATCTCTAGATCATCTAGTATTTCCATTTTGAATCTTTGTAAATACGCTTTATGCTGATCTTGGAAAAACTCCCAATTACTTTTAATTAATCCTCTTGTATTTTGTACTTTATTTATTTGATCTTGTACAAATTCTTTTTGTGTTTTACTTTTAGCTACTGCTAACTGCTGCTGAAGAGCTGTTTCTCTGTTCTGTAGAGACCCTAGCATTTTATTATATACAGTATTAGACTGTCCAGGTCCCCCGTAAAGACTGTTAATTGCAGAACTTACCTTATCTTGTTTAGATGTATCAAATATATCTTCTATTTCAAATAATCCTTTTTCAGCTGCTAAATGGAATAGCTGTACTGTCATTCCTTCTACAGTATTATTTATTAAGGTAGGGCTAATTGCTGCACCTTCCATGTAAGCTTCCTCATTTGAATCGTACAAAGTAATTTCTGTTGTAGGATTTGCAAAGTATCCTCCATGTATTTTAGACATTAAGTTTTCTACTCCAGATGTAGAGTCTGTAAAGAAATTTAAAGCTGCAAATATTTTATCAAATAATCTATCTAACCAAGATTTTTTTACATTTTGACCTACTCTGTAATCTCCATCAGCTAAAACATACGCTCTAAACTCTTCAGCTAACCACTCATCTATCTCTCTATCTGTAAACTCAGATAATTTTTTAACATCTCCTTTAAATGTTCTAGCAGTCCCTCTAAGCTTTCTAGCTTCGTCATACATCTTAAACCTATCCTCTTTAGAAATAAGCCTTCTAGTAACACCATGCCATGTTTCATGGTACACTACACCATCTACATCCATTTCACTAGATAATAATATATTACCATCTTTAGTGAACTTACCGTATCCTTTACCGTCTATAAGACCTTTTACTAAATTGATACCAATTAATGGATTTCCATTTTTATCTTTAGGCATATTAGCATTAAACCATTTAAGTTGTCCGTCTAGGTCTACTAGCTGTTCATTTTCAAATTCTACAGAAGACTTTAATAAAAATGGAGAATCATCTTCCGCATCCTCATCTTTATTAGGATCATAGTTAGTAAACGGACTGTTTTCCATATTTTGTTTACCTTGATCCATATTTACTTTTTGAATAACTTTTGATTCTTGTGTAGGAACTAAGGCGCCTCTAAGAGCTTCAGCTATACCCGCCGGAAGATCTTTACCTTTAGCTACATTAATTATACCTTCAAAAATTACATTACCTTCGTTGTCTAAAACTTGAACTGGAGTAGGCTTTAACTGTTCTTCTACAATTTTTGAAGCTTCTTCCTCAGTCATTAATGATTTTTCTGTAGTGGTTACTACAACTTCTCCTGTATCTGTTACTGTAGCCTCAACTACAGTTGGTGAATTTTCTTCCGCATTCTCTTGATTTTCTATCCCATTTAATATTTCATCTTTTGTTTCAGGATTACCATTATGCTTAAGATACATATTCATAAATTGTGGTACTGTACTTTGCTCAACGTCTTTAGATTGCGAAGAGTCTAAGTTCATATTTACTGTTACTGGAATATCCGTTATGTCTCTACCTTTAGTAGATAATAAATACTCTGTGTAATTTGCCCACTCTATTGTTTCTACTTCTAGATCATTATTTACTATAACTTCTACATGCGCTTCATACTCAGGAGGGAAGTTTTTCTTTTTAGCATATAGTTTAGCTTTTCCTTTAGCTGCTTTTATTGCTTTTGATTTAGCAGCAGTTGCTGAAGTTCTAGCTTTCTCATCACGTCCTAACCTAGTACTATTAGCATTATGTATAAGTAAAGGTAAAAACTCTAAAAGCTCAGTGTGCTCCGCTGCATACTGCTTAGGATCTGATAATTGCTCTAAAGTAATTTTTTGTCCTTTGTTTCCATAGTGTATAGCGTCTGTTTCTAGCCAAATAGAATACTCTTTTAATTTTCTATCCTTAGCTTGCTTACCAAAAAATATCATTTCAGACAATATAGTAGTAAGTCCTTTGCCTCCAATTAGAGCAGCTTCTTCTCCACTCATCTGATCTTGTGCCACTAACTTTTGTCTAGTAGCAAATAGTCTTAATAGATTGTAAACATTATTTTGCGCATTTTCTCCTAAGTTTTGAGGCCATCCTCTAACTAGGTTACCTTTAATTCCAGACATACCTGGTTTAGATAAGTATAAAAATCCGTTTGGAACATTCCATGAGTTCCCACCAATATTTATATTAGCTCTACTTTCACCCTTTGTTCCTAAAGCTGCTTTAAGTTGGATGTCTTGCACATGTTTTTCATCTTGAACTAATCTCCCTAAAACAGACCCTCTAGATTGAGGATTACCGTTTTCCCAAATAGTCATACTTTTTGACTTTCCAGATATTCTATAGTACAAAGGAACCTGCGCAGTTAATAGCTTTTGTCTATCTTCACTATGTCTATCTGAAACTTCTTTAACAGCTGCTTTTATAGAGCCATCTTCATTTAAATCTCTATCTACATTGTATCTATACTCTCCTTCTGGGCCTGTTAATTTAGCAGTAGGCATATCAGTATATGCTAGTTTACCATCAATCAATACAGGATTAAGATCTTTATCTACAAGAACAAGTTTTATGTTTTCATTTTCTTCAGTTGTAGCATCTTTAAGGTCTTTTAAATATACAAACTTTTTAGTGTAGTCTATATCTCCAGTATTAGAGTCAAAAAATATTATTTGATCCTGCAGCTCAGCAGGAATATTATTTCTATGTATAACCATTAATCTGTTTCCAGATTTCTTTGACCAATCAGTTACATTCTCAGTAGCTCTAAAGAATCTCATTTGAGACATTACATGCTCGTAGTGCATTTTTTCAGATTCTGTTAAATCTCTCTCTGCTAATATTTCTTGATAATCTGCAAATGCTGTAAGAGCTGCTTTATGATTTCCAGCTGTTTTTGTAAAAGGAATATCTAAAATACTAGGTCTGTTGTTATCAGTAACACCATTGTCAGACCATAACTGATCATCTGTATATTCTACATTTATATTTGTATTTTTTCCTTTGTCGTCTCTAACCTCTTTTTCAGCGGGAGTCATAACACCCTCTTGCCACCTTATAAATTCTGACAAGGTATTTGTAATAGCCTGCTGCAGTACTTGGGCTTTGCCTTGGTTATCTAGTTGAGTTTTGACTCTACCTAAATCTTCAGTTAAAGATTCTTTAGTAGAGGCTTGCATTTCTTTAATCTGGTTTTGTAAGGTTGCTATATCTCTATCGATACTTACCAACTCGTTAGAAAGCCATGCCTGGTCCTCCATTGTTAATCCTTCTGGTGGGAACATCTTAACGTTACCACTCTCATCAGTAAATTTATTTAAAACATTTTCTACATCTTTTCTATGCTCAGAAAGTTTAGTAAGCTCTTTTTGAAATTTTGCTAAGTCTTCATTAATTAATTCTAAGAATTCATTAGGCACATTATCAGATGCAAACATATTTAAAAGTTCTTTTAGAACTTGTTTGTCTACTTCTTTACCCTCTTCTTTACTAGTTAAAGCTAAATCTGTTAGAGTATTCTTATCAAAATATCCTTGATCTACAAGACCTTTATAGAAATCTTCTTCAGATATTAACCCTAAGAATTCATTAATTAATTCAAATGCATCCTCTTGTGTAGCAGGTCTTTCTAATATATCACTAACTGATTCTGGGTTAGTTAATAGATTATGTATTACTTGTATTTTTAAAGAGTGTTCTTCTAGCGTAGCTATTGCATCTACTAATTGACTTTCTTTGCCTTTTAATTCGTTTTCTTTTGCTAAGATCTCTGCTAATGCTTTTTGAGCACCTTCAATGCCAAATTTACCTTTCTTACCTATAGCATTTAGATTAACATACAGCTGATTATTTTTATCTCTTTTAGCATTTTGTATTGCACTTAATACTTCTTGAGCGTTTTCTGCAATCTCTAATAGTTGAAATTGAGTTTCATAAACTTCTTCATTAACTGCTTCTAGATTAGCTACCAAGTCTCTTTCCAGAACATCTATACTGGCCTGTAATCCTTCTAACTGCATCGATGCTCTATCTACTATCTTCCAATTCTCTAATGACTTATTTGATGGGTCAAAGGTTTGGAATTTAGTTTGTTTAGTTTCTAGAGCTTCAGTAAGTTTATCAATTTCTTCTTGATCTCTTGGAGTTTTATTAACTTTACCTGACAACTGCTCTAAACGCTTAAGCATTTTAAAAGTTTCTGAATCTGGAATAACAACTAAACCTTTATCTCCTTGTTCTTTATAGTATGCTCTATAAGTTTTCTTTTCTCCATTTTTATTAGTATAATCAAACTCTACTATCTTACCTCTATATTTTCTAGCTAGATTTTTTTCATAGTCTGATAACCCTTTAAACTCCTCAGATTGTGTTACATCTTCTATGTATTGTTCTACTTGTTGTATCTTATCTTCTCTAGCATCTGGGTCTATTAGTTGTTGAACTAGATTTAACATTCTATGTCTTTGCGCTCTAATATTTCTAAGATCCTGTAACTTCTGTATATACTCGTCTTTCTTCTTTAAGTATTGCGCTGGATTTTCTTTTTCAAATTTATCTAAAACTTGTTGTTCTTCAGAAGATAGGTTAGGCGCTACTCCTTGTTTCATAGCTATAGCTAAATCTACCATTTGCTCCCTAACTTCATCAAGCTCGTATAAAACTTCTAAAGCTTCTATATCTTTACCTGAGTTTTCTAAAGCTTCAGCTTTCTTTTCTAATTTACTAGCTTTTTCTGAAAGACCTTGCAATACTAGTTGCGGGTGTGCTGGCTCAGTAAATTGCTTTATACCTAACTGCTTTTTAATTTCTTTCCCTACTTTAGAATTTTCCATTACATCGACAGCTTTCTGCCCTAGCTTATCCATTGTAAAGTTTTTAACTCTTTGTAAGAAGCTTTCATTTTCTGCTTTATCGTTTGCAGGAATATCTTCTATTTGTTCTGCTGATAAATCTAAACCTTCGTTAGTTAATTCTTCAATTAATAATTCTTCTCTAGCATCTAAATCTTTTGCAGACGAGTACGCGTGTACTAATGCTTTTCTATAATTATCATTTACATTTATACCATCTGTAGAAGACATAAGCTCTTTAATTGCATGAGCCCTTTCTTTATGTTGCTCAATAACTTTATTTTTTCTATCTTCTAAAAATTCAGCTCTTTCTTTTGTAGACATATTTGATGTCATGTCTCCATAATCAAACATCTCTTCAAATGCATCGTTCTCCATACTACGAATATCTTCAAGACTTTCTATTACATCTCCAAAGTAACCTGCTTTCATTCTATGGTATACATAACTAAAAAATGCATCATGGTCAGCATTTTTATACGCAAAATTATTATCTGTTAGTAAAGCATACTCTCTACTTTTATCAGCACTAGTCATGTCTGAAGCCATCTCAAAATTAGTTTTTATGGCTTGAAGAGCATCAGGATTTTTATTCATGTAATCAGCTAGATCGCTTAAATCTTTTCGTTCTCTTATACGCTCTTGGATAGATTCCTTAATACCTCCTTGCCATCCTAATCCAAATTCTCTTTGTCCTGTATCTGGGTTAGTTTTAACAAATGTTGGAAGACCTAATCCACCTAAAATAAAGCCCATAAAAATTTCCTTTTGTCCTTCAGGGCTACCATACGCTTCTCCAAAAGAATCGTAAGTATTACTTAACAATCCTCCTAAAGCTTCAAGAGAAGTTGGGTTTTTACCATCAATATAATACTGTTCTGCTGCTTTTTGTCCTGCAATATCTGCTAATTTTTGCCCACCCTCTTCTACAAATCCTTCATACAATGGTCTTTTAAGCACAGTATACAAACCTCCACTTATTTTTCTAAATGTATTGTAATCTTTATATTTAGGTAATAAGCTAGTTACACCATCTTTTTTAACTTTTTTAAATTTTCCAGATAGATTCTTTTTCATTCCGGCTGCTCCTTTACCAAATATTTTTGGAAACATTAACATGTTGCTGTAGCCTACTAATGCTGCATTAGCGGCAAACACACCATTAGCTGTAGAATAAGCTATTTGATTTATGTTTAGCATGTCTTGTTCTGTAGGAGCTTCTCCTGTTCGTTCAGTATGTAGATCTACTAAATTAGAAACTGTACTATCAAAATTATGTCTTGCCTCTACTCCAGACTCATACATTGCACCGGTAGCAAATCTACGAGCAGCAACTAATCCTTGATATATTTTTTCATTTCTATTTATTCTTTGTAGGTTAGCATTTCCTTGGATAGCTTTTTGACCATAAGATGTGTTTCTTAACGCAGCTATTCTCTTCATGTGGTTAGCAGCTTTTGCTGGTATTAGAGCGCTAGCTAATCCAGCTGTAGCAAATTCTGATATAACAGCACCTGCCACAAAAGATAATCCGTTTGCCATACCATCTGTCCAAAAGTTTGCAGCTCCCGGTCCAAATGCAGCTTTAAATGCCCCATATTCAGCTTCTTTTGATGTGTAGTAATTTGGAAGCGATTCTCTAACAGATTCATTTATATCATCTAAACTCCTTTGAAAATCGTTATTAAAAAACTTACCCCAAGTAGAGCTCTTACCAAATCCATCTCTAAACCCTGAATCAATAACTTCTGCTAACCCTACACCTAACCCCACAGTATTACCTAAGACGTTAGTGAATATACCTACTGGTAATTGTGCTCCATAAGATCTTGTAAATTTTTCACCAAAGCTTTGTCCTTCTGCTCTAGTATCATCTATATCGCTTTCATTTATAGAAAAAGGTCTGTCAATATACTTATCATATTCATCATAATCAACACTAGAAACTTGAGTCCCTCCTGTAAAAGGATTGGCTATACCTCTAGAAATTTCACCTGCTCCAGGACCAAAAAAGTTTTGACCTAAAACACTTTCAGGTTCTTTTTCATCTTTAGTAGTGTCAATAATGTTGTTAGAATTTAACTCTGTACCATCTCCAGGTTGAAGTAAACTATCATCTGTTAATCCACCTATTTCTTTTTTTTCTTGCATATATATATTATTTGTAAGCTACTTCGTCTGTGCTTCTGCCCCTCATTTTAGCTCTCAGTTGTGATACTAAAGTAGGGTTTTGTTTTTGATATAAAGCCCATACAGATTCATTTAATTTACCATTTACTAGCCACGGTAAGTTCTTACCTTCATGCTGCAAATATAACATTCCTTGCTGATCTTTTACAAATTGATTGCTATATTCTGGCTTTCCTAGAATAATGTCAAGTAAATATTGATCTTCATACATTCTTTGGTATTGTAAAACAGTTTCTTGAGTACCTCCAACACCTGCAGCTGAATACTGCGCCTGTAGGTCAATATACTCTCCTAAGTTTGCACTTCTACCTGTAGATCTTTTAATTTGAACTAGCTGTTGTCTTATAGCTTCTTGGTACGCTAAATTAGGTAAGCCCATTTTTAGCGCAGTGTTTCCTAATAATCCAGACTGTAGTTGTTGTTGTAAATCTCTACCTGGTTTTAACTCCATAATTTTAGATACTCCATTTTTATTTCTAAATTGGAATCTTAAAGGTTGATTTGTTAAAGGATCAGCCTCGTACACATCTGTAACTTGACCTCCTTGCCATAAATCCATATTAAGATTACCATTTTTATCTGTACCTAAAAACTCTTTTAAATCTTCTTCACTAGTAACTCCCATGATATTCCAATCTTGGAATGGGTCAGAATTAATAATAGTTTTATTTATAGATTTTTGTATTTTTTCTCCATCAGCACCACCGTCAGTAGTATATCCATTTTGAGTTAATGTCATACCATTCTTTTCAATATGATCCATTACAGCATCTCCTGTTATACCATTATCTTCAGCGGCAAACCAGCTATATGTACCCATAGCTAACTCTTTTAACCTTGGAATATCTTCTTTAGTATAGTTAGTACCTAAAGCCTCATTAATCTTTTTAACATCCATGTCTTTATCATCCTCATCACCAAACAATTCCTCCATTAACTGATCTTCTTCACTATCTACAAGAGCTCCCCACAAACCTTCTAAAGTGCTTAATTCACCGCTATGGTTGTTAGCAGCACTAGCTCTGTGCCAGTCTCTTACATTTCTAAATTTATCCATTTCCATAGCAACACCTTCTGCTACACCACTAATAAATCCAGTAGCACCACCTATAAGTCCTCCACCTAGACCTCCACCAAGAGCTCCAGCAGCAGTACCTACACCCGGAACGATAAATGTTCCTCCAGCCGCACCATATCCTGCACCAGTAGTACCACCAACAGCAATTCCTTGTAGACCTCTAGTACTTGCATTACCAAACACATTACCATAATCAGTATCACTGTCGTAAGTATTAATAGTTAGCATTTTAGTTAACTCAAAGAATTTCTCATCTCCATCTTGGTTATGTGCTCTTTGTAATTCATTCCATCTATCTAATTTTGCTTGGCCTCCTTCTCCTTGGTTTAGTAAATAAGCCTTTACAGAATCATCTAACATGCTTTGATTAAATGCAAGTCTAGCCATTTTATCTTCATCTGACATATTTGGATTTTGCAAAATAGATAAATTTTGTAGTGCATTTAACTGAGGCTTATCATTTGTTATACCTTTAGTTGAAGTTGTTCCAGAAGTCATAATACCAAGAGGTAATCCTAAAGAAGATGTTCCTCCTTCTCCTTTCTTTGGAGCTGTTACTTTATCGTATACATATTGTCTAGTAAATCCTTTAAGACGATGCATTATATCTTTTTTAGCTAAAACTTGTTTTTGCTCATCACTTAAATTATCTGGAAGTTCTAATTCTACAAGTCTTCTAAAATCTTGTTTTCCTGCATCACTTTCTATATAGTTATTATACATCATAGCAGCTACTCTGTCTGCTTTACCTACAGTAATTCCTTCCCAATTATAATTAGTATCTGCTTTAATAGTCTTAAGTAATCCAGACATTTCTGCATCATAATCTAATCTTTGCTCAACCATTGGTTCATATATATTACTTCGGAATATTTCAGCTTCTTTATCAAAATAGTAAGATACGTGATTCTTTGCAGCTCCTTGACCAAAGTCTAAAACTTGCTTTCCTTCCATTCTAGCCTTTCTTAAAAACTCTAATTCTTGAGCTCTATTTACGTATGATTTTTTAGCTGCTATAAGTCCAGGATCTTGATCTACATGGTTAGCAGCATCTTGTATTGCAAGTCCCGCATTCTCATAATCACCCTGTTCATTAACATTATTTAAAAACCCTTTTACTTCTTTTTTAGCCGCTTCTACTAAAGCTTTATCTCCATCCATTACTTCTAATTGCGCTAAAGTACGATCAATCATATCTTTACCTTGCTTGTTTTGATCGTATCTTTGTCTAAGAACTTGATTTACTTGAACAGATTGAGGGTCAACATACTGACTTACAAAAGGTTTTAATTCGTATCTACTATATTTATTTGCCATATCGTCTCATTTTTTTCTTATACCCTCCCATTCTTGCTAATGTACTTTCTTCCTCTTTCTTTTCTTTTTCCTTTTTAGGGGGTATTACTGGTTTATTTCTCTTGTTGAATTCAGTCATTAAAGAATTATAATCATCATCTCCAACATTGTATCCTGCAGCTATTAAGTCTTCGCTGTAAGCTTCTCTATTATATACACCTGTTTGACCTGAAATAGCTCTTGCCATCCTTTCTTGAGCGTCATATGCAAGCTTATCTTTACGCATAGATGCAATACCTTTAACAGCATTATCTACAGCCATTAAACGTCTGTCTTTAGTAGCCGCTTTAGCTGCCGCATTAAACTCATCTACAGTCATTTTATTTTTAGCATTTTCTATAGAAGCTCTTTGTTGAGATTGTGCGTTAGCTTGACTAGCATTTAATGCGTTACCAGCATTTGTTGCTCTTCTTTGTGCCTCTAAAGAAGCTTCTTGATTTGCAATTGCTGTGTTAGCTCTAGCCTCTTGAGCTTTAATTTTCATATCCGCATCTTGCTTTTTACTATAAGATGCCATTCTATTTATCATAGAAGCTGGACCGCCCCCAGAAGTTTCTATAAATCTATTTAACGCATTAGCGTCATTTGCATTTCTAGCTAATTGATCATTAAAATCTACTCGATCTAATCTAACTTTAGCCATTCTTTCTGGTATAATAGTTCCAGGTTTAACTAAATCCGCTTTATCCATATAATCAGGCTTTTCTAAAAATGCCATTGCTGCAGGTAAAAATTGTGCAGCATTAACTAAAGCTCCAGACCAATCTCTCTTTTTCTTTTTCTTTTCTGGATCAGTTGGGTCTGGATCATCTGGATCAGTTTCTGGAGTTTCTTCCGGATCTTCAGGAACCTCTTCTGGAGCATCTCCAGCTTTAAATCCTGTTCTAATAGTTTGCTCTCCAAATTTACTATCTTCTTGTATTTTGTTTTCTGGGTTTAACTTATTCCAAGCTTTTTGATATTTTAATACAAACGCAGGATCATTCATTTGGCTATAGTCTGTAATCCCCGCTAATTTTAATACTTCTGGATTAATATTTGACATCCACTCAGCTCCAAAGTCTTCATGTCCTGTAATATACTTTTGAAGCTCTGCATCATCCATATAGTATTGCATATCATTATGATTTACTCCTGGCTGGTATCCTGGAATATCTCCATAGTCAGACAAATAAACATCAGAAGCTACAGTTAAATTATCTTTCTTCTTTTTCTCTTCCATTTTATTTAAAGTAGAAGTATTTGATTTTTTGTCTTCTGACTCTGATTCACTGTCTGTAGCATTTGGATCAGGTCCTTTTTTATAAGACTCTGTTTCCGGATCCCAATAAAATCCTCTGTCAAGACGTTTTCTATGAAAATCTTTTTGCCTGTCAGTCATTTCTTTACCTTTAACTAAAGGGTATTGATCGTTATCTTCAAAAGTATTAGTTTCTCTATCTAATGTAGTATTAGTTTCTTCTTCTTTCTTTTTAACTTGATCTGCTATATCTTTATTTTCCATGATAGTTCTTGTAACATTGTTGACAGTATTATTATAGGTAGTAATACCTTGTGTTTGATCATCTATACCATCCATGTTTAAGTCTTGATAAAGAATTCTACCTGCTGAATCATAAACTGTTCCGTCTTGCTCAAAAGCTCCTTCTACTTTTAAAGCATCTTCTTTAGCTCCTCCTTTTTTATATCTTTGTCCACCAGTGCTAGCGATTTTACTTACATCTCTACCAGCTGCATGTTCTTGCATTCTAGCTAGCAAATCAATATCTTCTTGACTGCCTCCGTCTTGTAAAATCTTTTTATGATGATCAGCGTAAGACATTCCACCTTTCTTTAAATGGTCTGAGAAAAAATAATCTTTTCTTTGTCCACCATTTTTAGCGGATACAGTTACTTTGTCCATAGTTTCTCCATCTTCAACTTCAGTTTTATCATCTAAAAGAATACCACTCTTAGAACCCATTCCGGATTCGTCATGCTTATTCCCAATAAACTCTACAGCATCTGAATTTGGAATAGGAGATACTACTCCTCCTGGCACTGTCTCAGCCTGCTGTTCTTCTGCTGCTATATTAGAGAGTGATTCACCACCTGTATTATATCTCTCCATCTGGTCCATATATCCACCTGTTTGTCTATTCTGAACCGTCATAGCATTAGCTATTTTCTTAGCTTTAAATCCTTTAGCTATTTTAGTACCTCCCATAAAAGCCAAAGCATCATCTGCTTTACGTAATAAAGGCCCAACTCCTTTAGCTGCACCTGTAAGTATTTTACCAAAAGGAATTACTCCTACAGTGTTACCTGCGGCAGCTAGTATATTTTTTCCACTTGGCTCATTTTTAACATTTTTATAAGATTGTGCTAGCCTTAACGCAGAAGGTATTCCTGTCATTTCTGCTATAAGTTGAGTTGGAGCTCCATGAGTACTTCCTCCGGGAGCCATACTAAAATTTGTTATTTTATTAGCCGCTCTATTTAATTTAGCAGATATACTATCATCTGTTGCTGTAATAGTTCCTTTTGCTTTATCCAAATCTTCTTGAGAAATTACAGGCATATCTGGATGTCTAGGTATATTCATATGAGGCCCACCATGGTTATACCTACGTTTCATTTTAGCTCTTTGAGCTAATTTATCTAAAAGTCTAATGTTTTTCATATATAATTTTTTTAAGCGTAAGCATATCTAGGCATACCTCTATACCCTCCACGTCTTGCTGTTACATTTCTACCTAAGTCGTATCCAGAATAAGATTTTTGTTTAACTTCTCCTGCTCTTTTTCTTACCATCTGAGCTCCTAAATCCTCTCCAACTTCTTTGTTAAATGCTTTAATTTTTTCTGCTCTTTCATGCTTTAAGTTACTTGCTGCTTTCTTAGCTTTGGCTTGTCCGTAAAGTCCTTTTCCTAATCCATATAAACCACCTACAATTGCTCCTGCTACATTTCCTACACCTGGAACAACTGTTCCTAATGCAGCTGCAGTTGACATACCTGTACCTACACCAGATAAAATATCTCCAGTAACTTCTCCTGCGTTGTATTTAGTATCGTCATCATCTCCCCAAATCTTTTTAGCCGCATATCCAGCCCCTGAAGCAATTAAACCTATACCTGCCCCAGATGTAGCAAAGTCTTTTAGACCTTTTCCTATTGCAGATCCTTTAGCCATAGCTTGAGTACTTTTAGATGCTGCCATATATCCATCTTTACCCATAGTTGTAGACATTTCTACTAATGGTGTTTTTAACAGTGAAGTGGATTGTTTTATCTGATCTGCAGTTTTAAACCCGTCCAGAGTCATCTTTCCAGTTTTATAAGTATCAAGCATACTTTTAGTAGCATCAAGACTTTGTTTAGCTCCTTCAAAAGTTTTTTTCATTTTCCAGGCTTGTTCTCCCATCTTAAGTCTTTGACTTACATCAAAAGCAGTTTTTGCTTTATTAAACCCTTGAACCATGTCCATAGTTTTCTTAGCACTTCTAGTTCCTTGGTATATATTTCTTGCAGATTTTAAAGCACCTAAAGTACTTTGCTTATCTTTTTTAGCTTGTGTTGCAGCATCAAAATTTCCTTCTCCAAAAAGTCCTGCACCTTCTCCTAGAGTTAAAGCTTGGTTAGTCATTCCAACTACACCTTCAGATTGAGCGTCAGCTTCTTGCTTGGCTGCAGCAATTTTATCTGCGTCTTGTGCTTTTTCTGCATCAATTTCTTTAGCCATATCTTCTGTCTTAGTAATAGCTCCCTCTGTTTCTGCTTGTAGTGCCGCTTCTCTCTTAGCTTGAATTTCAGGATTATCTTCTTGGTACACAGTCATAGCAGTAGATCCTATACCCGCTGGAATTTGATTTTCAGCATACATACCTGCAGTAGCATATCTTTTCCTTCTTGTTACTTTTTTCTTATTTCTTTTATTTAGTTTTTTCATTTTATCTGTATAGTTTTTTTGCTCCTACTGCTGTAGAATGCAAATTTATTAAATTATTTGATATATTGTTATATATTAAGCGTATTCCTAACCATCTATCTATAAACTTCTTTCTTTGGAAAAAAGGTTTAACAGCTGGAGGTAGTATCATATACGCTGGTGTAGGAGTTTCTACCATACCTGCATAAGTAAACATTGGTATAGTGCTTGACGTAGTTAATGTCCCTGTACTTATTGCTCCTACAACATTTGGTGTTCCTGGAGTATAGTAAGCAGAAGCGTCAACCGCTAAGTCTGCTAAGTCTCTAAACTTATTTATATTCCACTGATTTCCTATTCTTCTTATATTTACTAAATACTCTATAGGACTAGACTCTTTATCTCCTGAAATTTGAAATGTGTTAAATACATAAAAACTTGTAAATCCTGCATCTAGTATAAGATTGTTATCATTATCATAGACATCAGCTACATATGAAATATTATGATACACAGAGTCTGCTTGTCTTAATTCATTGTGGATAGGCTCAAATTCAAAGTTATAGTAATTTCTATCTAAACTAAATTGCTCTTGATATAAAATTCCTTTTTCTCCTTCGTTATGTTTCCACACACCCGAATTACCGTAACTTGTAAATGGGTCGTCAGCACCAGATGACATGTTAACTCCTCCAGTACCAATAATACCATTTAAATGATTTGTGTATAAATCTGTAAAAGAATAAAAAGTTTTTGTAGTATTAAAATATCTATATGGAATATAGTCATGAAAACTTGACCATACAGCTAATTCTGGGAAATATGATATAGTCCATCCTGTAGGCGTAAAGTAATTAGTATCATCCCAAGCTAAAGGAACAACATCAAGACACGGCTGTCCAGGAAGAGCTAAACAAGGAATGTACATTGTGTACTGACATAAATTTTTATTCCAAGCAATTTTTCCTGGAGGAGTTGGGATTGTATTTGGCAAATTCCATCCTGTAAGAAAAGCAGCTGTAGGTTCTAAATCTCGTTTTGTTAGTATAATTCTTTTATATTTAGGATCATATATTGAAGTTAATCCTATCCCTATTGTTGGGTTATCCATAATCCCACACGGTGCAGCGCTAAACCCGCCGTAGCCTGATAACATCGTTCCTAAATTTTCTCTAAACCAAGCCTCCATTCCTACTTTACTAATTTCAACTAGCTTGTCTTGCATTAAGAAAACTTT
>Ga0208157_1000072_pt1 | contig 69354 bp, 84 predicted proteins | sample 5_EtaG_FD_184077 | JGI IMG/M metagenome (GOLD analysis project Ga0208157, IMG submission 184077) | Marine viral communities from the Subarctic Pacific Ocean - 5_ETSP_OMZ_AT15132 metaG (SPAdes) (version 2) | ecosystem: Environmental > Aquatic > Marine > Oceanic | place: Pacific Ocean | collected...
AGGACAACCATAAGATGCGTCAACGAATGGGTAAGATGCACGATGCGATGCATGAGATAGTCAAGATTTGGCTCGGCGTCAGGTATTACCAAGGAATTGATGATACACTGGAGGGATGAATATGACAGAGAAAGAATATGAAATGGAAGTAACGCACATATATGTTGTACAGGGTACAAGCCCGTTCGATGCTTTGTGCAAGGCAGAAGATACAGACATTGTAGACATTGTGGATTACAGAGTAATCAAAGAATACGAATTGGAGGAATGAATATGACAGTAGAAGAACAATATAATGCAGCGATAGAAGGACAACAGAAACTATACAAAAACAAGTTGGAATACATGGGAGAAAAAGGTAAGTGCAAAGCAGAGTTACGAGTTGCACTTGAGGTGTTTGAGGAAAACCCTTGGGCTGATAACTGGCATCAACTGATGGACTCGATGGCAAGGTATCAGAACATAACAAAGAACTGCTCATACAATTTGGAGGAATGAATATGGCATGGACAGTTGGGCAACTAAGACACATTTTAGAAGCGTATGACGATGACACAGTGATTGTATCTACATCACACTACGGTGACCGTGTTAACAGTGAGTTAGCACATGGCTTTATTGATATTAACGAGCGCACGATCGTGTACTCAGATTATCACAGGGATTGGAAGTTCTCGGATGACACTTATGACTACGAAGAATATGCAAGGGTGTGCGTTTTAGAGATGGCTTCAGCAAGTGAAGTGAGAGAAACAATGGAAGAGCACGATTGCTTGAAAATAAACAAGGAGGAATAAATATGACAAATGAACAACAAGAATGGGCACCACCGTATAACGAGTGGACAATTAGAAAAATAACTGAGCAGAACAACATCAGACACCACGAACCTAAAGAGTGGGACAACTGGTATGGAATGAGAGTAAAGGATTTAGTTGCAGCACTTGTAACATGGAATCCCAACATGCCTGTGTGTATCAGAAGGGATGTCGGATGGGGTGGCATGAAGAATGGTGATGTTGCGATTAACGATGTAATCATTAAGGCAGATGGCAGAGATGATTACAGCCAATGTCGTGACGCTATCAAAAAGGGAACTATACCACACATGGAAGTCGTTGCACTGAAGATGGATGGTTACTCAACTGATGACATTGATGCTTACGGTTTTGAGATTGAGGAGGAATGAATATGCGACACGGATTTGAAACAATGGAAGAGATAAGAAACAACATGGAGAACATGCTTGATGCTGAAACAATGATGCACCTTACAGGCTTCGGTAGTTGGACTTACACTGCTGGAGTAGCACAAGAGTTAGTCGATGAAATAGACTACACTGACTACTGTAAGGAAACTTTACTTTGGGCATTTGACTATGCCTGTGGTGGAGTATGGGAGTTCGATATAGAGGGACTCAACATACTGATTGAGGCATGGCTAACAAACGAGGAGGAATAAATATGGCACTAAGAGTAGGAATAGAAAACGGAACAGAAAAGGGCTTTACCAAAGACGAGATAACATTGACCAACTCATTCGGTATGGGTGTAATGGCAATGGTGACTGGTGTTGGTAAAATTGGTGGAAAATGTGGGTACAGAGGCACAAACCTCTCTGTACAAGAAGCACACGATCGATTCATAGTGGCACTTGAAGGACTTGAAATCTTCAACGACCAAGAGCCTATAAAAGAGATTATGACACTTGATTTCGTACAGCGCATGGCTGATGCAGGTTGGTCTTGTAATGTAAATAACGAATCGAAAGAGGAGTTCCTTCACAAGATGTGCTCACAAGTAATGGGCAATTTGCTCAGTAAGACTCGCACAGAAACACTGGGCACATACTACCACCAAACATCTTGGGATGACTTGCAATCACGAAGAGAAAGCGTAAGGATGTTAATTGGTACATTGTTGTCAGAGGATGAGGATAGCGACTATTACATGCATGAGATGATTGATTCGATTACTCATCACTTTGACTTTTGGCACAACGAGAAGTTTTACGGTGACAAGTATCTGATTCACGATGAAGAAACAAACAGGTTCAGTCTATCAGACGAGAACCCAAACGAGGAGGAATGAATATGAGAATGTCAAATGAGAATAAAGGATGGATGGCACATGCACTGTATATTGGAGAAAGTAATATGGAACTGTTCAGTGAAAAATACTGGCAATGGATTTCTGAACCGTGGGAAATGACATCCCTGTCCCATCAGTGTAATTTCTATCAGAAGTATGTTGAGTTTGCTGGCGAAGATATTTTACGATACAGCAACACAGAGGCACTAGACAAAACGATTGAGTATGCTCATGACAAAATAATGGACTGTTTCAGGGAAATAGATAGAAGATTTAAATTGACGGAGGAATGAATATGAAAATGATGGAATTAGAAGAAGGAATGAATGTAATTAGCCCAAGTCGTTTTGGAAAAATGCACATATGGGTGAGGGATGGAAATGTGTACAGTATAACGATTTTCAATTCATCAATTAGCAAAAGAAAAACACATGTACAGCAATATAATGGCAAGAAGTTGCATCATGTGGACTTAGGAATTAAAGCAGACGGGTTGGAATGAACATGGCAAAGAAATACATAGTGAGAATCTACTTTACGAAGTTCGTGGATGTAGAAGTTGAAGCCGAAAATAAAGACGAAGCATTGGAGAGTTACGAACTCCCGTACCTTGATTGGTACGACGGGAATGACACAGCCGAGCAACCACATGAAACAGAAGTGACCGAGGGATGAACATGGCAAATATACGAAGAATGGCAAGAGATTTGAGACACGCATCGCATGTAGTAGAGGCACTGAGTCACACACTGGCGGCGATCGCAGAGCAACCGAGGAATGGTGACTGGGTGGTTGAGAAGTTAGAAGAGGCTGGTGTACCGATAGGTGGCGAAGAAGAATGAGTTTGGTCGAAAAAATAACGGAATCGTTACGCACTTTAATGGGAGACATATTACTTGCATCTTTAGAAGAAAAAAGTCTGTCGCAAACACAATGGGCAAAAGTATACTCCTCTGTTGAGGCAGCCTTGTTTGTCTTCCTCTGTCTTGGAGGCGAAGAAGAATGACGAGTTACGCAGGAGTACCGGAAGGATGGGAGCATGTTGACAGCACATACGGTTCCCATTCTAGGATGGGGCTGAATAAGTTGGCTAGTACAATGGAAATGATGGATAGAGGGTATAGATACCAAGTATTCAATGTAGGTTGGAGCAATGCTCCCCCATCGAAGTTGAACTTCAGATTATTTAGGAGGAAGAAAGAATGAACAGAATGTATCGCAGTATAGAGGATGTCAGACGCATCGCATTAGACAGATGGCAAACGGGTTACCTTGCGTCAGGTATGCATGGTAGCAACATCGAGTGGATTATGCAGGGCTTTGCAAAGATACTGGAGGCAATAGACGAAGGTTACCTGTGCTTCTGTGGCAAGTTCAACACAGATGATGACATGTGTAACCACTCACCTGATGACGAAGAAGAATGGAGGGAAGAGAATGAGTGAGCGCACATACGATCGCACTTGGGTCGAGATAGAGGATATGCTTGACCGAGCAGAGCGTAAGCAAAACACGCACTACACTAAGATGCAGAAGGGCAAAAGGTCTGAGCGCATCTATCACATGAGACAATACAAAGGGCTGGAAGGTGTGATTAAAGCACTGAAGTGGACACTAGGAGAAAAAGGGATTGAACACCCATTAGAATAAGGAGATGAATGAAATGACAAGAGGAGAAGAAATGAAATGGACAGAATACAATGCTAAAGACGCATTGGACAGGCTAGACTACGCAATACAGGTAACAAAGGATGAAGGCAATGACCCTAAAGTTATGGTACATGCAAGGGAATGTAGTATTGAAATCAGCAAGACCATTGCAAGGAGATACATCAAGGAATCGTTTGAAAGAATGGACAACGATAGCCTGCGAAGTGCAGAGTTTATTGCCAGTGCCGAGTCTACATTTGGAATAAACAAAACATGTTACGGCACAATATGGGTAACCCCTAGTCTTGAGACCACTAGGACTGAGGAAAACAAAGCCAAGCATGTACTAATGGATGCTGCTCGCAAAGAGATTTGGGGCGAAGATGAGGAGGAATGAATATGGTAGAGATAATAGAAAAAGATGAAGATAGCGTTGAGATTGAAACAGATGCAAGGCACATAACTGTGCACACTAAGGCGGGAGAAATCAATATCTTTGTAGGTAATCATCATAGAACAATCGTATCATATGTCAAAGGTGTAAAGTTCACGACTTGGTACGACGAAAACCCGACAAAGGTATCGAAGTTCAAGACTCAAGATGGGCGAAGAATGGTTGTACTAGGAGGCAAACAAAGATGAAATACATACTGAGAGATTACGCAGGCGTAGAATATGAAGGTGAGGAACCTGTGGTTTACACATTCAAAAACAAAGACGAAGTGATTGCAAAACTGTTGTCCTTCTGTAATGCAGAGGCACCAATGGAGTACGAGGTGGTTAGGTGAATCCGAGCCTACCAAAGAACGGTGCGCTGGATGGGGTGCTAACATGCACTCCATCTCCGCTACCACACAATGCAGGGATGCCGAGGGGTGCGCCTCTTGGTTACAGTAGCATGGAAGAATACTACAAGGCACAAAGGAGAGATAGAAATGAGTAAAACTGTACAAATACACGAAGAGAGAGTAGCACTAGGGTGCTTAGGGTGTTACAATGAAGGGCGACTAGCATTCAAGTGGCTAAACGCAGAGCAGTTGAAAACCATTTGGGAAAAAGGTAACATGGAATACGATTGTATGACTAAAGCAGTATGCAAGGCGGGCGATCCTACACACGAAGAATGGATGATTCAGGATTATGACGGAGAAATCAACAGGTTGAACTTGGGCGAGCATCCTGACATAGAGGACTTGATTGAGCACATGGAGAACATAGAATCGTTTGAAGCATCTAGTTATGTACCGGCCTATCTTCTGACTGATAATTGCAAAAACAAAATCACACCTGCCGATGTAGAAGAAACGATGGATGAAATAGAAGTAATTGACAAATACAACTTAGGCGATTGGGCTTATCAGTTGTGTGAAGATTGTGGTTACTTAGATGGAAACGGTCAAGGGTGGAGTCCTATAAATTATATTGATTGGGAGTGGGTCGCTAAAGACCTGCTCATGGATTACACATACATTGAGTATGGAGATTATTACTACGCAAGGAGAGATTAAGAATGAACATAATGAGAATAGGAGATGCGAAAGCGTGTATAGAAGAAGATGGATTGGTGATGAATACATGGATTCTCGATCCGCCTTACAACATAGGATTCGATTACCAATCGGATTTCAAAGACAACAAGAAGCCTGATGTGTATGCGTCAGAATTGGTGGACATCATACACACTTGTGCTAGGTCACTACGACATGATGGTTCACTGTTCATCATACACTACCCTGAGATTATCTCAAGGTTGGTTGATAAGATAGAGGCAGGTATTGTTAAACACAGTGAGTTGGAACTACACCAGTGGATTACATGGGTGTACCCCTCCAACATCGGACACAGCAAGTCCAAGTTCACAAGAGCAAGCAGGGCTATCCTGTGGTTCAAGAAGCGTGGACAGAAGCCCAAGTTCAATCACTTGGCAACGGTTCAACCGTACCGTAATCCAAACGACAAGCGCATCAAGCAGCGTATCGCTGACGGACACAAGGGTGTAGTCCACTACGACTGGTGGGAAATCAACATGTGTAAGAATGTCAGCAAGGACTATCGTGGCTATGTGAATCAGATTCCTTACAAGTTGCTGGAGAGATTGATTCTCCATACCACTGACGAGGGTGACTGGGTTGGCGATTGTTTCGCTGGCTCCGGTTCTACGATAGCGGCGGCGCAGAAGTTAGGAAGAAACGGTTGGGGTTGTGACATCAACCCTGAGTGCAAACAATACTGGGAGGATTTAGAATGATAGTAATTGAGATGGATGATGATAATTACATTATGAGGGTGTATGACAGAGGGACTGGAAAAGATGTTGATTATGCAATCAGTTATTGTGTCGATGATACAGAAGAACCCACTTATATTATACCTACTAACAAAATGCACAAATGCTCAACGAATATCTTTGCAGGTCGGAGGGCTTTGATAGAAGCGGGCTTTGACATTTCTAAAGTCAAGCACAAGAAAGGTGTGATGGATGGTATAGATTGGGCTAAGTTGAAACTAGGAGTTGAAGAAGAATGATAGAAACAAGACACGGAGTGGCAGAAATGATAGTAATAACAGAGAAAGACGAACAGATGGAGATAGTATTGGAGTTGGTTGAATGAACGCAGATTGTAAAAATGAAGAATGTTATGGGTGCGAAACTGTTGAGTTGGAATACGACTTATGTGAAAGCCCCATCAGTTGTGACGGCGACAGTGTAGTGTGGGAGTTTACAGGTGAGTGTATTTTGTGCAATCACGAGCACACACTAACAGTGTATGGTACAATACACACTTACGAAGTGGAAGGTGAGTAAAATGAGTAACGCATACTATAACAAATCAGAAACAGTTGAGTGGGGTACACCCCAACAATTCTTTGACAACATGAATAAGAGGTTCGGCCCGTTCACACTGGATGCGGCTGCGTCTGACCTGAATCACAAGTGTGATGAATACTTCACAAAGGAAAATGATGCACTGTCACAGAACTGGGGCGTCGATACTCATTACGAGGGCATCGTTTGGTGCAACCCACCTTACGGACATGGTGTCGGCAAGTGGGTACAGAAAGCGGTTGAGGAAGTTCAAGCCGGTCATGTGCAGCGAGTAGTCATGCTCCTGCGATCGACAACAGATGTCAAGTGGTTCCATGACTGGGCTTGGCCTTACTGTTCAGAGATGATATTTGTTAAGGGGCGTATGTGTTTTGATAAGGGTGATGGCGAGAACAAACCAGCAGTGTTCCCTTCAATCGTGTTGGTGTTTGACAGGGCATTCTTTGGGATGCACACTGCTCCTACGGTTAGCAGAGTAGACAGAAACGGAGAGGAAATAGAATGAATGACGGATTAAGAATAAGCAGTAAAATGCCATACCTTTCAAAATTAAAACGAAACAGTTTATAGTGTGGAGCAAACAGTACAGAAATAACGGAGAGAACTAATATGGATAAAATAGTAGTAATTGGAAAGATAAAAGCGTCAACTGATAAGACAGTGGACATAGAATACGAAGCAGCATCGGGTACTAGAGAAGTACGCCTGCCGAGAACTTTGATTGGGAGATTGGAGAATCTTGGAGATAGTAAGACAGCAATACTGTTGAACATAGATGACAGTGAAGATGGCGAACTAATAGGTATGCACATGGGTAGTGGCCCGCATGCACCGCTTCATGCAGATGAAGAGAACCAAAGGATTGTGGAAGCAATGGAATACGGAGAAGATATAATGAACAATGAAGAGAGAAATGATGAGACACCACAGTGGGGTGCATCAGGACCGAGCATCAGCGTAGGCGATCAAGTAGTCGCTCAGGCTGATACAGCAGGGCCGTTTGATGCAGCATTCCTGTCCGGTGGCAGAACGAAACACGCAGCAGTTAACTGGGATTTCACCCCAGTCAAGAAACCTGCGCTGGTTATCATGGATGAAGAAGCGAAAGATGGCATGGTCCTCGACAGAGTAGCCCGTGTCAACTTGGAAGATGGTGAGCCTGCGGCCTACCACATCTTCAACCCTGACTATCAGAGTGAGAAGCGACCAGCGGGTGCGTACCTTGGTACCTTTACCAAGCAGTACTACCCTATGCCTTACCGTGAAGGATTCGGCCCGTTCCTAGAACTGGCTGCTCAGAACGGTTGGGACTGTAAGCCACTTGCTTACAAGGAAGGTAAGAGAGCAGACTTGTACTGTGATGTAACAAGCAGCATTGACTGGGACAACATTGACAAGAGCAGGCGTGGTGACGGACTGGTTTCTACTGGCGACTACCGTGTAGGTTTCGTTATCAAGAACAGTCTTGACGGCAGCAGTTCCTTCAAGGTACAGGCAGTTGCAATGCGTTTGGCTTGCAGCAACGGAATGGTTGTTGGTAGCGCATCTACCATCATCAAACTGAAGCACACTCAGAACACACTGAAGGGTTACGATTTCGGCAAACTAGCAGCCAGTATTGATGCAGTTATTCAGCAAGCACAGCAAGAGATTGTGGGAGTTGAGGGACTTCGTGATTTCGATGTCACCCGTGAGACCTTTGACAAGTTGATGACTATTTGTGAGAGCAAGGGCTTGATTACCAAGCCGACTGTTACTCGCAATGACCAAGGCGACATTACTGGTCTAACTCGTGGACACATGTGGAGACTCATGGGTCACGGATGGACTCGACCAGCGGCAGACTGGGTTGCAGTTGAGAAGGAAGATGCTGGTAGTCTTTACCATGTGTACAACATCTTGACTGGTGCGATTACGCACAAGCCTGAATGGATTGACGAAAATGGTAGACCACTCAAGGGCCGTGTCCTTGCAATGGATGCTGTCTCTGAGAAACTGAGCACAGTACACACCATGATGAAGCAAGTTGCATCGGGTAAGATAGACTTGGAGAATGTTACACCGTTCTCTGAGTTAATTGTGTGAGCAGCACATAAACTTACATTGGGGTTTGTCCAATAATAACAGGACAAGTTTTCACGCATTGGAAATAGTGGTAGGGGTACCATGAACCTGTTTCCCCAGTGGTAGGAGGAATAAATATGATAGATAAAATTGTAGATTTTTTAGAAAGTAATGAGCAATTCGGTGACGATTGGACAGAGGAGATTAGTTACTTGAAATGGATGAAAGGTAAGTTGGATGTAATCAAATCCACATGCCTTGAGTGGTACAGATTCGGTTGCGAAGACGGCTACATCAATAATGAGGGAGTTAATGCAATGGATGCCTTTTGGGACATACTGAAGTTACTCGGTGTTAGCCAAGAAGAGATGGATGATTTCGATCCGGAGGACTTGTGATGAGTGCTGTTGTAGTAGGAGCGAATCGTGAGGATTACAGGTTATGCGAATGCCTAACATGTGGAAACAAGTTCACGCAAGGTACTTTCAAAGAATATGGTACAGCAAAACCACGACCGCATCACACCTTTACCGGCGACTACTGTGGTGAAATGACAGTCATCAATGAGCCACCGTCACCTTTGCATTGGCCTTTGATAGAAGCATTGGTCTATGCTAAATGGGAATTAGAAGAGGAGGAATAAATATGGAAAGAAAAATGGTAATGTTTTTAGACAAAATGCCTGACAAGGCGGCAGCACTGTACTTAGATGCAGAGTTGCCAAGAGCAGTAGAGAATGTACACCGTGTACTATGCAGACCCGATCTGCTAGACGATGTTGTACTCAAGCAATACATTTGGACATACGAGAGTGTGCCGAATTATTCTTGGATGGTCTTGCATGCAGATGCACTGGCACTGAGATACACCAAGAGTGGTCACACCAGTGTTGACAAAGAGATACTCGATAGAATAGCCGAGGTGCACAGGTCACCAGTACCTCGTAGGCTAGGCGGTGACAGATTCACAGATGTACCACTGTGTGTACCTGAACAGTACAGGGCAGTGACATTTGAGAACCCTCCGCCTCAGACTGAAGAGGAGGCTCTGTACCACAGAGAAGAAGAGATACTGTACTTAGGTTACCTGCCACTCAAAGACGCAGTGGCGATCTACAAGGAGTATCAGGAAGTAAAAGACAAAGCATACATAATGGGGTATATACATGATTGACACAGACAAACATGAAGAGACAATAAAAGTTTACGAGTTTAGAAAGAGAGAACTTATGATATACACAGACAGAAATGAACAACATCCGTTGGGTGAATACAAGTTCCGACAGAAAGATTGGCAGGTAAGGCGTTTCATAAATGATGCTATACATGCGGGGTGGACATTGAGTTCTATGAAAGAGATTTATGATGAAGCGATGGAAGAAGTCAAACGGTTGCGTGAAGGTATTAAGAAAGCATTGATTCCAACAGATAAAGTTCCATGGACTCACCCTATGGTTAAATTGGATGATTTGAGGGATGTACTCAAGGGGTTGATTGAATGATTGACACAGACAAATACGAAGTAAGAGCATACGGTAAGTGGTCGGTAGGACACGAAGGACAACACGATTTGCCCGAAGGTGATATTCCTATCAATGTGAATGGGGGCTTAACGGCTATCGCATATTCTCAAGCAGACGCACAACTCATAGCCGACGCACCACTTCTCTTAGCAGAAGTCAAGAGGTTGCGTGAAGAAGTCAAAGATTATGACGCTTGTTTACAGAACCTTTGGGACAGGGAGTTGATACCCGAAGACACAGACATTTGGGATGAAGTTAAGGAATTATTAGAGGTGATTGAATGATTGACACAGACAAAATTGATAATATGAAACAATGGACTAATGATTACAAAGTAAGAATGTTTTGGGATTTAGTCCGAGAAGTCAAGCGACTGGCTTCAAGGCTACGAGATGCTGAAGACTTGTTAGAGAACTGTGGCTACTGCCGTGAATGCTTTTGGGATAAAGAAAGTATCAGCGATGTTGCGGCGCAATTAACAGAACCTGTTTGGCCTAATGATTGCACACCGTTATGCGAGTCATGTATGGTAGACTTCAAGGATATGATAGAATGATTGACACAGACAAATATACAGGACACACAGAAGGCGAATGGATAATACAGGTATTAGATGATAATTTAACTTGGAACATACAGACTAAATCGGGTGAGCAACTTGCTGATATGGTGATTGGCAAACATCATGGTAATGCACAACTCATGGCAGACGCACCACTTCTCTTAGCAGAAGTCAAGCGACTGAAAGCAAAACTGTTTGAGGCTGAGTTGTGGGTGAACAATGATTCATACACATTTGAGAATAACATCAAGGAACTAAATGATTATGCAGAGGAGATGGAAGAATGAAATACGAAACAAAGTTAATAACAATTGAGAACCAAATAGAAGAACTGAAAGAACACTTGGAAGCGGCATGCCATGCAGCGTTTAACTTGAAAAGGTTGGATGCGATCAGCCATGATGCATACGAGAACGAGTTTAACAGCAAGATAGCCTTTATGGAATCACTGGTAGCAGTGTTAGAGGCAGTACACAAAGGAGAGGAATGAAATGGTAACAGTAGAAATAGACATAGAAGCAAAGATAGAGAGTGCAGTAGCAGAGGCAATGGATAACCTCGACTACGATGAAATTAGGAGCATGGTTGAAGATGATATTCTGTGCCAAGTAGATGACCACATCGACTGGTCTAATGCAGAATACAACATAGACATAGATGGCTTGGTGGATTCTAACCTTGAATACAAAGGTTTCGTCGATAAGGACGACTTGGCTGAGGTGATACTTGACATCGTAGAAAACGGCTGTAATAAAGTAGACACAGTGGCGGTCAACCTGCTGACTCGTGCATTCAATGAACAGAGTACTGATGATGAATTCCACTTGATAGACAAGGAGGAATGGGACGAACTACAAGCACAAGTCCGAGCACTGTCTCAGATTATTGATACATCAAGTGTTAGAAAAACGCTAGTGGGTTCAGTAGTAGAGGCTTACGAGTCTAAGGCGATGAACTCTTTCATGCTGATGAATGTTATTGAGGAACTACGCAACGAAAGGTACCAAGCGATTAGATACCTGTCGAAGCCTGACTTAATTCAGTGGGCTATTGACAACGGTTTCGGTGACTTGAGCGACATGAAGGTAGCAGACATACACAAGGTGATACTATGATACAATGGATGATTAGAAGGTTAATAGGAATCATGGGCAGAGCCTATGTGTTCTTGGATAGGTTCTTAAAGCACGAAGTAACCCCAGTTCTTGGTGTAGAGATAGATGAGGACTTACAGGGCATGACACGGAGACAACTGTGCCGACACATTGAGAAGAAGTTCGGCTGGGATGAAGATGCCTTTTGGTATCTTGAATCTACACAGAAGATTAGGTTGTGCTGTCAAGTAGCAAGGGAGAGGATGAAATGAGCAAATACTGTACACAATGTAGAGGGAATGATGGAGTCACTAGATGTGACCATTGCGATCAATATACATGTAGAAACTGTTTGACTATCATATCAAAGCCGAATGGTCAGATAGAGGTCAAGCACAGCGACTGTGTTAGAAAGAGGAAAGTGGCACAATGAGCGTCAATCCAAACTACATAATGAGATGCGGAGAGTGCCATGTGATGTCGTATGATTTAATGTTCTTACAATGTGAGAATTGCGGTCACATGACTGACAGGCACAAGGAACTAGTAGGTGAAAACCGAGAAAGAATGGACGAGTATTTGCTTGCTAAGCGCAAGGCTAGAGAAAATAGGAGGAACAAATAATGACAACATACACAGAGAGAGAGTTTACTTGCCCTAAATGCGGCACAGAGATACATGGCTTCAGCCCTACAAACATACATCCCCAAGATGGGATAGTTGATTTAGAAGGCACATGCGAAGTATGCGATAACACATGCAAGGTCGAAATTGTAGGCCACGCAGAGATAGAGTGGAGAGTGAAAGAATGAACATAGATAGATTAACACATGCAAGTGTATGCTTAGACATAGCACTAGAAGCAGCAGAAGATGGAAATGAAGACAAGGCAAAGGAGTTTATTCAGAAATGCCTAGATGATTTGGAGGGGATGGCATGATAAGCACACAATTTTGTGACATCAAGTGGCTTGAAACTATACTATCGGTAGCCAAAGCGTCAGAGTATACCCACTTCCGAATTGTGCCCAACGGCTCTTTCGCTGGGTTTCAATTTACTGGTAATGGCAGTTCGTATTACAATCCGCCAGTTGAAAGTATGAGTATCACTGGTGATGATTGCGTTAGGTACTTTGCTGCTAAGATAACTTGGGATGAGTACATGGAGATAAAACAAAAAGCAACTAAAGCATTCATTGATGGAACATACGAGGAGGAGGAGTAATGGTACAACTAATTGACTACAGTGACAAATATGGCAAGCGTATTGGGATGAAATACCCATACAACCCTGACCTAAACAATGCCTTGAAAACAAGAATAGGTTTTCCCGGTGTCAAGTGGGACGGTGAGCAAAAGGTTTGGAGTATACAGGACAACCGTACTACCATCCTGATTGCAGCAGAAGCACTGGTCGATTTTGGATTGGATGGAGAGGAACTGTACAACAGGGCCAACATCCACCCACGCGATCAGAAGAGTCCTAACGACTGCTGGGTAGAAGAATCAGGTACACGACTCAAGGTGCACTGGCCCTTCATCAAAGACGCAGAGTTGAGAGAGAAAGTACGCTTAGCCATCCGTTCTATAGATGGCAGAAAGTTTGAACCTCTTGCAAAATGTTGGAGCATACCACTAGCCCAAGGCAAAATCCTGTACAGTGTGATGCAAGACCTATACCCTCCACTAGCAGAAGCGATATTAGGTTGTGATGCAGCAGTGCATGATGTATGGGATAGCATCAGGCGTGTAGAGATGAGCAGTGCGGCAGAGTTATCTGATGAAGATTTGAAAGGTATAGATAGGCGACTGGAAGTTAGAATTCCACCTCACTTAGAACTGTACCCGTTCCAAAAAGTAGGGGTTGCTTTTGCCGAGGCCAGTAATGGTCGCTGTTTAATCGGCGACGAGATGGGCATTGGTAAGACAATACAGGCGATAGCATATGCTGCGCTGAACCCTGCTCGCCCTGCCCTAGTCGTATGCCCTGCGAATGTAAAGTACAACTGGCAGAAAGAAATCCTCAAGTGGTTACCGGGTGAGACAGCACAGGTGATTGATAGTGGTAAGGCTGAACTAATTGGTGCAGACTTCTACATCATCAACTATGACTTGATGACTAAGAAGTTGGATGAGTTGTTGAAGATGAATCCAAGGCTGACTATCATAGACGAAGCACACTATCTCAAGAATGAGAAGGCGAAGCGTACCGTTGCTACGATGACACTCGCTCGCTTCTGTCCCAAGGTAATAGCACTGAGCGGTACAGCAATTGCTAGTAGACCCAAGGAGTTCTTCAACATCTTGAACCTACTGCGCCCTGATGAGTTTAGTTCCAAGTGGAACTTCATGCAGAGTTACTGCGACCCGTACCACAATGGCTTCGGCTGGGACTTTGATGGTGCATCTAATACCAAGGAGTTGAATGAGCGTACCCGTGATGTTTGTATTCGTAGACTCAAGAGTGAAGTGTTACCCGATCTACCACCTAAGACTAGGCAGTTCTTACCTATACAGTTGACACCTGCTCAGCGTGAAGTGTACGACATAGCACAGGATGAGTGGGAAGAGAAGTTGAATGAGCATTATCTCAATGGTGAATCCATACCACCGGGCACTATGTTGAATATGCTAAGTGACCTGAGACACAAGTGTGGTATTATCAAAGTACCATATGCTTGTGACTGGATAAGGGAATACAATGCAAGTACTGGTAAGCCGATGATTGTATTCGCACATCACAAAGATGTAATCAAGGGAATACACTTGGCACTAGAAGAAGACTACAAAGTGGCTAGTATTACAGGACAAACTGCTCCAAAAATGAGACAAACTATTGTGAACAGTTTCCAAGAGGGAGAGATAGAGATACTACTTTGTAATACAATTGCTGCTAAGGAAGGATTGACACTGACTAAGGCGGACACAGTTCTCTTCATAGAAAGAGAGTGGGTGCCTTCAGATGAAGAGCAAGCCGAGGCTAGAGTTCATCGTATTGGACAGGTCAGTGACAGTGTGCATTCGGTGTACCTCTCCTGTATGAACACTATCGATGAACACTTCGATAGGGTAGTAGAGCAGAAACGACAGGTTGTTAAAGCAGTACTTGACGGAGGAGATGTTGAAGAGAGGAAGAGCCTAGTCAAAGAATTGGTGAAGAAGATGAAAGCGGAAAGAGACTGGAGATTTGAAGAGGGATTATGATGTATGATAAAAGGATAACAGAAATAGAAAGAAAGTTAAGTATTTTACACAATGAGGTTACTGAACTTGTAAATCAATTATTTGACAGGGCCGATCTTGTGAGTGCTGTACGAGAGATACAAGACGAGATGAAGAAACAGAACAGGAAACTAATACTAATACATGAGGTGTAAATATGACAGAAAACCAAGTAGCAATCAAAGCAACAGCAATAGACTTAGATGGAGTGTGGCACTGGGAGGGTAAGAAGATACCTTTGTTGGGCAACCACTTACCTGTACCTGAGAAGGTCCGACTAGATATGGACCCTGAACGCCAAGAGGTATTGGCTATAGTTGATGCCGCCGATTGGATGGAGGGTGGCGAGTGCGTGTGTGGTGTCAAAGCAGAAGGCATCATACTAGTCACAGAGTTTACAAAACTATTCCCTGCACATTGCTGTGAGCAAATGGTATGGATGACAGACGAGAGGGATTACAGTGAAATCTACGAAGCGTGAAGAGACACCGGAAGAACAGATAGAGATGTTGTTAAGTGGCCTAGCCATTGGTGCCCTATGGGAGCCAGCAGGCTACGGCTTGACATACATGAAGATAGGCGATAGAGAAATCGAATTGATGGTGCAACAGGACAGTGCTGAATCAGCACAAGCCCGTATCAGATTCGGTATACTCATGGCTAAGACTGGCTGGCAGGTTATGGAGGACAATGTACAAGTTGCCCCTAGTGAGAACTTGTCGCCGCAGCAACAGTACATGAAAGAACAGATGAAGCGACAGGAGATAGCACAGAGCACTTGGAAGTGTCAGACACCTGAGTGTGGTTGTTTGTTGTCAGCATTTGCTTTAGACAAAGCCGAGTGGATTTTCGTGGGCCAAGATAAGATTGTTGATGACGGAGGCCAAGAGCAAGATGTAGAGATATGGGCAGTCAATGTCGTCTGTCCTGTATGTGACACAACTATTGCAATGGAACCACTAGAGTATGCACTGATAGCAGGAGATGATTTGATGATGTCTTACCGTACACCTGCTGCTCAACTAGAGGCACTGGACAGACCCACCATCATCAAGATAATGGATTCGGGTAAGGGTAATACAGAGGTAATCATAACAGGTTCCTTCTGTCCATTCAGTGGTGCATTGTTGCCACCGCATGTCAGAGGAGCCGTAGTTAGTTTCAAAGAATTGGAGAGTGAAGAGGAATGAATAGAGAAGAGTTAGATAAGAAAAAAGAACAAATGATGAAACACTATGAAAACACCTTAGTTGCAGATATTTTTGGTGAGTTTTCATTTATCGATCACCTATTAATGACAATTGATTTTCTTGAATACGAAATTAAAGATTATAGGGATAAAGAAATGCACAACAATTGGGTATTAGCAGGTGGAGTAAGTAAACCAAGAGGCGAATTAAGATGAAAATGAATAGAGAAGCATTAGAGGAAGAAGCGAAGTCAATACAGGAGCGAGCGAAGATAGTACAGGCTGGACTACAGACCATGAAGAACCTACAGAAGTGTTTGGTACATGGTCACCGATTCGACTTGCATGTAGAACAAGATGAGTTTCATGAGATACTTCAGATGGGAGTGAGGTGTAGTGTATGTGGAGCAGAGACAGAACTGTTTGAAAACATTGCACTAGAGATGCCTGACGATGAGATGAAAGTCGGTCGCTTGGCTGCTTTAGGATTAGACGAAATAGATGTAGAGGAGCCTGAAGAGGAAGAGGAAGAGGAACCTGAAAAGAAACCTACTCCTTATGAATACAACCCAATGGAAAGACAAACACAAGAAGATAACGGGCCGTACAGAGTAGACACTAGGCGGTTTATGTTCCCCGGTACACCTTACTTACCACAGGAGGAATAAATATGGATATAATTGAAAGAGCAAAGCAAGATTTGAAAATGATAGTAACCACTAGTTGGATTAACTGGTGTGTAGAAAATGGAATAGATTGGGACAAGAGTTACCCAGTTATCAGTGACTTTGGTACTAAGTTTACAGTACAAATGCCTGAGAACTTGATACCGGGTCCGTTTGCAACACCAGCAACAGCGGGTGAAGAGGAATGAGCAGAAACATACGAGCACAGTTTGTCGATCTAGCAGAGGAAGTATTAGCAGAGGCTGACGAAGCACTGTCCGTTGATGTTATCATTGACAAAGTTGCTGCTAAAGCACTGACCAAGAAACTGAAAAGTGGACGCAAGCCTAGTAACAGATACTTACAGGAGATTTCCAACCGCACTGTCAATCATTTGTTTAGAGTAGACAAGCGGTTTGCTAAGTTTGCTCAAGAAGAGTGGCGTGTCAACTTATGGACACTATCGGAGGAATGAATATGAGTAAAAAGTATATGGCTAAAAAAGGACGCAGAAGATTTGATAATAACGGATATGAAAGCCCCGTATGGAAAGCATATTGGGCTAAAATAGACGCAGAAGAAAAAGCAAAACAGGAGGAATGAATATGAGTTGGATTGAAGAATGGTTTCCACCCGAATGCACCAAGTGCATGAAGTTCGGGAAGGAATGCAAGTGTAAAGAAAAAAAGGAGGAATGAATATGGAAAAGGACATTGGTAAAGCATATCCACAATACATTGTATGGCGTAAACCTGCTACAAGCAAGCGCCACAAAGGTAAGATGGAAGCAGTGCTTACCAAGGTCTATCCACCAAGCGGTTCACAAGTGGACATCAGATTACGCAACATCAATACAGGTGGGTTTACTAGAGAAGGTGTACGCCTGTCCTTAGAAGACGCAGTGTCTTTGAGCAAAGCACTGTCGAGACTGGTCGAACACTTAGAGGAAGAGAGGGAGAGTGAAGAGGTTGTTACTGGCTGAAGCAGCAATGCTGTCACGCAGACTCAAGGAGTCCTATACAAGATGGAGGCGTGAAACCGAATCAAGATCGGATGCCTTCAAAATATCAATCAAAGCACTGAAAGACAGACTCAGCGAGCGGGCTGAAGTAATTGAAGATGTGATAGATATACTCTATCCAAAGTATTCTAAATACGAGCAGCAGTTTGTTTCAGTCCTTTGGGTCAGAGACAATGTGTGTACTGAGTTGGGTATATCACCTATACACTGGAACACAGTCATGACTGGTAAGCCAATCGTTCCTCTTCTAGCAACCGAGTCTTCTGAGATAGGAGGCGAGGGCTGGACAATCAAGCAGGCACTGATGGCAATGCATCGTATAGAGGACGAGGGCGTACTACCTATGTCCCAAAACATGAATGAGGATGAGGCGCTGCTGTTTTGGTCTAGGGCACTGGGCGAACAGGAGCCAATGCCAATCGATAGGTTCTTGCAAATGCTTTCGTATCTACCTGAGTCAAACGGCATAACCAATCTACAAAGCATTCGCCACCTACTGACTACCATGAGTCCTCAAGAGGTAGCAATCAAGATACTACACAAGGAAATGATTACACCCAACAACGAACTATTCCTACAGCCGGGTCAACCATTCGTAGCACCGATCTATCAAGCATGGTCTTCGATGGTAGCGCCACCTGCTGTATACGCTGATGTGATGAAGGGGTCGAGAAGATACTTACACATCACTGAGTTCCCAAAGGGGTCATTCAGGGGCACCATCTATTCAAGAGACAGACAGATTGTAGGCAAGATGCACACATTCGATCTGCCCTTCAAGGTGGAAGCAATTGTAGAGATAGAGATGTCGGGTGACAAGATTACCAAGATAACTGATGCCTACTCAATTGGAGAGGACTGGGGTGTTTACAAACTAAATAGGGCCGAGCGGATTTCTATGGCGAATAGTTTAGAACCAAGCGTACCAGTTGATGGTGGTAATCTGATAGAGAGCGGGTCGGACATCGGCTCTCTGTTGAACCAACTAGACGGTAGAGAGCGACTGCGTTTAGTTAAGTCCGGCCCAGTGGAGATGCGTGATAGCAACGGATGGGTTGTCATACAACAGGCGTTCCACATACACTTCTTAGTAAGTGCAATCCGTAAGGATAAGGAATTCGACACAATCCTACGCCTGTCTGTCTTAGATGGTTATGAGACATTTGAGGTAGGCGAAAGCAGAATCCCGACTGATGTAGCCCAACACATAAGAACAAGGCTGGGTCAACAGGGGGTGCTTGCGGGGAAATCTTGGATGCCTATAGACGAATATGGTTTGGTTGTAGTAGCCGAAGTAACCGGCTTTGATCTTGAGAAGATGAAAGCCACACACTTGAATATACTATATGCAGATGATACACTGGGTTACAGTGATACATCACAACTAACAGATTTGATAGAATTAGCGGAGTGAGAAAAATGAAGAGATATGAAATGAAAGGGAGTGAAGAATTAGAAAGACTCAAAGAACAGGTCAAGAAGTTGAAAGAGGAAACTGAATACTTGAAAAAGCAGAAAAAATGGGAGCATGAGGTGTTAATGTACATGGAGGATGAGGATTTCTCATATGATGGGTTCCTGTATTATGTGGATAATGCAGGTTGGTGTAATGAATGTGATTCCGTGTCAGTAACCGAACAGCATTTACAAGGGGGTAGAACCCTTGAAAACCCTAATGCTGATGGTGAATATGAATGCTATTATTGTTGGCAAAAAAATGAGGATGAGAAAGTATGAACATATTCGTATTAGATAAGAACCCTGAGACAGCAGCAATAATGCACTGCGACAAGCATGTGCCTAAGATGTGCGTAGAAGCAGCACAGATGATGGCTTCAGCCCTGCGTAGACATGGTGCTACCGATGAGCAGATGCCACTGACTAAGAGTGGCACACCCTACAAGGGAGGCTACGCTTACCACCCATGCACAGTATGGGCTGGTGATAGCGAAGCCAATTTCATTTGGCTTGCTCGTCATGCAATAGAATTGTGTGTCCAATACGAAAATCGCTTTGGCAAAGTTCATGCTTGTAGAGACCCAATACATTCGATGATTGGATTGATACCTTTGTTTACCGACAAATACCCAAGTCCTAAAGCAGCACTCACACCATTCGCACAGGCTATGCCTGACAAGTATCGTGATGATGATGTGGTCAAAGCATACCGAGCATACTACCATTCTAAGCAATTCGCCACATGGGACAAGGGAATACTTGCTCCTAGTTGGTGGCGAGGCGTAGAGGTGATTAGGTGAGTTGTTGCCCGTATTTTATACATGGAAATTGCCAAGCAGGTTGGAGTGACGCAAAGGTATCTATTGACGAAGCCGAAGATGGGTCATGGACTCTATGGGCTTGCGATGGTTGCGGAACTGAATGGAAAGAGGTGACGGCATGATAGTATGGAGAGAGAAATACAGACCAAACAAAATAGACGACCTAGCAGGTTGTAAGGAATTCAAAGAAGCGGCCAAGTCTTGGCTAGCCAAAGGTAGTCTACCAGCAAATATGCTGTATGTAGGTCCACCCGGTGTAGGCAAGACCAGTGCAGCGTATGCACTAGCCAAGGAGATGTACGGAGACTACTTCGATCCATCCAACTTCATTGTAACCAATGCAAGTGATGAGCGTGGTATCGATTTCGTCAGAGAACTAAAGCACATGGCTAAGCAGAAAGGCATAGGAGTCAGGAGGCGCATATTCGTATTGGATGAAGCAGACTCACTGACACCTGCGGCACAGAAGGCACTGAGGCAAGTGATGGAGGACAGTCACAGAACTGCGATATTCATATTGACAGCGAATGACATCTCTCCGATACACAAAGCAATCAGAGACAGATGCCTCACATTTAGATTCAAACCCCTCGCTGATGAGGAGGCAAGGAAGAAACTGTTGGAAATACATACGGCGGAGAACTTGCCTATTCCGTGGCGAGAACAGTATACTATGTTGAACCGCTTAACCAACGGTAGTTTGAGACAAAGTATAGACATTTTAGAGGGTACACCTAAGACAGATGAAGGCCTGTCTCAGAAACTCAGACGCAGTACTGAGAGCCTGAACAAGGCAGCACTCAGTTTCGTTGGAGGAGACTACCAGCGACTAGCGGAGAACATGAAAACCAACCTCAGAGAGGGCAACAGTCGTGTCGCAACACTAATAGGGTTGAGACACCGAGGGCGGTCTCTACTGGAGGGTGGTCAGGACGATTGGTACGCATTTATGTTAACATATGGAGAGTTTATCCTGTTAGCAAACTTGTGGCCCGATGATGACGATTCCTTTGTAGACTACTTTGTAGCGAAATTAAGGAAAAACAAGGAGGAAAAAATATGAACGACGAGAGACAATTACCGGAGGGCGTACTAGAACGCCTACAAGGATATGCAGAAAGAGCACAGAAAAAGATAGGAGAGGCAGCAAACGAGTATTTTGCTTGGATAGAGCAAGAGTTTGCAGTGTCTGACTGGAAAGACGAAGACGATGATTTGCTGGTCGAGTGGGCAGAAATGTTTACACTTGAAACACGCAATCTTGGTAGCACTGGCGGCGGTGGCCGTGAAACAGTTACCTTCGTTGGTCAGTTTGTAGGCATTGATGACAAAATCAATGACTATAGAGAAAACGCTAGAGAGAAGGCAATTGCGTCTTACCGTAACAACTCCGGCCAAGCCATCGATAATGGCGTGGTTGGTATAGTTAAGGCGAAAGACGGAGTATGGCATGTCAACGGCGAGCCTACCAAAGAACGCATCGATGGAGACAAACTACCTTGGTTTGGACTACAAGTCGATGGCGATCTCATCTGTCTAATGAATGACAAGGGTACACCTATGGCACCTGAAAGCAGAGTCCGTAACCTGTACTTGCTTGGTAACGATAAGGAGAACTTCAACAGAGCAATTAGCATTTGGCGTGTTTCCCTTACAGGTAACAACATGTCTGAAGAATACGAATTCGGCAGACCAGTAACCTGTCAAGTAATCAGGTCTAACAAGGAAGGCGCTGATACAGTTTACACTAACAGGGACTTCAGCAAGACTATGGTATACACTGACTCTTTCGTAGAGGAAGATGATAGAGTACTACTTAGGCCTGAAAAGTATCTAGTTAGCACAGGTATGCACGAATCATATGTCGAAATAGACGAATTGACTGAGGCATACGAAGAGCGCAAGTTACAGAGCAGTAGCGGTAACTACTATGGTCCTACTATCATCACTAAGGGATATGTCAGTAGACTCAACCTAGAGCCTATGGACAATCAATACGACCAAACAGGTCGTGCATTTAGATTGAGCGTAACCAGCCCTAGCCTACAGCGTAAGTTCGGCAGGGACTCAGCAATGTCTGAAGTAACTGTATGGGTACCGGGCCGCATCTACGATGACAGTCATCCGTTTGAGTTTAAGGACAATTACGGCGAATGGCAACCATATGCAGAAAAGACACCAGTAATCATATTTGGTCGCATTCGTATGAGTGTATACAATGACCAAACCACCCCTAACCTAACAGCATTCGGTATCTATGTACCACCTCGTACAGCGAGACCGGGTGCTAAGGGTGGAGACACTAGCATAGACCAATTCAAGAACAACGGAGATGAATACTGATGGCAGGATTTGGAGCAATGAAGAAGAAGGATGAAGAGAGAGCAGAAGCGATCTTCCAAGCGGAGGCAGCAGAAGTAGACAAGCAGGTTGTAGAGGCGAAAGCCCCTGCACCTGCTCCTGTTTCTAAGAGCAACTTCCCTAACTTGGAAGCAGAGTTCAAAGAACAGACTAACCCTAACAGGATAAGACCTAGCAAGGTATTCTGTGGAGTTGTCGGACACGAAGGTACTGGTAAGTCCGGTATCGTGATTGACGGACACATGCACAAATACCCTGAAGGTATGCTGTGGGCAATGGATTTCGATAACGGAGCAATGGCCTGTAAAGAAGCACACTATCCGGGTTCTGATGAGAGAGTAAGAGTATGGTCTCCTTGGGTTATGCAATCCAATGATAGAACATCTTACGATTATCCTGAAACACACAATCGTGTAATGGACTTACTGCGCTATGCTGTAGAGTACGCACAGAAGCAATCTAAGGCAGGCTTTGGGGGCAAGAAACTCAACACCTTCTTAGTTACATCTGTAGACCAATTCGATCAAGTCTGTATGAACAACATGAAGATTTACGACTTAGAGGATAACAATGTAAAGGATGCAATTGGTGCTGCCAAGGTTGAAGTCAACCAAGGTATCGGTTGGAACTGGAACATCAGGTCAACTAGGTTCAAGCAGATGACAGCATTGTGTCAGAAACTAAACGCTCTAGGCGTGGATGTGTACTGGGAAACCCACCTCAAAGAGGACAAGGATGGCAAAGTCGGATTCGACGGCTGGAAGTTCGCATGGGAGAAGAGTGCAAACAACGACCTGTTCCAAATCATTTGGTGTCACGCCCGTAAGGTTCGTGGCGATGATGGTAAGGAAACAGGCGAGATTAGACACACAGCAGAGTTCTTCAAAGAGAAAACCAATTCTGACCTAAAGGGTCAGGAGAGGCTGTACTTCGTCACCAAGAAGGGCGAGCCTGCTCAATGGCACGGCTTGTCTGAACTGCGTGAAGGGGTTCTCTGAGTAAAGTGATTCACTAGGGGTTAATCCAGTAATAAGTGGCAAACTTTCAAAACTCGGAGATAGTGTCTTCTCTTGTACATGAACCGCTTTCCCCACCCGTGAGGTGATAATATGACAAGTTTCAAAGTAAGTAACAAAGATCTAGCCCAGTTCATTACAGGGTTTGGCAAAGAATTGCCTGACATTGTATTCAGGGTCAAAGATGAATATGTAGAATCGGCAGTGGGTAAAGACACCCACTACCTTAGACGACGACTGGCTGTTAGAGAAGCAGAGGCTGGCAACATTGCAGTAAGCGATGTATCTAGGCTACTTGCATTCTTGAAGGCCACAAAGACCGGAGAGGTCAGCATCAATCAGATGGGTAAGACATCAGTGTTGCATGTAGCCTGTGGCAAATCCACACTACAGTTGCCGACATCATCCTACCTGACTACTCAGAAGCAATTGCCTCTGATAGAAAGATTGGTTGGTGAAGGTGAAACTAACATGTGGCGGAGTTGGGCCAATTTTGACCTAGACTGTCATGGTATAGTAAACGGAGAAGACTTCGCCCCTGCGGCACAGTTTGACAAAGTAATTGGTGGCAAGTTTTCCTGTAAGTCAGCATTTGACCCATCAGGTGAGTATGTAGTCAGTGCGGGTTCAAAGGCCAAGGGCAAGATGTTTGTCCGTGTACCTATCACCAACTGTGAATCTAATAACGATACAGTGAACTCAGCATTTGCTTACTGGTTACCATCGCTACTGGCTAACCTACCACCGGGACCACTCAATCTCCACACAGGGGATGAAACAGTCCTTGTGATAGAGCAGGGTGACACTGGTTTCCTACTAGTCGTGATGGATCAAGAGTACGAGGAGGACTGAGTATGTTCTATCAGTGTAACTGTGGTAAAGACATACCTTATCACAAAGGTAACAAAAAGAAGCCACTTTGTCCACATTGTCATTGCTACCAAGGCGAAGGCGGTTGTAACGACTGCGAATGTTTGGGGGAAGAGGAGTGATTATCAACACCTACCGACCCGACCCTGAAGGACACGACCACATATACAAGAGATGGCGTGACTCTGAAGGAAACCTGATAGAAGAGCGAATCAGTGATTTTAAGCCGTACTTTTGGATTTTAAACAAAACGCCTGAGAGAATTGTACAGCGTGTTCTGTCACGATACCCCGGTAGTTCGATTGATAAAGAGGACACTGCGATTGCTCTAAAGACAGAGGACACACTGGTTAAGGTATATGCCTACAGACAAGCAGATGTCAGACAGATGCAAAAGGAGTTTGGTAGGACTTGGGAAGCAGACATGAGTCTAACCGACAGGTACCTCATAGATGAAATCAGAGAGATGCCTGAGTGGAAACCCCGTGTATGGCACTTCGATTTGGAATGGGATCCCCATGACAACTTCACAACTGTTATGTCTGTAGTGGACAACTACAACAATAGGAATGTCACATTTTGCTGGAGCGAAGAAACAGCAGAAATAGAAGAGAAAGGGTTCGTAAGAAAAGAGGAACGCCATGTAAAGCATGAAGGTGCCGACTTTGTTTACGAGCGTTTATTCTACACTGATGAAAAGTCAATGCACAGTGCCTTCTTAGATTATTTAGAAGAGTGCAACCCCGATATACTCATAGCCCACGCTATCATGTGGGCAGATTTACCTCACCTAGTCAGTAGACTGGATGAGTTCAGACGACTCAGCCCTCTTGGCCGTGTACTGAAACCACCTAAAGGAGAGCGTGGTTACAAGTACACTGCTCAGCCAATCATAGGCAGATTGTGCTTCGACACAGCAGCGCCCTACGACAGTGGTACAGGCTTTGAGCGTGTATGGAAGGATAGCGGTAAACCGCAATTAGCCAGTCGAAAACTAGACCACATTACAGGCCCCGATGTATTGAATTACGGCGGCAAATTTGACATGGATGTATTTACAGGATGGAGAGAGAGATTTGATGACTATTGTGATTATTGTATGCAAGATACTTTACTACTCAAAAGAATGGATGAAGAAAATCATGTCCTAAATTTCTTCTTATCATTACAGCGTATATGTGGTGTGACATTCACTTCATGTCACAATGTAACTAGATTCGCCCGTGGCCTGCTCAGCAGACGCACACACTGGAAGGCACCTACAAGGCCTGATGTAGAGAAACAGGACTACGAGGGTGCATACATTCCTCCGCCCAAACCGGGCAGGTACGAGGGTGTAGCGTGTGTAGATTACAAGGGACTGTACCCTTCACTCATTTTATCACATTCACTATCATGGGAAACCCAAGTAGATCGAAGTAGAGCCGGTGAAGACGGTGTACACAAGTTACCTGACGGCTCTTGTTGGGACCAATCCAAGAAGGGGCTACTTCCTCAAATTGTAGAGGAAATGTTTGAGTTGCGTGATGAATACAAAGGTAAGATGAAAGCGGCAGATAGCCCTACAGAGAGGGCTGGCTGGAATACAATGCAACTTGCTACCAAGCGAGTGATGGCGAGCCTATACGGTATGGTCGCCAGTGCTCATTGGGGCTGGTGTGACTTCGACATAGCCAACGCTATCACAGCCTGTGGTAGAGAGGCAATCAAATTCCTAATGGAAGAATCAGAGGCTCAGGGCTACGAGGCTCTGTATGGTCACACTGATTCAGCATTCGTGAGTGTACCATTCGATGAGGCACCGGCATTAGCCAAGCATCTGACAGACAAGGTACAAGTTGATCTCAACGCAAGTCACCTATTCGTGGAGTTTGAGGCATATATGCCATACTGGTTAGTAGCGGGGAAAAATCTCTACTACGGTATATGCTCTTGGCCCCCTGAAGATGAGGGTAAGCCTAAGTCGGCTCGATTCGGTAAGATTTCTACTCTCGCACCTATCTCTCGCAACTTAGAGAGAGATGTGCTAAACTTGGTATGCCAAGGTGCATCAGAAGCAGATGTAATAGACCATGTTAGGCCTATTGCACTCAAGATACAGAAGGCCAAGGTCGATTTGAAAGAGGTAACTGGAGTAACTAGAATATCTAAGAAATTGAAGGATTATGCCAAGCCTACCTTGGGTGCTAAGGCTGCTGTGTATTACAATAAACACATGGCAGAGCGATTCAGCCAGCCCAAGTTTGATGAAGGTGACAGTGTACCGTGGGTATATGTTGCCTCTTCTCCTGACTGGGCCGCACCTACAGATATAGTCTGTTACAAGGACATATCTGAGATGGAGGGCTTTACGCTCGATTGGGAGAAAATGGTTGACAGGTTAGTTAAGCGCAAGGTCAAGCCGATATTCCAAGCCCTTGAATGGGACTTAGAATCGGCTTCAGGTGCAGCACGACCAAAGAGGTATTGGTGATATTATGACAAGAGATTTTGAAGCATACAAGAAGTCCACATACAAGTGGGAACCGGGGCACGAATTACATCTACGAATCACTAAATCTAGCCTGACTAGTGACTTCGATTACTGTCCACAGCAGTATCATTACAAGCGTAGAGAGGGACGCAAGACTCCTCAAACAGACGCTATGGTTAAGGGTATCAATATACACAATGCTATGGAAGAGTTCTATGTATATGTTAGACCCAACATCAACAAAGTACTGAAACTACTCAATGAAAAGAAGAGAGATGAAGCACTCGATTTGTTTATCAAAAGTGTACCTGAGCCTGAAGAGCCTTGGGAACTAGGAGAAGGCCCAGTTATAGTAAAAAGGCTGAATTGGGAGTTGGATCGACTAGAGGCTACACAGGGTGAAAACTTCTTACCAGTCATTAACGAAGATGAGATACATGTATTCACTGAGCGTGAGTTTGTACATAATGGGGAAACTCACATTGTACCTATTCACTTTGCTGGTATGATAGACCGTGGATTTGAAAACGATGATGGCACTATTAGCCTGATGGAGTTAAAGACAGGTAAATGGAAGCAGAAGTGGGACAAGAAAAAGAATGATTGGGCCGATGATAGATACAAGGTACAGGGCATGCGCAAAGAAATGGCATACTACGCTGACTTACTCAAGATGGCAGACCACCCACTACAGAATGTAACTCATTGGGGCTGGTTCTATCCTGACGGCTCCTGTGGCGATGATATGGAAGGTGTCAGGTTCATAGATAGTTGGAAGCACGAGAAGGTAGTTAAGTCCTATTCTAAGTCCTTAGATAAGGACATCAATAATCTGTTAGAGGCCTACTTTACAGACAACTTTCCACCAAAACCACACCAAGGTAAATGTGCTTGGTGCAGTTTTACTGAAGATTGCCCCGCATGGAAACCCGGCGGTGAGCATCACTGGCCGAGGTGGTAAAATGCACATGACTTTTGATTTTCCAAGAGAAGTATTAGAACTAAGCACAGAGAAGGGCAAAGGCTTCAGAAAACTAGTATCAGACACTGTTCAGTTTGAAAGGTACTGGGCTGGTAAAAACGGCGTATCTAATGCCTATATGACAGTCTATGGTTACCGTGCTACCGAAGCACCCAATCACAGGAGAGTCAACCTACAAACACCTATCATCAGGCACTTTGTACTCGATTTCGATCCCAAGGACTTTACTAATCCTAAGCGACCTGATGTACCACTTGAAGTACCTCTGAATCAGACACTGAAGTTACACCAAGAGTTACTAAAGAATGACATAGAGCATGGTGTGTGGTTTAGTGGGGGTGGCTTCCACATATGGATAGCACTATCGGAGATATACACACCTGCCAGCGGCTCACATCTGTCGGCAATCAGAGAAGCAGGTATGAAACGAGTCAATGACTGGATAAAAGATTTAGATTTGTTTTGTTCAGACCCCGCTGTACCATTTGATACAAGTGGACTCATTCGCATTCCTAATTCCTACAATGCCAAGCGTGGATATTGGAGTATTCCTCTGAAAACAGAGGATTTACAAAATGGAGTAGACCATATTTTAGAACAGGCCCTTGATGCAACAAGCGGTGTCATTTCTTATGGTTCCAAAGGTGTAAAACTCAAAGTGAAGAAGCCGGGGGAAAAGAAGGGGGTGTTCCAAAAGAATACTGCTCCTCTCGATCTACCGACTCTCAAAATGGATGGAGTAATCATACTCCCCTGTCTAAACCAAGCCGCCTGTCAAGTGGGCGGGAACCCTAGTCACGATGCAAGGGTACAGTTAGTAAAGTATCTAGCAAAGCGTTTGCGGCACTTCTTACCACTTGACAAGTTCTCACCCGATGTACTACAAGGTCATACAGAGAAGATTGTTTCGTTTATCAAGAGTCTTCAGTGGGCTGACTTTGACGAAGGGGTAACTAGATACCAAGTACGGACTATTGTGGGTAAAGACTATCCTCAAACCTGTAAGATGCTATGGTCTAAGGGTCTATGCATGGGTAAGTGTCGATACTGGGACAAAACGGGGGCTGTAGAATGAAGAAGAAAACACTGTATATGTCTCGTATAATTAGAGTATTTGAAGCAGAGAAGGGTGCACTCAGTACTAACGAAATATACGATATGTTACTTTCACAAAGGTCACATAATGGTAGACCCTATAGTAAAAGCCCCGGAAAAATGACATTGACACAGATTTTGAGCAAGTGTCCTGAATTCAAAAAAGTAGGACATCGTAGCAGAACAAAGAATGGTAACCGTGAAAGGATCGGTGTGTGGAAATTAGCAGAAGAGGGAAGTCCATGAAGCAACACACATTTCATGGTGCAGAATGCAGCATATGTAAAAGAAGCATCAAGACCAATAATAAGTCTAAAAGAAGCATATGTTTCAGGTGTAACAACAAGGCACCGCCTGACAAATATAGGTGCAAAGGAATGAATTCTAAAGGAAATCGCTGCGGACAATGGGCCAAGGTAGATAAGGAGCATTGTGCCCATCATGATTCCAAGGGGGAGTAGACTCATGTGGAAGGTAATACAATTTGTCGAAGCGTTGCTTCTGATAGTGGTATTGGTACCCATTCTATTGATTTTATATCCTTTACACATAGTTAATGAGAAGGTGTTTGGATGACTAAGGTACCATTAATTATTGACTCTAATGAAAGAGGGCCGCTGAAAGATGCCATCGTTAGGGCAGCAGAAAGACAGGGCATTCCTATCAAACAAGAGTTCCTACAGGGCATGGGGGATTACAAAGCAGGGGATGGGCACATAGAGTGCAAAAGTATCTCTGATTTGTTTCAATCTACCTATTCAGGGCACCTGATGAGACAAATGGAAAACCTAGACGCTAATTGTCAGCGAGTTTTCTTAGTGATACATGGAGATCTAGCGAAGTATGTCAAAATATCAAATAACCAAGGTAGAAAAACCACCTATTCCAAGGCCCTCAACACATTAACCGGAGTCATTGCTCGCATTATGGCTGACTTCGATTGTCATGTTTGGCGGGCTAACAATTACAGTGAGGCGGCTATGTTCGTCACCAAATTACATTCCAAACTACATACCTCTGCATCAAGTCATGGTGCAAAGGCAATCACTAGAGTCAGCACCAATGATATTAGGGCTGATATGTTACTTTCTATACCCGGATTCGGGCAAGACCTAGTAGAAAAATTACTAGATAAATGTGGCTCTATTGAAGAGATGTTACATGTCGAATCCATTAAACAGGTGAGAGGAATGGGTTCAGTTCTGCGCCAGCGATTAGTTGAGGTTTTAACTAGCGAAGAACCAGTAAAGGTAGAGAGAAAATACAGTAAACGGAGAGGAAAGATATGATTGAGCACAGCGTAGAGCACTATGAATGCATGCAGAAATACCCTATTTTGAGAGGATATTTAGAACACTTTAGAGAAGTATCAAAAGACAACGAAATACCCGGCCTACTATCATTTTTCTTTATTCTAGGGCAGACTGCTCTACCATTTGTAAGAGTACCAATTGGTGCCTCTAACATCGATCCAAGGGTGAGTGTGTTTTGGATTCAAGACACTAGGACTGGTAAATCAGTGGCGTTTGAAATCATACAGCGTGTAATGACATCTGCTGGCTTAGATTGCGTTGATTATACAACTGGTACTGACTCCGCTATGGTCGGCTCTTGGAGTCGGGACGAAGATGGCACATTGCACCAAACACCGGGGGTGTTAGCGGGAGCAAAGGGGATGAACTTCGATGAAGGTTCCATTATCCTAAAACCCACCCAGCACTCAGAACAAACTGTTTTGTTTTTACAATCGGCATTGAATTCTGCTGGAACTGGTAGAAACATATTGACCAAGCACATGAAAGATGGTACAATTACCATCGAGTCTTTAGTGTCACTTTGGATTACAACATTCCCTCCACAGGGTATCAAAGAGCATGTACTTGACAAGGGTATTTTCCAAAGAGTACTAGTTTATTGGAGGCACTGGACTCTTGAGATGAAAAGAAACATTGCTCACGAATTAGCAGACTCTGTACACAACCATGTTGACTTTGAAGTATCATACGACGAAGTAGTTGACTTCTTTAAAGACTTGAAGGACAACTTGCAAGCAAGGGTATGTGACTTAGCCGGAATTAGTGCAGATGAGTGGGGTAATTCTACTCGTGAGATGCAAGAAGGATGGACTAAGGCGGTAATGTACGATATGTTCACCTTAGATGCCACCTATCGATCTGCTCTACATCAGGCAATTGATGATTATTACGACTTAGTAGAAAACATGGACCCTAAGAAGCAGGGTGTATGTGCATCATTCATTATGGGTCTACAGAATTACACCAATGTATTAGCCCACCATATGGCTATGTTGGAAGGTACTTGGGTGGTCACTGGAGACCATGTAGATATGGCTAAAGAGATTCTATACGACCTGTATCACAATCTAATTGACTGGCTGGAATCAGAGGTCAAGGTAGGCATGGCTAATGCTACTAAGCGTAAGATGCAGGCTAGTTGGAAAGGCGCTTATTGGCGCTGCGAGCAATATGATTTCAATGACAACCGAGGGCCGGGATGGGTCAAGAAGGCTAAGGTTATGGAAATGTTCGGCAAGAGTGAGAATCTAAGCAGTAAACCGGGCATTAATAACAAATACAATGAATCGGGGAAAAGTCTGTTTGAGGAAACCCGTGATGGGAAAAGTAAGTATGTCAGATTGCTCAAAGAGCATAGAAGTAAGGGGGATTAAAATGGAAAAAAACTGTTCTCTTTGTCATGCTAAGTTTGAGTACAAAGATGAAGGTATAAGTGGGTACTTCGGTCTATTGAAAGTAGATTTCTGCGACTTCTGCCTTGCCTGTATGGGCGCTATGCATGAAAGCCTCAAGGTTTTACTAGGTGAAGAGGAATGAAAGGCAAGCACTTTGTCGTGTTCGCCTATGGTAGTGAATTTTCACATATGGTGAATGCCCCCGAAGTGGTAATTGTCACTAGTGATGATTACTTATCGGTATACACTAGTCACCGATCTTATATCAATTCAAAGCCAATTTCTTATTCAAAAATACAAGACGAAATGGCCTATATCGTAGATAATGGAGGTATATTGGTCCTAAAGAATACTCAGCCCTATGGCCTGAATACTTCTTGGACAGGTATAGACAAAGGTAGTCCTAGTGATATGGTTGACCATATTGAAAGGCATATCATGGATATAGATTTAGAGATAAAGCGTATTTCGGAACAGCAATTAAATCTAAACGATTTAGATTTGGAGTATTCCCTGCATACAGAAATGTATGCCCCTATTTGGCAGAAGGGCAGTGAACTGTCAATAATTAAGCACTGCATCGATGATGCGAATATCATACTCACCCTAGTACAGCGCTGTAGTAGCGCAGGTGATATAAGGGTGAGACTAAGAGACAAGGGAGTACCAAAGGAGTATGATGTAGAATGGTAAACAACGGAGATCAACAACAAACAGCACAGAGCCTAAACATTCGTGCTGCGAAAGCAATCGCAGACACGGTTAGAAGTACGCTAGGTCCAGCGGGAATGGACAAGATGATGGTCGATGGAGGTGGCAATGTCATTGTAACAAATGACGGCGCTACTATCCTTCAATCACTAGATGTATCACATCCGGGCGCTAAGATGATAATTGAAGCGGCTAACACTCAAGAGAGTATGTGTTACGATGGTACGACCAGCACAGTAGTATTAGCAGGGCAACTGCTGAGCAATACTGAATCACTATTTGAAAAGGGCCTACACCCTAATGTTATCTGTAAAGGTTACAGACAAGCAGCACAGTGGGCTACTGAACACATTCCAAGCCTAGCAGAATCTGCCAAGCCTCACTTGAGGCATGTAGCGCAGACATCGATTACAGGTAAGTCATTGGAATCCGCTATGGAACATGTCAGTGAACTATGTGTTAAGGCGGCAGAATTGGCAGGTGGCGATTTTGAGCGCATCCGTGTCCTGTGTCAGCCCGGTGGAGGCTTAGAAGATTCGACATGCTTCTCAGGTGTAGTATTACACAAGGAATTCATGTTACCTGCTATGCCTCTCACACCTGAAGGCAAGGTACTACTAATCAACACTGGACTCAGTAACAAAAAGAATGAGGACAATGTACAAGTGTCACTTGGATCTGCTGCTGAGTATCAACAATACCAGCAGACTACAACTAGGGATATTTGGGTCAAGAAAGCAGAGTCTATCATCGAGCGCCTACCTAATGGTGGTGCAGTATTGGTCAGAGACCATGTAAACGAGGTAGTTGCGGCTACTTTGGCTAAGGCCAATATCAGCGTAGTTCAGCGTTTACCTGAAAGTGATATATCTGCTCTAGGGTTACTACTAAACACCTCTGCGGCTCACACTGTTGAGGACTTAGGGGATGCAGTAGATGCAGACATCGAGTGTACTACTATCGGTGACATGAAGTATGTCGTCGTCAAGGGCACAGGTGAAGTCACTACTCTTATCCTAAGAGGTGCTACTAAGCAAACACTAGATGAGACCGAGCGTGGATTTGAAGATGCTCTCGGAGTCGTATGTGTAGCCTATAACACCCTCAAGGTCGTACCGGGCGGCGGTGCCGCATATCTCAACTCTGCTATCAATCTAAGAAGCAGGGCAGCAGAGATTGGTGGTCGTGCTCAGATGGCAATTGATGCCTTTGCAGATGCATTGGAATCGATACCTTCTACCATTGCAGAGAATGCAGGTCACGACCCACTAGACATCGTACTGGCGCTCAGGAATGAGCACTTGTCGGGTAACATCGATTATGGGCCTAACATCGAAGATGGAGGCACCTGCTCAATGAAGGATGCCAATGTATGGGAACCTCTCAGCCTAGTCAAGCAGGCGATTCAGTCTGCTAGCGAAGTCACTATCAGTATACTACGCATCGATGACATCATCGGTAAGCGTGGCGAGTGATTATTGCCTAGAAGCAGTAACTAATTCTCTAGCAAAGCGCCCGTAGGGAAACCTGCGGGCCTTGCTAGACTTAGATCGAGGCAGGGACTTATCACCCAACTTACACATATGCCCGCAAAGAGGACATTCCTGAATTGCCGTACCTTTGCCGGAAAAGTAAACGCCCTTTATTACAAGGGGTATGCTTTTCTCTTCGCAACTGACGCATTCTATCCTCAAAGCGGCGAGTAATTTCCCCATAGTATCAAGCCTGTAAGAATAGTAGGTGCCAATCGGTACCATCGTATGCGAATCTAGCATACTTACCATTGGCTATGTTGATAGCGGCAGCGCTAGAAGTTTTATCGTCACTTTTAGCAGTAAATACTGCATTGTAAGAGTTAGCAGTAGATATGTTCCTAATCTCAAGTACATAGCCGGGGGGAAAAGTCCCACTTGGGGTAAGTGTAGCATGTGCACTTCCCCCATTAGCATTGATTAACCATATGTTCGCTTGGTCGAAAGTGAAACTGGTATTAGCGGTTATTATCTTGACTTCATCAGGCCCTAACCTATGAGTGTGCATGGCCTTAGTGCCATTCAGTGTATTAGATGCTGCGTAAAAGAGCATGGCATTAGATTCAGTTGTATGGCTTTGCCAAATAGCACCAAATTCACTATTAGTCAAATCGCTACTTTCAGGAGAGCCATACATTGCCGCAAGATCGGTATGGTGAGTAATCTTGTTATTAGCATGACCTAAGTCAGTACCACCTGTACTCATAGTCCTAGTACCCTTAGACATGTGCTGAAGATACATAGGGCTGGTTCTGATGAATACCCTTCTATCATGCAATATAGGTGTAGCGCTCAAAGAAGCAGTTACATTTGCAGTACCTGCCGTCATTGTATAGCGCAATACACCTAGTACAATCGATTGATGATTCTTACGAGTATTGCCGATGGCTGGATCGGTCAAAAAGCCAGCAGGTATGAGTGGCGTACCTACACTAGGGGCCACTGGGGTACCTACTTCGTACCTTATTCTAGTAGTAGTTCCGCTATCAGAGCATATGTAGATTACAACAAATACATCGCTGGTGGCAGTAGGTACGGCTGGCAATTCGCCATTAAAATTAGCAGTACCAGTAGCACCAATTGTGATTTGTTGAGTAGCACCAATTCCTCCAGCAAACTTATACAATGCTCCATCAAGTACACACCACCCTCCATGAATAGTAACCACACCTGATGATGCTGTTTCAATATAACCGGGGGTTGCAGTAGAAATAGCATTCCTATTACTATCACCAACGGCGCTATCTAGTAATCTAATAATGCCGTTACCATGTATGCCTTCATATGGGTTAGTTAAACTCGGAGATGATAGCCCATCTCCATCTCTTAGCCCTTCAGCACTAGTGCTCATTCCGGCTGCGCTTGTATGTCCTGCTTTTGGATTCGTCATGAATTCACCTCAATAATTGCTGAGAAAACGATTTCGTTATCGTTAGTCTTAGTAATTGAGTCGTATGTGTACCTTGCTATGGCAGTAACATCTGTCGCATCGCTAGGGTTCTTGTATTGTATTACTACTTCTTTTAGTGTATTGTTGAATGAACTACTAAGTGGTATTTTGGCTTCAACGGATAGACTATGTTCGTCCAATACCCTCACGGTAGGTGTAACTACAATCGCCGGTTGAGCGGCCCCTGTATCATCCTGTGTTGCTAGTGTTCCACCAAAACCGAATACTACTTCGTTTATTCTCGCCTTTAGCGTGTCTATCATAAATCTATTTGCTTCGTTTAATAATGGCATATCAGCCCCTCCTTCTATTTGAGAATGTACCCTTATTCATCTTTATCTTTAGGTGGTCGTTTGCAGACTCAGGTAATGTATCGATAGAGATTAAAAACAACTCTTCGTTATTCTCAACCGCATAAGGTGATGCCTTAGTAATGACTACTGATGTAGTGCTTGCACTACTTAACTTACCTAATAGATTACCATTAGCCTTGTAAACAAATGCGTCTGCTTTACCTGCACTGATGATGCCTGATGTAAATATAGAGTTAGCATTAGTACCATCAGTTGTAAAGTTAGTAGTGCCTACAGCATAACCCCCACCATTGTTGATTAATATACCAGTTGACTTCAAATGCATTCTACCATGAACTGTGTTTCTGTTAGATACCCCAATCGCCATCCCACCAGTTGGATCTTTAACCCTGCGGGTTTCAATGCGCCATGCAATTCTAACATTAAAGCCAAATGCAGTAGCAAACTCTTCCCTGTTATATTGGCGATTTCTTTCTTCGTTATCACCTGTGCTAGAACTGATGTCTACTTCTTGGAATCGTTGTAAAATGTCTTCTATAGAGCCTTCGACTGAGTTAATGTCAATATCTGATTTACGCTCTGTAAGATAGTGCCTAGTAGACAAAACTACCTTGCGCTCTGTAGTCGTTAAGGTATCATATGACACAATGTCTCCCGGCTGTACTTTACTCGATAGCAATGTACCCTTCAGTTTCTTATTACCCTCTGCTTTCTTTGCCATAGAAAGTAACCTACGACCAATCATTTTAGCACTGGCTTTAGTTACGGCTGTAGGGGCATAAATGCCACCGGGTATTTCGTTCACAGTGTCCTTTTGAGGACCAAAGTCGTCAACCTGTACTACATTTTGGTCATTATTAGCACGGACTTTTCCCCGAACTACTACCCGGTTGAGTGTACTTTTCCCCACCGATTCTACATCGCCTTCACTAACCATTGTGTTAGTAATGCGATGCTCACGACCATGTTTACGCTGGTGAGAGTAGTGTATGTTGCCAAACTGATCTGTGCTGGAATTGTAGCCGTCGTGTTTGGCTAAAAAGCGCATTGCGCTGATACCGTCTACTCCGTAAAAGTCCTGTGCTACGAATGTGCCACTTGGGTTTTTAATAGTCAGCCCGTTGATTGAACTAGTACTGGCCTTTGCTATACGACTGACTAAATCTGTGGTCCTTAGACCGACATTTATTTTTTGACCTATGCGTACTGTTTTGTCTGTAAAGCCTATTTGCTTTAATTCTCTACCTTTTAAATTGTTTAGCCTATATCGACTACCTTTAGCACTATGCTCTATAGACGCAGGGACTAAGGCTTGGTCAGGATTATCTGCACCTATAATCAAAGGAGGAAGACTAAGGTTAGCGCTTAAGGTCGGTTTATTAACTTTATCTTGTCCTAAAAATATGTTACCTGTATATCTATGTCCGTCACTAATGTTATGGCTTAGCCTAATGGTATCTTCTTCTTCGATTAAAGAATACTTTCGATCGTGAGTAGGCATAAAATCACTAGATGTCGGTACTTTCACTAAAAACCCACTTTGTTGTTTAGTGTATTCTCCGTGACGGACACCATTATCTACGAACTTAGGCTTGCGCACGACTTTCATAATTGCATTCTGCACTGCGTCAGCACGACCAGTTGCAAGATTCTTACCTAGTGCCATGTTCACTCCCCGCTATGGTCTCCTGTATTATAAGTTGCATCACCATCGCTACCCTTTGGATGTAGGGTCTGACTGTGCCTCGGCTGTACAGTGAAATCGCCTTCTTCATCATCAGGAGACTTGCGACTTGCATCTGCTCTAAAGTGCTCAAGTGTGTTCTCAGACATGACTACTCTTGCTACTGGAGATCGGATGTCAGTCTTGTCATATCCTGTTACATCGACACCCTCAATCTTAGGCCCCTGACTTGTAGGTACTGTTGTACTAGAAGTAGGTGTAATTGAGTAAACTGGCGCATATGGTGGGCTACTCGGAGTCCCTGTCAGTGCACCCGGAGCATCGCTTGTGAATAGGCCATATTTACCGCCACTTGTCGCTCTATAGAAGTTAGAGCCAACTTGGTCAGCACTAGTTTTCATTACAGGTGCTGGTCTAAAGAACTGAACATGTTTACTGTCTAATACCTGTACTGGGCGGTACAGGAATTCGATAGTGGAATCTGTAAAGTTAGTATTTTGAATGATTGGGTCGTGGTTAGCATCTTGGTACGGATTAGATGTAGAAGATACACCAGTTTGACCCCAGCCTTTGACATCTAATACGCCTGAATACCTACTCCATTCCATGATGTAAGTTCCACCAAGCGGCCAATAAGCGTGAGCGTTGGAGAATCTTGTAATTCCCGCAACCGGATTAGTACTGAAGTTTAGAGCGGTCAAATCGAAGTTACCTAAAGTACGACTTGCGCCTGTCATGGCCCCTCGTAAGTTTGTCCTCTGCCCTACTTCTCTGTCAGTGTGTAGGCTGGCTGCTTCAGTAGACATGATGACATATTCTCTGCTAACACCATCGTTTAGTTCAGCAATAGTGTCCACATCTAGTCCCATTCTCATATCATCTCTAGCAACTGGGTCAACTAGCCTTGTATCAGCGGTTACGGTCTCTACACCTTCACCTACAGAAGCACTAGGTTTGAGCAAACCATCTTCGTCTGCCAAGTCTAACCTAGCGCTTATTCCTCTCTCTATTTCACCCGACTGTAAAGTTAAGTTACTAGGCCTCACTAGTCCTTGACCAAAGGCTGGCTCTGCTGTGCTATGAGACAGCACTAATCCAGTAGCATCGTGCGTTTCGCTGACATCCATGAGCATGCTTTCGTTAAACACAGTGGGCCAGCGCACTCCTCTGCCATCACCTCTGTCTCCGACTCTAAGTGCACTAGCAGGGTTAAACCAATCAGCCACGCCCATGTTGCTAGCGTCATTGTTAGCGGTATTAGCGTTGCCACTGTAACGGTCATTGCCATCTCCACCAAACAAAGCACCGGCAGCAGGCCTATGAGCAACATTAGTGTCCGCATATGCATCTTCAGGATCCCAAGAAGGTCTAATTCCAAACCCTCTAACTGGGAACCTGCGTACATCTTCTCCACGAGTATTGCCCCACCAATCTACCATGTAATATCTGTGCGCATCGGCTAATTCGGATATACCCTTACCAGCATTATCGCCCGGATATTCTCTTCTAACTGTAGATGCGTTCCTAATTGTCCTTACTGCACAGCCGAATGGCTCTGACATTCTACGACCATCACTGTATCGCACTTGACGACCAATTTGGTCTTGGTTTAGAAGTGCACTAACCTGAGTCAGTCTTTCTAAAATACCAATGTAAGTATCACTTATTGATGAATCACCTATTGTCCCTGTGTCTGTCCCTACATAGTCCCAGCCACCGGCTTTATCATCTTGCTGTACAAGAGGACCATTGTAATAACCAAGCAAAGCATTAGCGTTGGCAACTTCTAACCAACCTCTAACATAGTTAGCCCAGCGTGGCCTATTGTAAGCCTGCCTTAATCCAAATCTAAACCCAAAGCAATTGTTGCGAGCATAAGCAGAAGCAGATGTCAATTGTGCGTATGTCCTAGTCCTAACTCCAGTATTGTCATCAAACCCACCACAATCCATTCCATGAGTTTCACCACCCCATCCAATCAGTGCATCTCCGTAGGCTTCTAGGCGACTTATTGCCCCGCCTCCATGAGAGCCTCCGGGCCAAAAGCCTGCAAAGTTATACTTCTCTGAACTATCTGTACCACCTTGGTGAGACAAGTTGCCATCACTATCGATCTGTGCCGCTGTGTAAATTGTACCGTCTGCTGATAGGCCAGCACTGCCCGGTGGACTCAGCCATTTCATCGCTAGTCCAAATGGCCCCTTGCTTGCAACATAATTGAAATCATGATAATGTATAGTCTCAAAGTGCTCAGGTATATGGTTGTAAGGTTTCTTATCAACAGGCGTATCTGCTACTCCAGTCTTGTCATAGAAGTTGCGAGTTCCACCTGTAGCGGTGTCGCTGTACCAAGTAAACGGTCTACCTAGATTAGGGTGCCACATACATAGGTAAGCGTCGGGTAGATGTAGTGAATTTGTGTCAGCAGTTCCGTTTGCTATAGATGTGTAGATGCTTTCTTCTCCTACCTTCCTCCTTTGAGGTAGTAGTCTTGTCATTATACTACTCTTAGTATCTAAGAACACAGAATCAGATGCATATGTATCATAAGGTCTAGTTAATTTCAGCACTGTGTCAGCAGCAATGTTAGCCCAAAACTCTGCGCTACCACTTACGCTTGAAAATATAGTAGATACCCCTAATGTAGCATGAGCAAGTGTCCCAGTCCTATTACCATAGGTTGCAGTATAGCGTTTACCGCTTTTAGTGTACTCTAACTTTTCCCCGTAATATGGGGCTACAGGGAATAAGTCGTTATTATCGACTGTGATTGTAGAGCCGCTGCTATCAGTTGCAAGTACAACACAGGTAGGGTTTAGACTTCTATTGCGCCTGTGCGCCTCATAAATATCCATAAAGGAAGTAGGGTAGCCAGCGATAGTCAATTGGGCACCTACGCAGCCGTAAGACATTCTACAGAATTCGTAATAATTGTCAGGCTTGTGCCACTCTAAATGTCTAAACTTCTGAGCAGCAGAATCCCCAGCACCATCTTTGTGCAATATCCCCCACCAAGGTATTGTGACTGTATATCCCGGCGTTGCACTAGAGAACATACCCGGCTTGTAAGGTAGACTTCTACGACTCAGTGAAGGAGAACTAGACTCTTGTACACCAAGTGGGTTATAGAGGCCGAGTGCAGGCATGTTGGCGAAGTGGCTACCGGAATCAGGCTCAATATCAAGAATGACCTCATTGATAATTATTTCACAACCCCTAACATCAGCCATTATAGCCTCTGCTAATATGAGTGTATGTGCACCATTTGTACTGATGTCTTGCTCGATAGCAATGACAGTGTTGACCTGTTGCCCAGTCAACTCCACTACTTTGTCTCCACTTTCAGATGGCGCTTTGTTTTCAGTACCGTGGTTAAGATGGAAACCTTTGATTTGTTGTGCAAATACATTCGGTTGTATTACAATTTGGTATGCGCCCACTTCCATTGGATCGGGGAAGTGATTGTTGAGAGTATATGTTCCAGCAGCCTCTAGTACCAACTCGTGACCACCGGCTGCATTCTTACTACCTGCATCACCAACGGATGCAGCGACACCATATCCTTCGTACTTGATTTTAGTTTCAGTCAATAGAGTGAAACCTCCACCGTGGATGTCAGAAGGAGCGAATGCAGCAGTTGGGCCGGAGAAGTAAATGTAAGGGTCTCGACCCGGCTCATGCGTAGTCGAAGTAGCGGTTGTGCTCGTTCTAGTCCCTTCATTAGTACCAATCAGACTATTGATAGCAGGTGCATTGTTAGAAGTTCTACAACTTTGGTTTAACTCGTACAGGCGCTGATATGCTGGATGAGCATAATGGCCCGGCATCAATGCCATTGTTGGGTTAACATAGTGGTGACCCATACGAGGTATAGGCATAGGTGTCATCTTAGGGCTTGAAGTCCCTGCAAGATGTATGTAAGGAATCGATGGGTTTGTGAAACTACCGCTACTTGCAGGCAGTTTGTCATATATTTCAAACCAATCTGTAATCTTCATATCAGGGCTAGCACCACTATATTCACTGTGGTCACGCAACCTTCTCGATGCGTATATACGAGTACTACCTGCTGGCATGTAATAACTAGGTGTTATGTTGACTTGGTGGAAAGAATTTTCTTGTATAAATGTTTCAAAATCAGGACCGTACACTACACCTGTAAACTTTTTGGCACTGCTACTGTTATCTATACCCGTGTATGAAACAATTACTCCTTTACCAGTTTCTTGATTGTATAGTCTCAAAAAGTATCTACCCCCACTAAGTTCACTAGGGTCCGTATAGACAGAAGAACTTATGTCTTCAGGTGATTGTGTTATCAAGTTGGTTCCATCTACACTAAGGTATGTTCGCTCTTGTGACTCACCATACCTGTAAGTCATACTTGTGCTCATCTTGGTTACATGGAAATAAAGGCTGCGATCGTGTGGCTCGTAAGCCGTGGTAAGTGGTTTATGACCAGTATAATCTTCCCAACCCTCTGATGTTGATGCCGGGAAACCTAATCGATGCCTGTGCTTAGTAGTTGAAACATCTGTTCTATCTTGACTTAGATGCTCCCAACCATTATTTTCCCATGTAGGCCATAATCTAGGACCGGGACTTTGATTATCAAACAGGTTTCTGACAAAGCCACCCTCTTCTCCTTGAGCAGGGTGCTGCAAACCACCTGAACCAAATGTTTCATTCTGATACGCTTGTATTCTATCAAAGCCGGGCCTTATTATGATATTGCCCGGTATTTCATCAGGATTAGGTAAACGGATTTTCATATTAGGTGAAATACCAGTACCTGCTAAGGCAGGTGCTAAACCTTCTATCTCCCTGTCACTTACATGTCTGAAGTCCATGATGACAGTACCTAATGGCGAACCGCCTTCTAAGCGATGTTCCTGCCCAGTATCATCTACCACCATCATGCTTTGGAATTGCAATTCTTCATTTGGTATCATTAGTGCGTTTCTTATCTTCTTAGGGTGCTGTTCTGCCAACTGAGGGTGGGCTAATTCTTGAGCCTGTATAACTGGGAACATAGCAGAATTAGTAGATTCAAAACTAAATCTAACATTACCAAGTATTTTCTCGCCAACTAACTCATATCTCTCTTCCCCTACTTTTCGCTGAACCCAAGGTATAGCCCCAAGGCCTCTAGCATTGGCCGCTGGCATAGTTAGGCTACCACCATCCATACGCTTCCAAACAACATGCTCTGCACTAAAGTTACGAGCAGCAGATCGCTTATCGTAATATCCAAACAAACCGGGATGAGGCATAGCAGTAGTAGCAGCGCCCGGATTAAGATAATCCAACAAACCACTATTACCAATACACTCTACACCGTAAGTTGCGAAATCTTCGTGGAAGTTAGAACCTTTGACTATGCTTTCATCCCAATACAAATCACCAGTCGGATGCAAACATGAATTGAGTTGTACCATTTTGCCGGATGCTATTGTAGCATGCCATTTGTTATCAGCGGGCACTGCATTTGTTGCAGGGTAATCACTTGCGTCAAATGGTCTTACGAAATCGCTGTGTACCTGTGCTTCTACACGAGGACCAGCGTTAGCGTAAGCCACATATCTTGATTTATTGTGAACTTTATCAGTGTCCCACTGGGTTGTACCAGCATGTAATATGTTGCCGTTTTCTTTAGCCATCAACCAATCACCTGAACAGAGAATACCGTCCCTGTCGGCCTTTGCAATTAATGGTAATTCACTTTCATTAGTAATAGCAATCAAGTGCCTTGATGATAAGCCATTTACACAGTAATCAGAGAATGTTGCAGTAGCAGTATCTCCTGTACCGACAGGCGCTGACGCTGCTAAGCAGGTCTCTGCTGCCCCGTATGGATTGAAGCCAAGGAATGGGTGCCAAGCACCTAAGCCAGCGGGATAAACGCCTGAACCAACTTGAGTACCTGTATACGAATTCATGTAAGAATAGGCTTCTCCAGCCCATCCTACTGCACCAATAGGCTTAGTTCGATCTACTGCATCGATTAAACCGTTATAGTGTACTTGTGTCATGTGGTCACGATCAGTTACACCACTGTCGTTATTATGACGATGAGTACCTGCCTTAGTCCAAACATATACTTTGAAACTGTTAGTTACAGCAACATGCCTATTATTTGTAGGGTCAATGACATTTGAAGAGGCATCAAGGACTAGTTCTAACCTAGCATCATTTGAAGAGCCACCTTGTTGAATAACAACTACCTCGCCACTGTTATAACCTGAACCGGAAGCGGTTATTGTCGCACCTGTAACTTGACCTGAGCCATTTACACTTGTTATTTGTATAGTTAACCCAGTACCTGAACCACCAGTCGTAGCCAAACCGGATGCTGCAGAATAGCCACTAGTTCCACTAGTTCCTCCTTGGACTGTTACACTCTTTGGTGTGGTCGCAGCCGGACCTTTACCAAGTGTAAAGGTAGTATTAGGAGCACTAACAGAATAACCAACATAAGGTGCGTAACCGGAAGTTGTACCATCACTTACTCTTAACCAACCATAAGGTGGTAATGTCGTAGAAGTACTAGTTGCCACTAATGACGCAGCAGTTGCACTGGCTGGGTCGAGGCCGTTCTGAGCAGTGTAAGATGCTACGGCTAATTCTACCCAACCGTATCTGTCTTGCTTGTGAGCGTTCTGCATAGACGGTAAAAATGTACCACCTATTGCTTTGAGCGGGTCTTTACCGGGGAATGTGTTGATAGATGCACTGATAACTGCCCCTAACTCCTCTGCGTTCTGTACACGAGTAGCGTCTATCAGTACAACATTTTCGTCACTTACTTGGTCTTCAGGATCGCCATCAGTATCATATTTAGCCAAATATGCTTTAGCCAAAAGTCCACAAGGCCTGAATGCAGATACATTGTGTTTATTAGCGCTACCTGTGGCTAACCTACCATTCTCTACTGGGTGCTTTGGATTGATATTGACATGATTATCAAGGAAGTGCCCACCGGGATGATAGCCTCCATCCATGTGCCAAATTGCAAACGCCTTTTTACTTGCGGGATATGTTGCACTCTCTAATGCACCACCAGCCAAGTTAGTAAATACATGGTTAAATGGATGTGCCGTAGGAGGCAGAGTTAAACTACCTATAGTAAAGTCAGAACCTTCGTAATAAAATGCTTTGTTGTACCCTTGCGCAAATGAATCACCACTACTAGTATGAGCAGCGACACTTGGGAATCCCTTTGTTGGTTCCCAATTCATATCGTAATTGAATGCACTTAGTCTATTCTTTTGAAAGAAACTGGTCCTTGGTAAGTGAGCAGATGCAGCCAAAGTTCTATTGAAACCACTAACAAAATCGTCACCGTTGGTTAATTGATTAGGTAAGAATGACGGGGAGGTACTTGTTGTATAAATTGGGACAGCGCTGTAGCCATTACCTGTAGTCACTATATTCGACCCTTGGGGTTCAAAGGTAGCACTGTTGTGAGGGAAGGCTTGGCCGGGACCAAACACCATGTAGATAGTTTGGTCAGCAGTGTTTCCAGCAGCGCTATACCTAGCGTGAGGATGACCAAATCGAAGTATAATTGGACTCGGTATGTTTGTTGATACTGTATTTGTACCATCTGTATATGTTGTACCAGTAGCGTGATTGTTTGCACCCTTAGCCATATCGAAAGGTAAAATACCATCTTGGTTAAACATAGGCGGGTTATTTTTACCCCTGTGGTTATCCAAATAAGGTGTACCGGGGAACATAGCCAGCATTGCATTCGTATCAAGAAGTGCGTAAGCGCCAGCAACTTCGCCTATGTTTTGTAGACCAGCAGATCCGGTTGGCCCACCTGCGTAAGGATGTGTATAGAAATCACCGTAATCGTTTTGAGTACCGTCGTTAACATCCATAACTACACCACTGAACCCACCACCGAAGTAAAGTGGCACCCAGTGGTCAGGGCTGTCTCTGCCTCCTCTAAAGTAGAGGAAAGGGCTGGACATCTTGCTTCCAGCCCTACGAATACCATCTGTTTTCATGCCATTCTTGACATCGCCATTGCGCATGAGGACTTCATCATCACTGTCATGGCAGAAAGAAGCAAAGTTAGTACTAACACCTGTAGCCGCTCCGTAAGTAAGTTTGGTTTCAACTGCTGTTCCGGGCGTACTGGCAACCTCTGCGTATTCTTCTGAACCCCACCAAATTGTAAACCGCTCGCCCCAAGCCTGTGCATGGTCTGAACCCGGTACACATATTGAATACAAGTAAGTGTTACTTGCGGTTGTTATTAGAGTACCATCATCAGTGGTTTTCAAAATCATAGGGCTGTCTACCTTTGGTATAATGTGGTCGCCCGCTACGCCTGTGTAGTTATCTCCACGAAGGTTTCTTTGCCATATCGATATATCAACAGGGTTATTCTGATTATCAACTAGAATGGGAGTAGCAGTGTTTGCATTAGTACCCTTGTAACGAGTAGTAATGTGTAAAAGAGTTTCAGGAATATAACCTACATCTAGGCGTACACCCGCATCTCTTTCAGCATCGCTTAATCCACCAGTGTGTTTACTTGATACTACAGCGTCACTACTTGCACCTTCGACCAATCCCCAATCCTTACTTCTTGAAACTTCAAACAACTTACTAAGAGGTACCTTGTTTTTACTACTGGCCTTAACTCGTATAGCAGTAGGGCTAACTCCCCATTCGCCTAATGTTTTACCATCAGGTGCAAACATACCTGTGCAATCGAAACTTGTTGCTGATATGCTGTCGTCACTAGGGTCAGGCATTGTCATAGCGAACTCAACTGCCGCTGCAATCACTTCGTCAGTGAGTACGCTTGTGAAGTTGATTCTTGGACTAATTAACATACCTTCGTTAGTAGTTAGTGCACGACCACCTGTGCAACCATAGAAGTAGTGCTTGTTAGATGCACCAGTATCACCATCGTGGTCGTAATGAGATCGGCTGGTGTAATGAATAGTAATCCCTTGGTCACCACTAGTGCCTGCATCATCTGTCAATTGCAATACGCCCGACTCAGGGAATCCGAGATAACCTAGTACATCAGGGTGGGTTAGCGTGTCTCCTGTACTGTAAGGCGCAGTGAAAGTTACATCCATAGTTACTCCGGTATCAGTGGCCTTGTTACCAGTTACATGTATTCCTACAGCAGGTGAAGGGTAGTTATTCCAAAGGTTACCTTTGTATGGCTCAGCAGTACCTCCACTCTTTTCGCCACATACTTCACCTGTGCCAACCATATGCTTACCAATTGTGAATCCACCTTGCGCTACATCTCTGTCATCAAAGTGAATAATGACTTCCTCATCAATTGTAGGGGGAGCCATTGTCAAATCGTTTGCAAACGACTTACCATACTGCTTGTAAACCATTCTTACTGTATGGCTGTCACCACGATGATCGACTAACTTAATTCCATAGAGGTTACCATCACCTATGTTAGATGGCTTCATATCTGCTTCAGGGATGTAGCCTGTTTTATTGCTATCAGAATATGCTGTGCCGCCTAGCGTAGCAGTAGCAGCATTAGATGCATTACCATAAATTGCTTCAAATTTAGAGTCTCCATCTCTACCTATACCCCACTTACCAGCATTAGGTGCCCAGCCCGGTATTCCAGCCTGAGTCATGCCACCAAAGTTAATTCGTGCCTTTGCAGAGGTACCAGTCCTCAAACCATCGACTAATGTAGAAGATGGACTTTTTGTTTCAAACGACTCATCGATTACGGTGTTACTGTTTCTACCCGATGCGCTTTCTCTAAATGCATCTGTTTTCTGAGTAGAACTTGCAACGGTTTCAGGCCCAAGGCTTAGATTGTTTTCAAACGAATCTAGTGTTTCTTCAGGAGGCAAGAACTCTTTGAGAGTAGTGATTGGAGCAAATGGTCTACCAAATCGATTGATTGGCATAGGAGCAGGGTGCATGTTCTCCCCAGTCATTTCGTCAGGTTGACACCAATAGTTACGGAATCTTCCGCCATGACCAATAAGATACTGAGGACGATAAGGAGTCTGTGCACGACTACTATCTAACCAAGTACAGAAGTTACGACCTTCAGCACCCGGTACAGTAGAATGTATTACTATTGAATAGCCTGAATTTCCATCAGAGTCTTGCACAACTCTACCGAGGTGAGCACGAACATACCCCATGTGCGTACCTCTATCATGACTAGAGAAAGATTTCTCAACATCCCAAAACGGTGCAGGATCGTGAGTTGAGCCAGTACTAGCACCAAGATGAGGGTCATCTGATTCTTTTGTGTAAGTTCTGCCGTTCTTAGCACCGGCCTGATTGATTAAGCGGACAACTTCACGGGCGGCTGACTCTATGTTAGTAACACCATCTCTAAGTGCTACTTCTCCAAAGTCCACGGTTAACCTTCTTACGAAGTCCATCTTTGTCCAGTGGTCTAAATGCCGTAGTCGGGTTTCTTCATGGCTTATTAAATCAAGTGTATCGTTTCTAATTCCCTTCAGTGCAAGGAATGCAGGTATAGCACGAGTACCGTCAGGAGTATCAAAGAAAGTAGACGCTTCTCTTGAATCCTTGTCGATTTGCTGATGAAGTAATAGCGAATCTGCAGAGTTGATTACTGCGTCATTGGTTCTAGGCATGCCGTTATTAGTGGTATAACTAGAACCTACATCAGGAGAATGCGGCGACAAAATAGTACCAGTACTAGCATTCCATGTGCTTTTGTGCGAATAGGCCGCTTCCATAAACTGAGACTGTGCAGATACTGCAAGGTATTTGCTTTGGCTTGGGAAACCTGATGCTACATCTAGCGATGAGCCTGAATTTGCATCGCTATGCAGAATAGCGCCTGCTGTTGTAGTAGGGGCCGCACCTATCTTGATGGCATCTGCACTGCTTTGTACTTGCATCCACAAGTCTTGGAATGCAATAAACTCACGGTCATGCGCTACATCGTATAGCAACACACGAGAATGTTCATCAGATGACTGGTACGGATCTAGATATGCAACAGTAGGTGCTAAAGTTGCTGATAAACCAAGGGCTTCGTAATTCAATTCAATAGTTTTGTTAACATGTTGCACGAAGTTTTTGGCAGTTTCAGTACAGGTATTACCTATCAAGAAGTTTTCCAAAGGTGTACTGCTTCTTGGGTTTGCATTCATCGCCCCTTCTCCACCATTAAACCCAGTCCAAACTTGACCTTCATTGAGCGTACCTCTACTCTTAGCGAATAAACCTTCTATTGAATGAGGGTTAGTGTAGTGCATGTTCATCCAAACAGTGTCACCGTCACGCAAACCACCCGGAGCATAAGGGTTGGCCCAGTTCTTATTTAGGAAAACGCCTTCTTTTACTTCAGGGTAAATTGTACTAGGGCTTGCATGCATATCAACAAGCGTTACCTCATCACCTGCTGACGGTGTGAAGCCGGAGTCTCTCTGCGATAGTGCGAATATAGTACCTGCTCTTGCTTCGTAGTGCGCATATGTAAGGGTACCACTTGCATTTCTCCAAGCCAGCCTGTAGCGATAACCAGCATACCCATTTACTCCTTCTCTGTTTTCAGGAAAAGCGCTTCCATCTTTTAAGTATAATATGTTTAGACCTGTATTCAAAGATTCTACTATTCCTTTAGCCCTGCCACTTTGGATTCTGTCAAGGTGAGGGTTAACACGAGGCCCTGCTCTGAACTCAACTGCGCTGACATACTGCTTCATACCATAGTCAACATTGCCACCTTGAGTCATCACATTGGAACGGTCATAATAGAAAGATCGACGACCTTCATATCCAGCACTCTTGAGTAAGGGGTTGTCTGCAATAGAGGTGTAGTTCATATCTTGGTAGCCCGGACCCGGAGTGAGTTGTACGCCGACTGCAAACTCCTTGACAAAGTTCTTGCTCATTGCCCAGTTACCACCAGCAGTTGCTGCTGCGGCTGCTGTGATTGTGTTATTACCTTCATGTCTAGCAGTATACAGTACCCATTCTCCGCTCGGCAAGAATGCTCTACGATACCTTGCGCTACCGTCAACACCGGCAACGGTGACAGGGGCAGCATCAGGTATAGGGAATATGCTTGCATCTTCTACGGAAATTGTAGCACCAGTGAAAGGCTTAGTAATCTTAGTACCCGACCTGTGGCTATTGCTAGATATGCTGTAAGAAAATGCCCCAAATACTTCAGGGTCTTGAGGGGCTATCTCTTCGTGTCTTCTACCGACAGGGTTTGGTGCCCAGTTGCTTGCAGTGTGAGTAGCATCAACATGTATCTTCATGCTGTTGTCAGGTCCAACAAATATACCTCTATCTTCATTACTAAAGAACTGGTTATCAAACAAAGGAATCTCTACCATAGCACGAGTGCTTGCGTACTGTGTACCCAATTGATAATCGTGCTGTACAGTATCAAGTGTTTGGAATAATCTGTCGTTGATTGTAGTACCATCGTTGCACATCGATTCTTCAAGGAACTTGTCATCGACATGTATGTTACCACCAACTATGTTTGCGGCTCCAACTTCACTAACCCATTCAGAAAAAGTATCTGCTTCGCTTCCATCTGCTAGTAAAAACTTACCAGTACCTCGATGAGAACCTGATGCAAAGTTGAATACAGTACCCGTCTTTGAACTGTATTCTGCTGAAGCAAAACTAATCCCTTCATTTACATCTGTTCTCGCCAGTTCAATATATATTCTGCCAACTTTAGGGAAGCAATATGTGCCCCAAGAGCCTAAGTCAGTTGCGTTGTTTTTAAGAGGAACGACTGTAATTGTCCTTGCACTTACATCATACTCAGTTCCGTTCGTAACACAGTCACGCCTAGTACTCCAAGCCATTCTAGCAGTAGGACTTGGATCCCATGTTTCCTTAGTATTGATTGCACCTTGGCCGGGACCACCCAATGTAACTGTAACTACAGGTGCACCCGGCATTATTTCCTTTACAATGTGAGAATCAGGAGCACCATCACCTTTGGCGCTGACACTTGCACTTGCTATATCAGATACAAGTCCATAGGCTAATAAGTTGGAATTACCATTAACATCATCATCAAATGATAAGACTCTGCCTCTTGAAACTAAGTATTCGATGGATATGGAATTAGGCATAGAGGCATTTGACCTGAGTTTTGCCAGTTGCGAAAAGCGCCTACGGTCACTAGGTTGTACAGTCAAGACAACCTTTTTACCTAATACTTGGTGTTCAATGATGTCAAAGACTTCATGCACGGCAGTAGAATGATTAGTAGTACCCTGACCTAATGTTATAGGAGTTCTATACAACTCTTCATTGTCCTGTAAAAGAGCCGCTGTACCTCCACCTATTGTTATAGCATTTTCCGTCACTGTTGCACTAATTGTGCCGAGTGCTTTGCCGTCAGCCCTGTAAACAGTATCGCCGTTAGAAAATATAGTCCTAGCATCCACTCCGTCAACAGCCATTGCCGATGTAGTACTAGCATTGTAGCCCCCGCTGTTGTTAATTAGTATGCCAGTACTAATTCGGCGATTGATTGGTAACTGGCGGACCATATCTTCTCCTTCTTCTAAATTAGAAGAACTGTGCGTTGGAGATATGATGACCTTACTAAACTGAGAAACCTTAGTAGATAAATTAGAATTAGCCAGCGCTATACTCTGCGGAGTCTTAGCAGGGGTATCAGTCGAAGCCAATGGTAAATAATTGGCAGGACATAGTGTAAAGTCTAATTTAGGTTCTGCAACTATACCTTCTTCAGTATCACCTTCCAAAGCACCTTCGCCAAATGCAAAGTTATCAGGCATATCAATTTCAATTCTACCACCCGGTGCAACAATATCTAAAGCACCGTCAGCCAAAGCAGTATGAATAAGATCGAGGATTGATGTAGTACCAGTGACAATGGTGCTTACATCAGGTAAGGTTTTAGTCACCATTATTGATGGCCCATTCATTTTGAATTTGACAATTGCACCTGTGGTGTCTTTTGCTTGGAATGCAGAATCAGTAGCAGCACTAAATGTAATTTTGTTATCACTGTGATTCAGTGTAGCAGTTATTGCACCGTTTGTTGTGGCAGGTGTACCATCTATAGAAATTCTACTAGCGGGTAACACAGCACCATTTTTACCAAAAGACTTGATGCTTTCTAATTTAATTATAGTAGATGTACTGGTAAAGGAAGAGTCGATCCTAGAAGCAGCGGCAACTGGGAAATTAGCCAAATTATGACAAACTGCATTGTAATGCACCTGTATAAATGGAGCATAATTGTATGTAGAAAGAGAAGGTAGACTTAAAATGGCAATGCGAGATTCGTCAGAAGGCACTAAGTGCCTAGCCGCCTCTGTGGAATCTTTAGAAGTTTTATTACCACCAATTGTCTTCAGACTAAATAAACTAGAATCAAAACGAATACCACCTAAAGCGATAATGCTTCTTTGGGAATCTGATATGTCACTCATGCCGTTTTCTACAACTTGGCTCACTTTGGTTTTGAAAGACAAGTTTGTAATCTGATTACTAATATGGGAGTCATAGGTTGATATTTTGGAATTGACTGGTACCGTCCCTTTAATATCAGAATACTGTGATGAAAACGAAGCAGATATTACATCAGCAGATGCATCTAACTTTTTGTCAACAACTAAATCTGTTGCTGGTGGCAAAGTACCCATAAACGGATGACTCTTGACATGATTTAACACATGTCTACCTGAATGACCTATGTAAAATCCATCGCCGGGGTTAGCCGAAGATGCTGAAAATTTATTGTAACTGTCAGAATCGATAGACATACTCATAGAGAAAACTATACCGTGATTCTCGTGAACACTTTCATCTATGCATACTTGTCCCTGTCTATGCGAGAACTGAGTACCGCTTCCTTGTGGCTGATACACATTTCCATTACCACCGTCTACTATACAATCTCCAGTTACAATCACAAATATACCAGCGTCGTGAGCCTGTAATGCTCCTCTTCTACCATTTGAAGTAGCGCCAAAATCAAGATGGATTGATTCAACTGTAATCGTGCCCGCCCCACCACTAATTTCCATTAAGCGCAAACGCTCAGGGGCTTTAGCAGTAGGCTTACCAGTTGTAGAACTATAACCAAGAGGATTGACTATTATGTTGTAAGGTACTTTGGGTATAGTAATGTCACTAGTTGATGTTGCTGCATATTTTTTGACAGTGTAAGAACCTTGTGAATTCCAAGGGGCAGTAGTGGTAAAGTTTATGTTGTCTGTAAATCCGTCACCTGCCAATTCTTTTGCTAATGCCTTGGCAGCAGCCGTACCTATGTTGATAGTAGAACTTGTACTAGTCGATGCAGATATAGCAGGGGTTACAACTTGAGTAGTGATCGGTTCAATCGGCTCTTCAAATCTCCAAAGCCCAATAGTGTCATCACTTTTGACTGGGGCGTAAGATGTCCTCCCTGAAGCCTTTACCCCTCTTGATAAGTGAATTGCCTCTATAGTGCCCCTGTACTCACCTCCTCTACCACCAAGGTACATATTAGAAGCATTCAGTACAACTTGTTGATCTTCCTCAAATTCTTTTGAAACTAACAAATCACCATTAATGTGCATGTACAAACGCCTACCAGTAAATGTAACCGTGACATTCAATAATTCTCTATGACCATCGTTTAGTGCAGTAGAGTCATTTCTATTTTCGTCAGTATAGACATAAGAATTATGTAAACCTAAACTAGGAGTAGGGAATAAAATACCGTCCCAATAAGCCAAGTCACCATTAGGGCGATGCACTGGCTTAGCACTATTGATGGTCTGTACACTACTTGTCCCAGCCGCTACATTCTCTAAATTGATTTCAAAAGACGCAGGGGCAGGGCTTGAAGGCGTACCCACGCTCAGCCTCATGACATTTTCATATTCAAACACAATTCCTCCGCAATCAGGAACTATCCATGTCTCTAATGTAAATGAGCGCAAAGCATTAGGTAAAGCCTTATTCGACTCAACCTTATTACTCCCCATATTAAGATTAGGAGGTACTAGTACACCGTCAGTAATACCATTGAATGAAAGCGCATATCCGGGTTCGATTAGTATAGTCATTTTCACACCCCTATTACGAAATCAGATGCCTTCAATATCAACTTGTAAGCGTAGTATTTGTTCCCAGCATCATAGTGTACATGAAACTTTTCAGGTATAATCCTAATTCCGCCGTCATTCCCATGAGGTTCTGATGTTAAGGTTACAAATGTATCACTAACAAAGTTACCAACAAAACTCCCCAACGCCTGCAAAGCATTACCAAAATCACCAAAGTTATCAAAGAAACTACTTTCGTCGCCTTCCGGGGTGTCTCCGCCCAAATCACCGGGCAACAAACCGGGAACCATTTTACTAGATGCACTAAGAGCGTTACCTGACGAACCTTTAGCGTCGTTGTCTTGTTGACCAAAAGTCAAAAAGAAGTTCCTTGCAGTCGGTGTAACTGCATCACTTTGTATAAGGCTATCATAAGGTATCTGTATACCTCTAATTAAATCTCTATTTTTCTTAGCATTAGAAACTAGCCCTAACAAATCTTGTACTTTGTCACCAGCAGATTTAGCATTGACGCTAACCGCATTTAGAGCATAATTGTCAGTAAAGAATTCAATCAGTGCTGGCTCTAAAGAATTAGTAGTTTCAAAGTTTTCAGAAGCATCAGGTTGTAAACAGGGTTCTATGCTTGACAAAAGAGATTCTTTTATTGGGTTGTCTTTTTGCTTTACCTTCAACATAGGGCCACTAACTGCCACTTCAAATGCACTGGCTAATGTTTCACCATTAGTAGAAGTGATGTACCCCTCATCCATGACATCGGTAGTCAACTCTAGTGCCTTTTTAACAATCAGTGCTAGTGTAGAAGCAGGGTTACCGTTAACAGGATCGGTAGTTATGCCACCTATTGGTAGTTTAATTCTCACACGGTTGCCTTCGCCTGCAATCCTTCTGCCACTAGAACTATATTCGGGGTAGTGCTCTCCGTTTTCAATGACACTAGGGTATTCTCCACTAATGCCACTTTGATAATCAGCATGGGCCATATCAGTTGAAAATTCTAAATGTACACCTAATGGTTCAGATGAAAGTGTTGTGCCGAAAAAACTGATAACATGATTATCCATTCTCCAAAAATTGGGGTACAAAGATATTGTCCTGTTATTCAAAAAAGACTCAATCGGTGGCCTACTAAACACAGTCATATAATAGTAAACATCTTCATAAATTGGTACATTGATTGAATCTAGTGTTATTCTGTTGACCGTTGTAGGGACATCATCATCCTCATCGAGTTCTTGGATTGCAACTACGCTACCTACTATTCGCCCATCACCAGTATACAATGTAGTCGAAAAGGTAACAAGATCGTTTCCATGACTCAGGCCAACTTTTATTCCATCTGAAAACTGTAATGTTTTAGCCGAAGCATCTTTACCAGTCACTGTCCCTACAAATGTCCCGTTTGTCAAATGTACTCTTTGTGAAACCTTATAACCCGTAACGGTATTTAAGCGAATACTAGTGCTACCAGCAGAATAAGAACCTGATGAAGGATGGTCTACAGTGCTTTCCACATAAGTAGAACTACCACTGCGCAGAGTGCTTAACACAGCATCTACATTACTAGTTTCAAGGTTGTCAGAACTAGCAATACCGGCAGGAGGAAGAGGATTGCGGCTATTAGGAGTGTTATAAATATCTATAGAGTTAGTAACTTGATTATCCATTGCAAAGTCTTCTTTAAACTCTACTCTTAGATAATTTGGTTCACTTCCAGTACGAGTAAAGGCAGTAGTTGGCAAAGCCGATGCAAAGTTAAACACTATATCTCCCCCTCCAAATTGGGGAGTTGTCTTTTCGATGTCAAATGTAGCACTATCATCGTCTTGGAATATACCTGATATTTCTATATCTATCTCAGGAATGTTAGTATCTATTGCGACCCTACCTACGATGTTATTAGGAGTCGGGAATGCAGATGCATTTCGATTTACTGTAATGTCTACCGATTGTGCTTCTAATGGTATCTCCATTATGTTGTCAGGGCCAACAATCAATCTAATCGGTAGTGCCACATCAAACCCTCAAATTATTACATTCGCTGCTACAAATTTCAAAGCAAACTCATAGGCTTTCATCTCAGCATCACGGTGTACATGAAAATCAGTGATTATACCGTGTATGCCGTTTCTTCTACTATCGTCATGTTCAAGCGCATAAGATTTAGAAGCGTGGGTATCATTGCTTACAGACATCTTTTCAAATGTTGGAGCATCATCAGTCATAACCCAATGATTTCTTTGTGCAACTTGTGCATCTAAACTGCTATTGCCTTTTGTGGTATTGGTATCATAAGGTATCTGTATAGCAAATATATAGTCGCTGTTGTCTCTTTCACCGTAAAATATGTCAGTTGCGTTATTAGCAATATCAATAATAAAGTTACCAAGTGAACTATTTGTTTTAGCAGTATCAAAATTATTACTATTACCAAGTATACCTAGTATGTCCTGTACCTTATCGCCAGCAGACTTCACTTTCTTACCTGACTTGCCTCCAGTAAATCCTTGAACGGTAGGTAAAGTCCCAATGGTAAAGTTATGACGAATTTTGCTATTTACTGTACCGAGAGATGTAGCATGGACCTGTGTTATCTCTAATCGGGTTTTGAAACCATCACCACTATCCTTAATGGCAGTTGTAAATATCTTATCCATCGTTTTGTCACCGGCTGCGTTAACCGCCCTTTGGCTTATTTCTAAAGTAGAAGTTAGTAACTGCGATAATAAGTATGTGATGTATTCATCTGCTCGCTTACCTTCTCCGTTTATGTTAGGGTATGTAGTGATTTCAGACTTACCGATCGACCTAGCGGTACCATCTTGGTAAGTAGGATATTCAACATACGACACACTTTCTCCTAACGATGTTAATTCGGCTAATGCATTTTTGATTGGTAGTACTAAAACCGGACCACCATATAATGAAGATTCATATTCGGGGCCTAAGTTTTGGCACGGGAGTAACCATACTTCGTCATTATTTTCAGGTGTTACTCCACTACCGCTTAGTAATTTACAAACAATTGATGTTTCAGCAACTGATATTACCTTAAGTACTACCTTGCCGGTTGCTGTATCTCCTCTGAAATAACCCGTATCTGGATCTTTTAATGTAAGGTAGTAAGGAGTAAGTGCTTGAGTAACTTCCATCCAATCTCTAGGATCTCCCCCGTCAACATCTATTGTGAAACTAGCGCCGCTACCAGTCCAACCCGATATACTGCCATTGACATTGACACCCGTCATTCTTCTTGTCTTATTAACAAAGCCATAAGGTTCATTTTTAGTTGTAACTTTATCGCCATCAAATACCACTTTAGCAGAATCTGCATCTTCTCTAAAATCGAAAAACTTGTAAGGGTGCTCTCCGCCTGCAACACCGATTAAAGGTACACTATATTTAGTTGACAAATATCCTTCGACCTGCTCTCTTTCATCATCTGTTAGGATTCGATTGTACACTATTATTTCATAGATATTACCCGTTAGGTAATCCTGAGTTGTACCCGAACCTATTTGTGTGGTATCATCATCAACTACATCGTAATCATCACTAGTATCTGTATCTTCTAAAACACCCCTGTTGTAAAATTTAGTATGATATGTCCCGTCACCCTGTTGGTCTACAGTATGGGCATGTAATTGTGGTACACTTGCTACAAGAGTAGTAGTCGAATCCGACACTTCGTCGGAACCTGAGTTGTAAAGTGCAAGTCTAATTTTGTTGTTACTACCAAACCTGTAACGAATTGTCCAGCCTTTGTTAGAACTTTCCCTAGTATTGATTACATATTGCTCTGTATCTGCAGCAGCATTCGTGCTGTTTGCTACGATAAAGATTGTTTTTTCTGCGGGATGTAATGCAGCGTTGTAGGCTACCTCAAACCTTGAAGAGCCATCAAAGTAAACATAAGGGTTACCTCCAGCCCCATGTTCCTTGTAAATTGGAGAGCCTGATTTATTTGCAACAACGCTAGATGCAGAATCTACCCAAGTATTTACTATGGCCCCGTGCGTTAAAGCACCACCTACCATATTAGTAGCAGATAAGTCACTTGCACTAAACCTTACATTTAGTCCCGAAGTAACAGGTAGTCCTCCTGTTGCAGTTGCGTTTTGCTCAACCCAATAAGCAACAGGGAACGAAAGGTATTTCTTATGCCACTTTAGCCAACTTGAAGATTTTCTTTTAGATGGTAGATATACGCTCGTGGGTTGTGGTCGTGCCCCTTTGTGACCAATGCTTTCTTTTTCTTTGCCGGGTTTACCTTTATTCATCAGTGAATGAACATAAGCAATTGCTGCCTCTTCACTAAACAATGTTTGAGTATGATTCAAGTCAACTACTGCCTTTGCTTGCGAAGATACCTCTTGGCCCTTATCGTCAGTAAATACACCTTGTATTTCAAAACCAACCATTGCTTGGTTTAAATCAATTGCCATTTTCTTTGCATCTGCTAAGGGTATTCCAAATGCCGATTGTTGACGCTCGACCACCATGTCTATGCTAGTCGCATCTAGGGAGATAGTGTTACCATTTTCCTGTACAAGTCGTACAGGTACTCTCTCCCCATCAGCCACCTTTAACCACTCCTACTGAAGCCGCTTTGGTTAAGCGGCCCGCCCATTTTAGAGCGTAGTTCCTTTTGCACCATAGCACTTATTTCCTTAGCAAGTGCCTTTTTATCACTTCTATCAGTAACTCCACTAACATCAATTCTGAGATTAACTGTTACATCACCTTGGGATTCTTGTGTAACGGCACCACCTATCGGTTTGCGCTCTGCTGAAGGGTTGACGATCTGTTTGAAGCCGTCTGTTTTACTAGTTTGTCTTAGCGATTCTCTAAGGTCATTACTATGTGCCTTTGTCATAGACATACTGTTAGTAAACTTATCCATCTGAGTCTGAAGCGCCTTCATATTCTTTTGGGCTTCTTCTGTGTAATCTTTGAAATTTTCCATTGCATCTACTGACCTTGGGTCTATATTGCCGTCTACCATCATATCCCCTCCAGTGGGGGCACAGAGTCATAGCCCAAGTAAACTGCGCTTGCAGAGGCTTCAGAATCATCATTAGATGCCTGTGCCCAATACAACATTTGCTTAGCATCGTTTACACTCAACCCCCTCACTTCATTCAACCCCATATTGTAGTGTGTCATCAAAAGGTACTCCATCCCTTCTCGTTGGTAGCGAAGTCGTTCACTAACGGGTCGCCCGTTGATGAAATGTTTAATTTTGCCGACTTCGGCTCCCGAAAAAGCAGCCACCCTACCACCTCGTTAGGTTCAGGTAACAAAGCAGATAGCGCTGCGCCTTCTGAGGGAGTCAGGTTTTCTATATCGAATTCTAAATTATAAGTAAGCCAGTAGTTGAAAGCATGTCGCCAGTATAAAGAAAAATCTAGGCTACCGTTGGATAATAATGGTGCTACTGCTTGAACATCAAAGAAGGTTAATTGCTTCACCTTTACTTCTATTTCCTTGCCGTTTATTTCAATTTTATTCTTCTTCTCCTTGGACATACTTACTCACGGTTTCCTCGGATGCAGCCGAATCGGGGGCATCCTGTGAAGCAAGGTGGGCGAATGGATCGTCACTGGCCTTACCTGCTTCGGGGTCGAAAAGGTAGTCTCCTCCCTCTTCTTCTTCATCTTCTATAACATCGATTTCAATACGAGGGTGAAGTGGTTTCCAAAACTTCATCGGCATATTATCATCTCAACAATGGTATAGAGTATCTTGGCTGACTACTTTGACATTTCTTGGCTCCAGCCGTATTTTGGAGTGCAACAAACCCATTTCATCAGGTACTGGAACAGGTACCTCAGTAATAACATAATCGTCTATGAGTATTCTCAATGACTGGGCAGTAGCGCCACCGCCACTGACTATAGGCTTTGTAAAGTGAAGATGGATGAGGTTACCAGCCGCACCGGCCGCACCACTAGTTTCAAGATGGCTGCGCAATCGATGGAGTAGAGTAGCGTCGGTTAAGATTACATCTATTTCCATCTCAAACTCTTCACGACCTTCACGGATAATAGATGCATTTCTTGTACCACCATAAGGAACCTGTTTAGTTGACAGGTTGTTTGTGTCTAAAGTTTCAGCAACAGGGTTGCTTTGGATAGTGTGGAATAATTCAACTCCGGTCTTACCTCTCAATTCAAACGCACTAACAAAGCCAAGGCTAGAGCCGAATGCTTCTACGCTTCCGTTGTAAAACATAAATGGTTTCTCTGTACCAATCGCTATACCGGAAGCCTTTCTTGATGCGTCATCGGTTGCAGTGTTTTGGAACATACGGTGTGCAATGTACCGATCTCCTTTGTTAGCCGACTCTAATCGACCAGTGTCAGTGTAAGTAGAAAGTGCATCGAATACGCATCGATACCTTAGTTCAGCATCTACGCTAGATGACAATTCCCATTCTACTACTTTACAGCCTCTAAAGATGCGAGTAAGTTGCTTACTATCATTAGCGCCACCCGGAGCATTGCTAGATTGCTCTGTACTGTAAGACCCTACATCTCTGTTACGAATGCTGTGCTCTATACAGAATGACGGAATGGTGTCGCTTGAAAACAATAAGCGCCTAACCGGGTTTGTAATATCTTTAGTCGTAGCAATGGTAGGTCCGGTTGAGTCATATTTTCTTAACAAAATATCGTCACCGTTATGCTCAAACTGCCAAGGATCGTCTACGAATAATCTATGTCCGCTAGCCAACGGTTCAATCGCTGCTATTCTTCTACACTCACTAGTCTCAGCCCACTCAAAGTGATGAGCGTCTGAGCCTAAACTACTGCTACTAGCAGGGGGCCAATAATCAGTGGTTGCTATGTCGGGAGTCTTGTAAGTGACTGTAGGTGTCCTAGTGGTGTCTTTGATGAGAATATAGTCGCCAACTGCTGCCGTGGCACCGCCAAAAGCAAGATTATTCAAATCGATAAATGTTTGACTGGGAGCAACAGTGTAAGTAAGGCCGGTTTTATTACTGTGACCTGCTGGATTAGCACCGCAATTGTAAGCATCAACTACTTCTCTACCAAGACTGTAATATAACCAGCGTGGACTATGCAAAGGCATTTCTACTATGCCACCCATATGATGAACTTTACCTGTTTGTTGTACTGCGACTTGTCTACCAAGCCCTACAATGTGATACTTGTGAATGTCAACTGTCATGTCAGGTAAGTCCATGAAAGACGCTAGACCTATGAATTGGTCGATAAGGCTAACTTCAGCAGATGCATCAGCATTGTTATTGATAGCAGTCGTTACACCAATTGTAGGCATACCAAGAGAGTGAATACAAATTACATCTGAAGCAGAACTAGCCAGCGTACCCCCTATATTTAACGAAGGTACAATTTTTATTTTAGTTACATCTGAACTATGAGTATGGTCTACAATACTGAAAACCTTGCCACTTACTGCCTCATAATAGTGGGGAGAAAAGTTACCTGTGTCACCATGAAATGTCATCTTAGTACCGATTAACATACCGATTGGGACACGCAGTACGCCCGCTGCCGTGTTAGAGCCGATAGAGCCAGCGGCACCAGCAGCAGTTGCAAAAGTAATTTCTGTATAATCTGTGGCATCCGTAGCCGACCAAGTTAAAGGCTCATTATGTTCAATGTAAAGCCCTGTCTCGTGACCCATCGTGACCTCAGAGACATCTCCCTTGTAGTGCGCTGCGAACCCTCCCATCTAATCACCTCATGGTATCAATTCAGCCAGTATGACTACCTCTACTTGGAATGTATGCCTAAACAACTTCTTGGTCCTGTCACTTAGATCGGTACGAGTCTTGATGATGAGCCTGTCATAGTTAACGCCGTCACCTTTGCGCTTGGTGTGAATCAGGCGACGGAATTCATCTTCCATCTTCCTTAGCCTTGACCTGCTGATTGCAGTCCTTATGTCAACTGTGATGTTAACTCTCGTCGTAACGAAGTTGTAAAATAAATCAGGTTGCTCTTCACTGTGTGCTGTTTCATAGCATAGAACATAGTCGCTGCGACCTAAATCTAAACGCTTGCCACGCTCAGGTCCATGATTTGCAATGTCAATAATAACTGGTTTGATGTTATCAGAGTTGGCTCTATTCCAGTCACCAAGGACTGTAATGATAGAATCCAACGGCTCGGTATATTCTGCCGTCATTCAAACACCACTACTTCCTTATATCTACTTAGTATAGCCTTGGCTTGGTTGCGATAGATCTGAATCTTAGCACCAAGGTCTACATTCTGAGAGCCTTCAGGTATCAATACCGAGCGGTCATCAGACATGAGTAAGTCGGATGCAACCATCTTGGTAGCCGCTTCTTCGATGGCCTTTTCCACATAGCGCTCTCCATAGATATAAGCGACTTTGATGGCGTTCCATTCAAAGTACGGATAAGAGTTGTTAAAGTAAATGATACCCATTTCGTAGTCAATCCACCAGTCTTTCAGACGACCTTGGTCGCCTCCCAAGTCAGAGAATGCTCCGATGTCAGATTGAAGCAATCTTTGGAATACCGCTGTACCTTTTGCACCACTAGCACTTGCTCCACCTACATTATTAATGAATGAGTTTGCAACATCAACTACTCCATTGAGTCTACCATATACTTTAGTTATTGATACACCTAACGCATCTGCTGAGCCTTCACCTACGGTAGCGGTGACAGTAATACTGTCTACACTGGTGTATCTTGCTATTCGTACAGTTTCGCCACTACCTATCATAATGACACCGCCTGCAGGGAATGAACCAAGTGAAGTTTCATCTACAATCAATGCGTCTGTGTCTACAGCAGATTGCATTCTAGCAGTGTAAAGTGTTTCGCCGTTAATGACCTTAACTAATATACCACCCGTACTTTGATTTATTCTGATGTCGTTAGTCGAAATCGTTGTAATTGCACCTATCAATGTTCCATTGGCGTTATAAACAGAATCTCCTACTGCAAACTTTGAACCTACTCCACCCGATGTCGTTATAGTACCAGTGTGACCTGCGCTATTTGCAACTCCGTCACCTTGTGCAAAAGTAATTGCAGTAGCCATAACTGCACTTGTTGCGGAGTTTTCTGTAACTTGGGATATTGTTAAGTTCGTTAAATCGGTGGAAGCAATGCTAACATTTTCTCCACCCTTTGTTTGTCGCAGGCTGGTAACTTTGACTTTGCCATTACCGTAATCGGAATTTGCTGTAGCAAGTATTTCATTATGGACTGCTATATTGCTAGTTGAACCTTCTAATGTAAATGTAGGTGAGAAATCTACAACAGATTTACTAACTCTATCCTCTTTATTGATAAGGTCAGCAAGATTCTGAGCAGCACTTACTTTATCAAAATCAGGCCTCCATTGTGTAGCCGCAGTTCCGGCAGTAAGAGTAACAGCACTACCATTTGCCATCCCAAAACATATGCTGTCTCCTGATAACCCTGCATGGTCAACAATCTCAAGCCTAGCCTCAGAGCCAGCAAGGTCTCTATAATCGTCACCCTGCCATACTTCAAGGCGAAGGATTTGTTGAACATTACGGAATAAAAGTGGAGCCGTACCTACATAATCAGTATAGTATCGGCGACGATATGGTTTGTAGGTGTCGAAATTGATATACTCAGCGTTGACAAGAGTAGGTCGCCAAGCGTTATGCGCTTCACTATCAATACGATCTTGAGTGCGCTTGATGAAATCCTCAACAGTACTGCGTTTCATTCCACGAGTCTTGCCGTTGGTGAATGATGCAGTGTTTTGAATGTAAGTATTCTTAGCAACAGTGTATGTGGCGGCTGTTACGGTACCAGTCGCAAAAGGTAACTTAACACCGTTAGTGCTGGTTGTAGGTGTAGATATTTCTTTTTCAATCCCCATAGGGTCGTCATCAGAATAAATAAGAATGGTATCTCCACTTTGAAACCCGTGGTCCCTATAATCTGCACCAGTAACATAGACTCCGTTTGTGTCAGAATCATGGCTTGCTAAAATCGCTTCTTGTGGCCCAATACCAAGTAAATCTGCAACCTTCTGAGCAGTAGTGTATACTATGTCGTCAGGGTTGAGTGGTCGTGTTTCAGCCTCGCCGGGTGAGAATATAACTGGCATATTTCATTCCCCTCACCAAAGCCACGCTGTACCTCTTCAATAACCCTGCCGCCAAAACTTATCCTTAATGCCCTTTAGGAGTTCATCTCCCTTAGTTGCGTTGAAGTTGAGCATAGGTTCTGATTTTTGTTGCATTGATTCCGCTTGTGCAGCAAGTAATTGTTTCATATATTCAACTTGTTCAGCACTCATATTTTCTATTCCGGGTACTTTCGCCAAATTTTCTGCCAACATTGCACCCATATCCTGTGGTTGACTGTCTGCGATTGGTGTAATCTTTGTACTCGATGGCTGGTCTGAACCGAAGTCCATCATTTGAGGCGCTACACCTGCAACTTCAGGTTGTTCTTCAGTAGTAGAATCCATTGGTTCAGGTGCCGGAGCAGGTGCCGGAGCAGGTGCCGGAGCAGGTGCCGGAGCAGGTGGTTGCTGTTGGAATATGTCTGCAGGTTCTGCTCCTTGTTGTAAGGCAGAAAGAGGATTTGGTGGCTCCCCTGCAAAGCCGGATTCAGGCGGTGTCACCGAAGCAGGTGCTACCGCAGCAGGTGCCGCAGCAGGTTCTAGCATCTCAGCAGTCAATTGACCCTTACTTGCCGCTATCATCATATCTACTTTATCACGGGAAGATGATGATTCATAAGCACCTGTTAAGGTTACTGCTTGTACCCTAGGATCATTAAGCATACTTTGTATCTGTTCAGGACTCATCATGTTTGCTAACATTGATTCTTCGCTGTCGCCTCCTCCATGTCCTCCAAGTAACCTTGACTTGCTATCTTTTTCAGCACCAGTACGGGTTGTCATTTGGTCGCCTTCAAAGCCAACATCTTTGTTAGGTCTTGCTGAGTCCCTTGTACCAAATTGCTCAAGGTTTCTATCCATGCCACCAATTTGTCTATCTATATCTTTACCTGTTATTGTTGGCAAGTTACCCATATCTTCGCCTGCTTGAGTATCGAATACATTTGTTCCTTTGCCGCCTTGTGTGCGAACATTAGCAAGTGTATCATAAGTTTGCTCCAAACCTTCTTTAGAACCACGCTCGGCACTCAACCGAGCAGCATCTGACATGTCGCCAAATTCAACTGCATCCATTCCAAGGTCTCTTGCAGCACCCATTTCTCTAGCAGTTCTATCAATTTCTTGTTTCCTGTTACCCATTTCATGAAGAACGGCTTCCACTAAATCACCATGAGACATTTGACCTGCGCCAATTTCTCCCATGCGGGTAGGTGCTGGTCTCTCTGAGAATACTTCCTTTTGACGGATGTTGTCACCTATCCCAGTAAACTGCGTAACTAACTTACTATGTTGACGAATAGCGTCTTTTATATTTTTAACTCCGATGTGCCTTTCAGGGTCTACTCCGAGCCTAGCAGCCTCGGCTTCTTGTACCCTTAATTCATTTTCTAATTCACTAAGTGTAGAGCCGCCCTTTGATGCTGATGTTGCTGCATCGATTCGTCCCTCAAGTTGCCTAGCAAGTTCAGTATCTCCTCTTTGCTCAGCAATTTCCTTTTGGGCTTGCATGCCTTCGATGTCGTAGCCTCTTTCTTCCTTTGGTTTATCGGGATCCATATCTATATCGGGGAGAGGAATTTCACCACCTGATACATTTAGAGGTTTAGTGCCACCCACTCCTTCGTTATGTGCCTTCATTTGACTGTAAATAGTCCTAAAGGTCATATCAACAGGTTCCATGTATCGCTGGGTTTCGTCTTCTAAATGCTGAGCCGCCCCAGTCAATCCTTCAGCATGTTGCACCAAGTCTTCAAATTCAGTGTTTTCTATAAACCTGTCAGCGTAACCGTAGTTGTTTGTCAATTCTCTGTCTAATTGTTGCAGTTTCTTCAAAATTGGACCTTCATTATTCAAGAAAGATGCTTGCTCGACTTGCTCTTTGAGATTGATACCTTCCCGAATAATATACTGTGCTTCTAACATTTGGTTTGCGGTTTTAGCATTGAAGCCTAAGCCTCTGACCTTGTTAAACATATTCGCATTATTAAACGCATATTGCTCTGCGGCTCTTTGAATATATCTTTGATTTATAGTTTCTTCTTTTTGTGCTTGTGCTTTTGCCCTAGCCTCTTGGAGTTTCTTGAGTGCTTCAGGGTCTGCCCCTCTCATTAGGGCAGCGTGGTCGGCCAATTCTTGCTTAGCCTTTGCATTTTCAAGTTTCTTGTTTAGTGCCTTAGCATCAAACTCTGCAACTAAGTCCGGCTGGTCAGCAGGCATAAATGTAGCATAATGTCCACCTAAGATTTCTTTAGCACCTCCGGGTGTAGCAGCATGGTTTGCCAAGAAACGAGCAATTGATTCTTTCATCAATCTATCTAATGCCCTTCTATCGTCAGTACTTTCTCTCCCTCTGAACTTTTGTGCGTCAGCAGATCTAAATCTACCCATATCCATTATGCTTTGACCACTTCGTGCTGCTTCTCTGTAAGAAGGCACTTCAAGACCTGCTGCCTGAGCCTGCTCTACGAAAATAGGGTCATGCTTGAAATCCCAATGGACTAGCATCTGTTCCTCGTCCTTTTTAGGTAGAGGGTCTAAGCCCGCCTCCTTTCGCTTTTCGTTAGTTTCGTCTATGTTATGACGAAGCGTTGGTCCAATTCGGTTGAGTATTTTTTGTGCATCTACAAGCGTCATAGATTGTAGATTGCTACCTCCACCCCACGGCCTCCCGAACACACCTGTCGTTGCCTCTCCCATTAATTGGTCGAGGAAGAATTTTCTAGCAGGCTTAGGAGCACCAAAGTCACTACCTGTGTCAAAGCCTTGTGGAGTTTGTGTAATGCGAGCACCTAAGCCCGTTGGTGCAGATTGCAAGGTTGGTTTACTTTCAAAACCTTCTCCGCTCCTTACATCTTCTTGGTGCTGAAGATATACTTCATGAAGTCTTTCTTGTTCCTCTTGTGACAAATCAGGAACCATTGGAGAAGTACCGAACAAGAGGTTAGATGCAAGTTTTCTTTTAGGAGCATAGCCTGCCTCTATGAGTTTGTTTCTATCCACATTGCCGTTTTCATCAGTTACTTCAGAAAGTAACTCATCAGGTATATCCCTTGCTTTGAATCTCGTAAAGGAAGATAAATGGCCCTTTTCTGAAGCGACTATGCCGGGGTTTTTCAATTCTCTTTCTAAATCTACAAGAGCATTGGTGGCTTTGAAGTATTTGTTGTGTTGTAACTCTTGGTGGACTTGAGCCAATGCTGCTTCATCAACATCGCCAAGTATTCTTTTCTGTTGCTCCAATCGCCCAAGCCTAGACCTTAACTCACGGTAGTCACTTTGTTGTTTAGTACCCTGAAGGCCTTGTAATTCGTCTTGGGCTTTGATTCGTCGCTTAATGTAAAGCGAATGAGTAGGATCAATGTTACCATCACCGTCACCGGCCATGATATAAGGTTCGTTAAGTTGAGATTCCAAATCGTCTATGGTTTGCAGCCTCTTTGCTGCTTCGCTACGGTCTACCTCCATAGAGCCTGCGCCCATCAAATCTGCAATGTCATTTAATGAAACGGGATTATTTGCAACATATTCTCGACCTTCAGGAGAGAATGCTTGTGCTTCCTCTTCGATTTGGCTTTGAAGGACTGCAACTTTATCATTGTCGCCAGCGCTTTCTGCTTCATTCTGTTCTTGTTGGAGGCGCTGGATAGCCACTAGTGCATTATTTCTAGCAACCTTGCTTTCTGTAATATCCTTTTGTGCACCCTGAAACCCGCTTTCGCTAGGGCGCACACCGACTTCTTTGACTGCACCTCTCTTACCCGATGCCATTGCATCTTCCAATGTGTCGAATTCATCATCAGTCCTCGACATAGCAGTAGGTGCTTTGCCACTAACTAAATCTTGGAAAACATCTTTGTATTTTTCATTTAACAATGCAGTATACCTAGGATCGACTTTATCACTAGGTCTTTGGTCTCCAGCACCGGATGCAGGGACAGGAATACCCTGTTCTCTTGCCATACGCTTTATCTCTAAGAGCGCTCTTGCATGAAGTTCTTTGGATTGAAGACCTTGGGCCTCTGCCATCTGCTCGGCTCTACCTTCAGGAATGCGAGTGGTATCTGCCTCTACGACAGCAATTTCTCTTCTGATGCCTTCTTTCTCTGACTCGTCGGCTGTTTTCAAACGGTCCCTTAATACTCCTATTTGCGCAGACTTATCTTCCGTGATAGCGGCTTCCCTGCGGCTTAACTTGGGTTGTACTTTGACTCCTTTGTTTTCATCTTTGATTTTTTCAGGGGCTTCTTCAAAGTCAGGCTGAATGTTTTTTATCGCTTCTTTAAGAGTTTTTATCTTATCTTCGTCACCCGCTTCTTTAGCGTTTTCCAAGGCCTCTTCTAAGCGCTTCCTATCCCTTTCTTCATAGCCAGTAGTAGTTATCTCACTCACTTCGTCAGCATCAGCAGCATCAGTAAAGCCAGCCTCTTTTGCCCTCTCAGTGGTTCGTTTATCGACTCCTACTTTTCCACTTTCAGGTCGCTCTCTTGTGATAACCTTGTCTTGATTTTTATTTCTAGTTTCCAAGGCCCTCATAGCCGCTTCGTCTTTATCACCAATACCTTTGACCAAAACATCGCCCATGACTAATCCTCCCTTTCGCCTAAATTGAATTCCATTTGTCTACCACATGTACTGCACTTGTCAACCCACATAAAGTAAAGCATGCCACAACTTTTGCAGCGGGTGCCCGACCCTATGTTCAGGACATCGCCCGCCTTCTTATTACGATTTCGTTGCTTCTTGGTTATACCTTGAAGCGGTTTATCTTCATTGAATACGGAACCAGCCCCGTAGGACTCGGCTAAGCGAATGCCACGCTTCTGCAATCGCTCGATGTCATCAAGACCAAGGCTGTTGTTAGACTGCATCAATTAACCTCACACTGTGTAGGTTAATAAAAAGTAATGATTGCCTAATGATGTGAACGAGTGTATATCGATAAGTGCAGTTGTACTACCAGCCGCTACACCAAGCGCACCAGTGCCACCAGTGGCTCTGAGATCTGCTTGGATGAGTGCTGTTGCTGTACCATCTGCCATTTGTCTAGGTGAGTAAGGTCCAATGACCCTGCTACCATATCCGCTTAATACTGCCATCTAATCACTTCCTTCCTATTATTATACCTGATGTAGAAACATCTATTGTAGAAGTTATTGTGCCTAATTGACGACTTGGTTGCTTTAGAGTTACAGTAGTACCGCTGAATTCTACCAAAAGTGGTATGAATAACTCATAAGGGTTAGAGCCGCTATCAAATGTACTAATAGCCTGAATTGGCTGCTGTATAGGATTAGCCACTACGCTGTAAATCTCCTTCATATATGGTAATACATCTAAAGACACTGTTTCATTAAAATCTGTTTTGAATGCGACTATTATTAGTCCGTTGACATTAGTAGGGTTATCGAATGTTACTGGCATCAGCCTTTCCTCCCTATTGCTATGAAGTGACCTGCTGCCGTAGCGCCGCCACCCACTGCTCCGCCAAATAATGTAACTGATGTACCACCTGTCCCTGTTATGTAACAGCCGTCAGGTGTTGGAACATCTCTATTCACGCTACCGCCTAAATCGTCATCGCACCCTATAGATGTGACCGGAGTAGCAGTTCCAGTTGGTAACATTAACTGTACGCTATCAACTATCCTCATGTAAGGGCTTAGGTCTATAGTAGTGTCAGAAGCAGCGTATGTGCCTCTAATCATAACTTGGTCTCCGAGGTTAACTGGTCGTGTTTCAAAAACTACTGCCATTATGCTCTCCTCCCATAAA